>Ga0209752_1000021_pt1 | contig 66473 bp, 62 predicted proteins | sample METZYME_3_250m_FD_187548 | JGI IMG/M metagenome (GOLD analysis project Ga0209752, IMG submission 187548) | Marine microbial communities from oxygen minimum zone in mesopelagic equatorial Pacific - METZYME_3_250m (SPAdes) (version 2) | ecosystem: Environmental > Aquatic > Marine > Oceanic...
CGAACGCGGAGAGGCGCTTGGCTATATCTGTTTGAAAGATTTTGGCAATTTCTTCGCCGAGGGGATTCGGGAAAATAGCTTTCAAGGTTTCCTATATTCGTCATTCTACTGACGAAGTCGAAATTATGTGACGCTTGATGAACTTGCTGCTCGAGTAGTCCTTTAATGGATGAACAGTCCGGGCACCGAGAGAATCTCTTGACCGACATCTGCGACCGGGAAGGATTGGGCATTGGGATCGGTGCCGAAGAGTCGGTCTGGGTAACTCAAAACTTCTGATAGCAGTTCCAGTTTCTTCGAACGTACTGTATCGTTCGTATATCAAGGTTGGAAAAAATCAGGCGAATCACGCCTATAGCTTAGAACGGAGACCAGATAATGGCCGATATTGACCTGGCGGCGGAAGTAAATCATTCCGGAGGTTCCTATCCAGTTGTCGCCGGGTGGGGGACCATCGGTACTATGGGGGACCGGCTTACGGACCTAGGGCTGACCAACACTGCCTACATCATCACCGATGCCAACGTGATGAACCTCTACGGACGAAACGTCCAACGGGCGCTGCAAAAACGGGGTATCCCGGCCCATTGCTTCATCATCCCAGCCGGAGAGACCAGCAAGAGCTTTGAACTGGCCCAGGGCATCTACAACTGGCTGGCAGGCTTGAAAGCCGAACGTGGCCACACCATCATCAGTGTCGGCGGCGGTGTTGCCGGAGACCTAGGCGGGTTCGTTGCCGCCACCTACCTAAGGGGAATGCCGTTCGTGCAGGTGCCCACCAGCATGGCGGCCATGGTGGACGCGTCGATTGGCGGTAAGGTCGCCGTGAACTTGCCCCAAGCCAAGAACCTGGTGGGGGCCTTTTACCAACCTATGGGTGTGTTCGCCGACGTGCAGGCTCTATCTACGCTGGGCAAACGGGAACTGGCCGAGGGTTGGGCGGAAGCCATCAAACACGGTTTCATCCTGGATGCCAGTTTGGTTGACGTTTTCGAGGAACACGCCGAGGCGTTGATGGAGGTCGAGCCGGAGATCTCAACGGAGGTCATACGCCGCAGCATGGCCATCAAGGCTAACGTGGTCAGCCAGGACGAAAGAGAGACGTTGGGCATCCGAATCATGCTGAACTACGGCCATACCATTGGACATGCATTAGAGTCATCCACCGAATACGGCCGGTTCTTACACGGCGAAGGCGTTGCCGTGGGGATGATGGGCGCGGCCTCCATGGCCCAGGAGATGGGGTTGCACTCGCAAGACCTAGTGGATCGCCAACGCCGCTTGCTGGAGCGGTTCAATCTGCCGACGTCGGCCAAGGGAGTGGACGTCATCGACATCCTGAACGGGATGTCCCTAGACAAGAAGAGCCAGGGTGGCTCCAACCGGTGGGTTATGTTGGAAGAAGTGGGCCGCTCAGTGGTCCGCAGCGACGTGCCCAAAGAGCTGGTGGAAAAAACGGTCCGGAAACTGGTCGGTTAGTCAAACAGCTAGTCGTCTGTTGGGGGCAGCTCCCGTATCTCCCGCTTAGCCTTGATCATCATGACGGCGATGATCAAACACATCGCGCCGGCTACTGAGAGCAGCACCACCGAAGCTACGTTTGACAGAAATTCGATCCCCTCCGAGAAGGTTGACACCTGCTCTAGAGCTACCGCTATGCAACCGCCCAAGATCGTTACGCCGTAGAGGATACGTATTCGGGCTGGCTCAACGAACGCCGTGGCGGTGGTACCTAGCTGGGAGCCGACAGATGCGGCGCCCAACATGATTATCGCCATCAATGGGTCCACGTTGTGGGATAGCGCATAGATGAACGTCCCCCAGGAGCCGGTTACGATGATCTGGAACAGGTCGGTGCCGATGGCCACGGTGGTGGGAACCCCCATCCCAAAGATCAAAACCGGCATCAACAAGAAGCCTCCTCCGGCGCCAAGTAGCCCCGCGAAAAAGCCGACGCTGAAACCAACGATCGTTGGTATGAACACTGAAAGCTGGTCAATCTGCGATACAGGCAGGTGTACGTATGTGGGGATTTTCCCGTAGCCGGGAAGCCATATCGCATGGGGAGGGATGCGCATGTTTTGTACCCGCCTGGCAAGGGAGGCGGTCGAGATCTCGCCGTTGGCCGCGGCGGATTTATGCCGTTGCTTGAGGTGGTCGTACACGATGAAACTGCCAAGGACAGCGAGGAAAACTATGTAGACGTAGTGTATGACCGGACCGATGATCCCGGCCTCTTCAAGAGATGTGTTCAACTGTTCGGCCAGAAAGACGCCCGGTAGGGTGCCGATTAGCATTATCAAGCCCAAACGCAGGTCCACATTGCCCAGGTGGCGGTGTTTGAGCGTGTTGATGATCGAGGAACCCATAATCAAGGCCAGGCCGGTGCCTACGGCGAATACCGGTGGGACACCGAACACCAGCAAGCCCCCTGTGATGAGGAAGCCGCCGCCCACGCCAAAGAATCCGCTCAGCGTCCCAACCATGACGCCCAGAAGTAAGAGGAGAGCTGGATTGATGGCAACTTCAGCATTGGGGAACCACATGCTAGCCGCCGTCCTCAGGGGTTTTCGTCAGTCCACCGCGCAGGGCGGCGACCAACCGGAATACCGCGTTCCAGAATAGGTGTAGACCGACCGCCGAAACGGCCATAACGCCGATGATTAACAACGCCCAGAGCAAAGTGTGGTCGGAACTGTAGTTGGTTAAAAACTCGTTCATCTTGGGGTGGCAGGCCGGGGATTCGGCGGTCGCTTCACGCGCGTTATAATCGTGAGGAAATACAAGAGATTTGCCAGTAGAGGATACCATAGGCCAGGCCGCTAAAAGATGCCAAAAGCCAAATTCAACTTTCAATTACACCACACGGACGGAGCCGCTAGGGCCGGCGAGCTTCAGACTCCTCACGGCAAAGCGCTCACGCCGTTCTTCATGCCGGTTGCCACTCAGGCCACGGTCAAAGGACTGACCGCTGAAGAGGTGAGGGACGTTGGCGCCCAGGTAGTGTTGAGCAACGCCTATCATCTGTACCTCCGGCCGGGCGTGGAGACCGTGGTCAAGCTGGGCGGCCTACACAAGTTCATGGGCTGGGACGGACCGATACTCACCGATAGCGGCGGGTTTCAGGCTTTCAGCATGGGACCGCTGCGGGAGGTCAGCGATGTTGGCATCCGGTTCCGCTCCCATATCGACGGCAGCGAGCACAATTTCACTCCAGAGCTGGCAACGGCCAACCAAGAGGGCCTGGCCCCGGACATCGCCATGTGCTTCGACCAATGCATCGCCTACGGAGCCTCTGAGAAGCAAGTGCGTCAGGCCATGGAGCGCACCCACCGATGGGCCCAGTCGTGCTTCGACGCCCACCAGTCATCTGCCACGGGCGCCGCTTCCGGGCAAGTTCTGTTCGGAATAGTCCAGGGAGGCACCTTTCCGGAAATGAGGGACGAATCGGCCCGCGCTATCTCAGCGATCCCATTCCACGGCTATGCGGTGGGCGGTCTGGCGGTGGGAGAGAACAAAGAGGACATGTACCGGTTCACCGGCCAGGTGGCGGAGGTATTGCCCGAGGACAAGCCACGTTACCTGATGGGCGTGGGCTCCCCAGAGGACTTGGTGGAGGGTGTGGCCAGGGGGATCGATATGTTCGACTGCGCGCTGCCCACAAGGGTCGCCAGAAACGGGAGCCTGTTCACTCCGGAGGGGCGGGTGGACATTACCAAGGCCCGTTATGCGGAGCAACAGGGTCCGTTGGACGAGACCTGTGACTGTTACACCTGCCGCGACTACTCAGCCGCGTATCTGCGGCATCTCTTCAGGGCCAAGGAGTTGTTGGGGCTTCGGCTGGCCAGCATCCATAATCTGCGATTCGTTCTGGCGCTGATGGAACGCATTAGGGCATCAATCTTGGAGAAGCGATTTGATGCCTTCCGCAGAGATTTCTTGGACCGGTATCAGCCCGCCAACGAGGCCGCGCGGCAGGCACAGAAAGAACAATGGCTGCAGACACGAAGCGGGTAGCCCGCCGGATGCGTATGAGGGTTACTAGGAAGGTCGCTGAAAGGGACTAGAAGCCGCCGGCAACCGCGGGGACGATGCTGATTTCGTCGCCTTCGTTGGTGGAAGTATTAAGCCCATCCATGAACCGGACATCTTCGCCGTTCAGATAGATGTTCACGAAGTAGCGCAGTTCGCCTTCTTCATCAACTAGGCGGTCTTTGAATCCGGGGAACTCGCCGTTCAGCTTCTCAACCATTTCACTGAGGTTGGCGGACTCCACCTCTACCTTGTCTTTGCCGTTAGTCATACGCCGCAGCGGCGTGGGAATCCGTACCATTACACTCATCTAGAAAAACCCTCCTAATCAATAGCCCCGGTTTGGGGCTCAGGGCAGGACTAACTCCTACCCGTCAATCACATCCCCGCCGAGCGGGTCCACTCTCACGCCCGTGGAACTGACCCATTCCAGCCCACGCTTGATCTCTGTTTCTTCGCCGTCCAATTCCAAGACCACCCATCCGACCTCTTCTCCCACATCGGCCCGGCGGATGTTGGTCACGACCTCAAACTTACGGCCCAGCTCGTAAATCACCGGCTGCTTCACCAATTCTTCTTCAAAGGTGAACTTGACTCTCTGCTTGCCCATACCCGAACACCTCCCGGCTATTTACCCTGGCGACCTGGTCCAGTTATTTCGCGCCTTCAAATATCGCTTCGAAGGAGCTGATGCTGGGTTTGATGGAGAGTGGGTTCACCACTTGCTCCACCGCTTCCTGGGTCTTTAATCCGTTGCCAGTGATGTAAACCACGGTCAACTCGTCGGGTTTGATGGCGCCTGACTCAGCCAGGTGCTTTAGCCCGGAGACCGTCACCCCACCGGCCGTCTCGGTGAAGATGCCTTCGGTTTCAGCCAGCAGCTTGATACCGTCTACTATATCCGATTCCGGGACTGCGTAAGCGGACCCGCCGGACCTCTCGATAACTTTAATGGCGTAGATGCCGTCTGCGGGGTTCCCGATGGCCAAAGACTTGGCGATGCTGTCGGGCCTCACCGGAATCACCTGCGCCTGGTTGTTGTTCCAGGCCGCGGCAATGGGCGAACATCCCTCCGCCTGCTGCATGTGCATCTTGGTGGTGACTGCTGGGTGGTGCACGGTGTTTTGGTCAACTCCGAAAGAACTGGAAGCCACCCCGTCCAAAAGACCTAAGCAGGCCATTTCGTTGAAGCCCTTCCAGATCTTTGTGAACATGGCGCCGGAGGCTGAGGGCACTACTACGTGGTCGGGCAAGCGCCAGTCCAGTTGTTCGGCGACCTCGTAGCCCAGGGTCTTGCTGCCCTCGGCGTAATAAGGGCGCATGTTGATGTTGACGAAGGCCCAGGGATAGTCGTCGGCCAGCTCGCTACAGAGGCGGTTGACTTGGTCGTAGGTGCCGTCCACGGACACCAACACAGGGTTATAGATGGCGGCGCCGATAATTTTGCCCTTCTCCAGGTTGGAGGGGATGAAGACCACGGCCCTGACACCTGCACGGGCACAGTGGGCCGCCACGCTGCAAGCCAGGTTTCCGGTGGAAGCGCAGGCGATGGTCTCGTAACCGAATTCCAGGGCCTTGGTCGCGGCCACGGAGACCACGCGGTCCTTGAAGGAGAACGAAGGGTTTACGCTGTCGTTCTTGATGTACAAGTTATTTAAGCCCAGGGTCTTCCCCAGACCTCTAGCCTTGATCAGCGGAGTGTATCCCGCCATGATGTCCACAGGGTCGTCGCCCTCGGCGGGAAGCAGGTCTTTGTAGCGCCAGATGCTTAGAGGGCCGGCGGCGATACTATCTTGACTAACTACCTCAGAGATGGTGGCGTAGTCGTAGACCACCTCCAGAGGGCCAAAGCAGAAATCGCAAACGTTCAGCGGTTCTGCTGGGTATTCTCTGCCGCATTCACGGCATTTAAGTCCGTTTAAAAAAGCCAACGGGGTTGGTCCCTCCTGGCCGGTCAAAAACCGGCGCACAGGCACAAATAAGCCTGGAATTTCAGCAATCAGGGTGCCCGTGATAGTAACAAAGCCCCTATGGGATGTCAACTTGGCCCACGCCTGGCTGGGTACCTTATCGAGCCTGAGAAGCGGCCCATTTACCGCCCGCCTAGCGATGATATAATTCGCTGAGCTTTTGGCCCGTGTGGGCAATCAACGCAATCGGCGCCGGCTCAAAAATAAAACTAGGGTACCGCTCTGCTCCGCGCCCATCACATAAACATCCTCCAGCAATTCTCCATCCCGCTGATCATTGGCGTGATCGCCGGGTTGGTCTTTGCCAATATCGATATTCACGCCTACGAAGATATGGTGGATTACCATATATTTGGCGAGAACACGAAGATCTTCGGCAAAGCCGTCACCGTCCACTTCTTAGTTAACGAGATCTTCATGGTGTTCTTCTTTGGCATCGCCACCAAAGAGATCACCGAGTCGGTGCTGCCAGGCGGGGCGCTGAACCCCATCCCCAAGGCTATCAACCCACTGATGGGCACCCTGGGGGGAGTTATTGGCCCGGCGGGTCTGTTCTTTCTCCTGGCCTGGGTATTCTACGGCGGTAGCAGCGACCTGAGCACCGTGGCCAACGGCTGGGGTATCCCGACCGCCACCGATATCGCCCTGGCCTGGCTGGTGGCCCGCATCGTATTCGGCGCCTCCCATCCAGCCGTGAATTTCCTGTTGTTGCTGGCGGTGGCCGACGACGCCATCGGACTGGGCATAATCGCCATCTTCTACCCGGACCCTGAGTTTCCCGTCGTCCCTGCCTGGCTGCTGCTGGTTGCCGCGGGGATGGCCGTTGCCTTCGTTATGCGGCGTCTCAATGTGCCGTATTGGCCCGTTTACGTCTTGATCGCCGGAGGCCTAAGTTGGGTTGGCCTGGTCAAATCCTCCATCGAACCGGCCTTGGCTTTGGTGGTCATCGTACCGTTTTTGCCTGGCCCACAAACTACCCACAGGCTTTTTGAGGAGGATGAGCACGAGTTTGAGCAGACCCACCGTGGTGGATCGGAGGCAGTGCCTGCTGAGGTTGTGGAGGCGGAAACCGCCGAGGAGGCATTGGAGCTTCATCACCCGCATGCGCCCTTGGACCATTTCGAGCACCAACTCAAGCTGCCGGTGGATTTTGGGCTTTTCTTCTTCGCATTCATGAACGCTGGGGTCGCCTTCGCCAGCATCACGCAGGTCACCTTTATCGTACTGTTGTCGCTGATCGTCGGCAAGACGGTGGGGATCACATTGTTCTCTTGGATTGGGGCTCGCCTTGGGTTCCCTCTGCCAGAGGGCATGGACAACAGGCATCTGTTTGTGGCAGCCATAGTCGCTGGTTTGGGCTTGACTGTTGCCTTGTTCGTGGCTGGCAAAGCCTATGAAGACCCTGCCTTCCAAGATCCGGCCAAGATGGGGGCGGTACTCAGCGTTGGCGCGGCCATTATTGCCTTGGTCGTTGGGCGAATGCTCAAGGTCAAAGACGGGTCGGACGAGTGATATACTCGAGCCCTTGAAGCATTCAGATAGAGTGCGCGGAGATTCAATTTAGGAGCCCCACGCAATGATTGGCGTACTTACTCACCACTGGGCGAAATCAGACAAGGTTGAAGAGGCCAAGAATTTGTTGGATGGCAACGGTCTGGCCCAGAGCAAGGCCCTCGGCTACGGCCACCGCTTGACCTTCATATCCCAGGAAGACCCTACTAAGATCTCCACTCTGGTCACCTGGGATTCGAATGAGATATATGACGCCTGGCGGGCCAGTCCGGAACGGGCCACGGCCATGCACGGGGCCGCCGAACTGTGGTCTAAACCGGCTGAGTCCGAACGCTTCGAGATGGCCGACTAGCGCCCAGTCAATAGGAGACGGTCATGGCCAAGCGAAGTTTCTGGGCTTGGGGTCACGAGTCAGATGAACCCACCGCCGAGCAGATGAAGACCGCGGCGGACGAATTGTCGAAACGATACCGCGTCAATCTGGACCCGGTTGCACCGCCCAGACCATCTGACATTTCTTTGCGCAAACCCCGCATCTCGCCGCCTTCGTCCTTGGCTGGCATCTGCGTCAGCGACGACCACGACCGGGCGGTACACACCTACGGACGCAGCTTCCGGGACCGCATCCGGGCTTTCAATCTCGACTTCCCAAACCCGCCTGACGTTGTCGTCCGCCCCCGCAATGAACAAGAAATTGAAGCCGTGTTGGAGTGGTGCTCTTCTTCCGGTCACGCTGCCATCCCATTCGGCGGCGGCAGCTCCACGGTGGCCGGGTTCGAGCCGCCTGACGGGTACGACGGCATCGTAACTATTGACCTGGAAGGTTTGGACCAGGTGTTGGAGATCGACGACGTGTCCCGCTCGGCCCGCATCCAGGGTGGGGTCTACGGACCGGCGTTGGAAGACCAATTGCGCCCACACGGCTTCACCCTGCGCCACTATCCGCAGAGCTTTGAGTTTTCGACCCTGGGCGGCTGGATCGCAACGCGGTCGGGAGGCCATTACGCCACCAACCAGACCCATATAGACGATATGGTGGAATCGGTGCGAATGGTCACCCCATCCGGCCTCTGGGAGTCGCGGCGTCTGCCCGGCAGCGGCGCGGGCCCTAGTCCCGACCGGATAGCGATCGGGAGCGAAGGCATCCTGGGCATCATCACCGAGGCCTGGATGCGCATCCAGGCCCGGCCAGTGTCCCGGGCGTCGGCCGGTGTGACCTTCCCCACCTTCGCCGCTGGGGCAGAGGCTGCCCGCCGCATCGTCCAGACCAAACTCTGGCCTGCCAACTGCCGCTTGTTGGATCCGGTGGAAGCTGCGGTTGCCGCAGGGATGGACGGCACTGTGGCCTTATTGGTTCTTGGTTTCGAATCCGCGGAGGTTCCCCAGGGTGAGTTTATCCGCCACGCCGTGGACATCGCCCGCGATGCCGGTGGAACCATAGACGGTGCCGACATTCGCGTGTCTGACGGCTCCAAAAACAGTTCCGGCGGCGATACTGGCCGTCAGGGCTCGGTAGGGGCGTGGCGCAATTCGTTCTTGAACGCTCCCTATGTTAAGAACCACCAGGCAGGATTAGGGTTCGTCACCGAGACAATGGAGACCGCAGTCACCTGGGACCGCTGGGCCAACCTTGATCAGACCGTCCGAACTGCGCTCCAAGATGCACTCGACCGGGTCTGCGGGGGAGGCACCGTTTCCTGTCGGTTCACTCACGTCTACACCGACGGGCCGGCCCCTTACTTCACCTTTGAAGGTATGGGCCGTCTGGGCGCCGAGCTTGAGATGTACGCCGAGATCAAACAGGCGGCGTCAGACGCCATCATTGCCGCCGGTGGCACCATCACCCACCACCACGCTGTCGGCCGGTTACACCGGCCTTGGTACGACCAGCAACGCCCAGAATTGTTTGCCCAATCGTTGAAGGCCATCAAGCGGACCCTTGACCCCCATGGCGTGTTGAACCCCGGCCTGCTGATCGACGCCTGATCATTACGGTTTTCGGCGCATATCTGCTCTGAGATTGTGAAACCGTAATACCGTTTCAGTGAACCTCCTCCCACCACGTTGAACCGCCTCACCTCGACATGTACAATGAGCCCCTGATTGGGAGGGACTGGATGCTCAGGTTCGGACTGAACCCGGCCGGATTCGCCATCGGAAGGCGTAACGTTCACTACTCGTGGGTCATCGTTGCCGTTGCATCTATCATGTGGATGACTAGCTCCGGCATGCGTTTCGCAGCCAGTTTGTTGGTGGACGAGTTCAACAAACCGGAGCAGTTCGGCTGGAGCATCGGGGCCATCACCGTCGGTTTCACCATCCAGTGGGTCATGTCGGGAACCCTTGGTCCGGTATGCGGTTGGCTCGGGGACCGCTACGGGGTGCGGCGGGTAATGTGGGTCGGCGCAGTCCTGTTCATCATCGGCATGGTCCTCACTGCCTTCATGCAGAACCTCTGGCAGTTCTACCTCTATTTCGGGGTGTTACTGGCGGCTGGCATGGCCGCTTTTCAAGTCACGTTGGTATCAGGTGTGACCCTCTGGTTCCGGAAACAACTTGGTCTGGCCATGGGGATATTGCAGGCGCTCCAAGGATTGGGCACCGCCGCCGCCATCTTGATTGTCTTCATCCTCTTCGACCTCTTTGGCCTAAGAATGACCTTCTTGATTCCAGGCATAGCCGGCGGCGCGATTTTGCTATTCCTGGTCAGATACTTCTACAACGAGCCTGCCGATATCGGCCTTCGTCAATGGGGCGCCCCGGATGATGAACCCATCCGGAGCATGCAGAACAATGACATAGCCAAGATGCGCACCAACGTGTTTTTGAAGCAGGCACAGAGAACTTCGGCTTTCTGGAACCTGGTGGGGATACATTTCTGGGGCTGCGCCGGACACAACGTTATCCTTATTCTGCTGGTTGCCATGGCCACCGACGAAGGTGGGGCCAATTTGGCAAAGGGCACAGCAGTCGCGGTGTACATCACGCTGACCGTGGTTAGCACCATTACCAGGTTCGCGGTGCCCGTTTTAGCGGACCGATTCGGTGCCAAGACCATCATGAAGATCTGTTTCTCGGCCCAGACCTTTCCGTTACTGTTGTTGTTGATATCCCAGGACGTATCGACCTATTTCATCTTTGCCGTGCTGTTTGGAATCGGTATGGGCGGCGAGATGACTGCATTCGTGATCATCAATCGCCAATACTACGGCGATGCGCCTACTGGGACCACCTATGGTTGGCAGATGGCCGGGGCGGGTGTTGGTATGGCCATCGGCCCGGTGTTAGGTGGGTTCCTGAGAGATTGGACCGGAGCTTACGACTGGTCCATCTTGCTTTCCTTCGGCCTGAGCGCAGCAGCAGTAGTGAGTATATTTTTCCTGCCTTCCACCCACGAGCACCAGCTGCCCAACTGGGAGGACGCCTTGCCGCCGGAGGCCCGGACTTCTGGGGTCACGAACATCCCTGCTGTGTCTGCCGACGACTAACCCGTAAGTGAGTTCTTAGGCATGTCGCAAGAGAAGTTATGGGAGGAGGACGAGGGCCATGCGGGGCCGACCATATCCGCTACGGAACTTGGTTCCTACTCAAGGGTCCGCTTTTGCAGTCGGTGCGCTTGGGTGAGGCTTCATATCAAGAATCTCCCATACCAGAGCTTCCCCGGTATCTTCAGCAGTATCGACCGCTACAACAAGCTGATTGTCCATAACCATTTCGACCGTGAAGGGCGCGCTCCAAGTTGGCTATCTGAACTTGGGGAGGCCGGCGAGTACATCGATCCGCCCCACTGGTCCAGATTCAAGGCGCTGGACGAGGAAACAGGGATAACTCTCAGAGGCGAGGCCGACGGCATCTTCAAGCTGGCTGACGGCTCGTATGCCATCGTTGATTACAAGACGTCGCGCTACAATCCGGACCGCCCCGGTATGTTCACCAACTATGAAGTCCAGCTAAACGCTTACGCGCTCATATCTGAGCGACTAGGCCTCTCGCCAGTGTCCAAGCTGGCTCTGGTCTATATGGAGCCTGCCACCGACAAAGAGACATCCAATGAGCCGGATTTGGTGGACGCACGTGGTTTCGTCATGGCCTTCCATGCCAACGTAGTTCCGGTGGAAATTCGTTTAACCAGCCTGCTGCCTCCACTACTCCGCAAAGCGCGCGATATCTGGGACATGGAAACGCCGCCCAAAGCCGCCAGGGCGTGCAAGGACTGTGCTGCTGTGGACGGGTTGCTGGAGAGTTTGGCAGGTTCCACATAGGATATCCCTCTCTCGCAAATGGGCGTGCGAGGGTCGGATGCCCTAGGTTGATGCGTGACCGCGACGCAGCCCACGGCCCGGTAACGCGCCTGTGTTTTCCCCATTCTGAATGACTACTTGGCCGTTGACTATTACGTAGTCGATGCCCACAGGATAGTGCTTGGGGTCGTCTTTAGTGGCGTGGGTTTTGACGGTGTCAGGGTCAAAGACGACTATGTCGGCCTTGAAGCCGTTCCTGAGCAAGCCCCGGTCTGGGAGGCCCAGCCTCTGGGCGGGGAACGAGGTCATCTTTCGGATCGCCTCGGGCAGTTTTAGGTGCTGCTCGGCACGGACGAACTCAGCAAGTACGATGGGGAAGCAGCCGTAGGTGCGGGGATTGGGGTACTCGCCAAAGAGTATCGCGTCGCTGGCGATCATGCCCGCTGGATGCGACACAAAGGCGTACAACGTTTGGGCGTTGGTGCCCAGGCCCACTGTGGAGATGAACAGGTTCTCTTCGATCAACAGATCGAAGAGGGCATCGGCTGGATCTTGGCCACGCATCTCGCCGATGTCGGTGATCAGCTTGCCTTCGTATTGTTTGTTCTGGGGCTGGTTGAAGTTGGTCAGCCAGTTGTTCTCCAACCGGTCCCGAGAGAGTTCCCGTTTCATGCGCTCACGGTCGTCGGCGTCCCTCAAGGCGGCCATCAGTCGCTCCGGGCCGCCGTCCTTGGCCCAGTGTGGCAAGCCGATGGTCACGGTAGTGCCGGAGTAGGGATATGTATAGCAGTCGAAGGTAACGTCCATTCCGCTGTCGCGGGCGTCTTCGACCAGTTCCAGATAATCCAAATGGCTGCCGACTCCAGTGGCGCTCTGGCGGTAGTGGGTAAGGTGCACTGGACAATCGCCACCCCGGCCGATTTCCAGTGCTTCTTCCCAAGGGGCCAGCAGGCCGTTGGACCGCAGGCTGGCTCGGGTGTGGGTGTGGTAGTGGCCGCCCATGCGGGCCGCTACTCCGGCCAGTTCGGCTAGTTCGGTCGTGCTGGCGTAGGAGCCGGGCGGGTAGTCCAGTCCTGTGGACAATCCCCAGGCGCCTTCTTCCATGGCCTCTCGCACCACCGACTTCATATCCTCTAACTCTGCAGGGGTGGCGGGACGATCGTTCCAGCCCACACCCCAGATGCGCACTGGCGAATTACCTAGTATGAAGGCCTGGTTGACGGCCACGGCGTTATCGTACTTAGCTAGCTGCCCTGCCACGGTCAGCCAGTCGGTGGGCATGGGAGGATAGCCGTTCAAACCCGAGTCTTGCCAGATATAGCGCTCTTGCTCTTCGCGGGTCTTGAATGGCGCGTGGGACATGCCATCTATACCTATCAGCTCGGTGGTTACACCCTGCCGCACTTTGGGGTTGTGGTGCGGCTCGCCCATGATTGTCAGACCCGCATGGGAATGGAGGTCGACGAAGCCGGGGCAGACCACATAGCCTGAGGCGTCGATCGTCCGGGTGGCTTCCAAGTGGGATACGTCGCCCCTTTGTATTGTGACCGTGTCCTTTTCAATCAGGACAGCAGCGAAAAACCCAGGGCTGCCGGAGCCGTCTATTACCAGACCGTTTTGGATCAATATGTCAAGCATGTGTTACTCGTGCTGATAAAGATTTCGAGTCGCTAGAGCTCCGCTTCCACCCGTTTGAGGAAATCCTGTCCGGCGAGGCGCAGCAAGCCTTGTGAGGATACGGTGATGAAGTTGGCGCCTAGGTTGATAAACTCCGCTACTCCAGCGGCGTCTGAAGGGGAGTTACCGCCTGCGCCACAGCTTTTACCTGCGCTTCTGATCCTGGGGATAACTTGGCTCATGACTTCCCGAACTTTTTCACGTCCTGGATTGCCCATGCTTTGACCCAAGTCACTGGCGGCCACGTGGACAACGTCTACGCCAGGAACGCTTAAAATGTCGTCCAGATTTTCCACTGCCTCGGTCTCTTCGCACATGGGAACAACCAACACCTGGGAATTGATGAATGTGGTTGAATCAGAGCCTCCCGAGCCGTAATCGTGTGCTCGGCCGCTACCGGCCATGCCGCGGCGGCCATCAGGGTAGTACCGTGCTGATCGGGCTACAGACTCGGCGTCCTCTTTGGTGTTGATGTGTGGCACTATGATTCCCTGGACACCTCGATCCAAGAACCGGAGGATGGTGGACTCCTCGTGGTTGGGGATTCGTGTGATGGGTGTGATATTGAAAGATTCGGCGGCCCGGACCATGTGTTCGACCTGGTCGAGGTTCATGGGGCCGTGTTCGCAGTCGATCATCACGAAGTCGAATCCGATGGTTCCGAAAATCTCTACTATATCGGGAGAGAAGCGGCTGACGATTGCGCCGAAAGCAACTTTGCCCTCGGCAAGTTTGGTTTTGGTGGTGTTGGTTCGCATTGTTGGTATGGTTCCTTCCTGGATTGATGATGGCCCATTATATATAAACGGGGTGGTCGTGCGGATAAAACGGCGCTTAGCTGCTGTCTGGCTGCCTCCAACATGTTTTGATGCTAGTTTATGACTAGTGGGTATTTCGCCAATTTGGGCACAAACAGTTGACAACTTTAGGCCATGCATGCTATAATAGCGGAGCGTTTTCAGAAACTATTGAAAGCGCTCTTTTTTTGCCCAATGCATTCAGGCATAAGGAGTCCCTTGATAGGAGGGGCTTTTTCTATTTCAGGCCTGGGGAGGTCTGCTCCTAAGGTATAGAAACTTCAGGCGAATGACGGAATCACGTCTTTTGCGAAACGCCTCAGAGTGGATATACCCGCTGGGCAATTGAGAAGCACGTATTCGATTCCAACGTCCCGCAACGTCTGGATCTCTTTTGTCACATGCTCCAGCGATCCATAGATGGTACCCGCTTCAGTTGCTTCGCGAGTGTCCTGGAAATTGGATTGAAGGGCGTGTTCTTGGGTCCGACGGCGCGCTGCCATCCGGTTGTTCATAGCCTCTTCATAATCGTGATTGGAGTTGACGATATTCACTGAACGGGCGACCGCCACGCTCAGCGGGTCGAAGGTTCGGCCTAAAGACTCGACCTCCGATTTATACATCGCAATTTCATCTACGATCATATCGAAGGAATCGTACTGGCCCAGTAGCATGTTGAAGCCAAGCCGGGCAACTTGCTTCACCGACCGGGGACTGCCGGCGCCCATCCATAGCTGGGGGTGGGGTTTCTGGGTGCTAGGGGGCTCGACCACGACGTTGTCGTACTGCCAGTATTTGCCCCGATGTGACCATGGAGAGTCCGAAGTCCAAGCTTTGAGCATAACCTCTAGGCATTCTTCAAAACGGGCGTCAGCCTCTTCAACGGGCATGGCGAACCCCTCGAACTCCTTGAGCCGGTAGCCTTTGCCGATCCCGGCATCGACCCGGCCTTCTGAGAGTAGGTCCAGAGTGGCGATCTGCTCCGCTAGCAACACGGGGTTGTGCCAGGGTAGAACCGTGACCGCCGTGCCCAGGCGCAGCGTCGATGTGAGAGCGCCGATCCAGGTCAGCAGGTTTAAGGTCGCAGACACCTGCCCGAAACCGGTGAAGTGGTGCTCCACTAGAAAAGTACTGTGATACCCCAGAGCCTCTGCTTCAATGTTGCGTTCAACGAACTCTCGGAACCCAGCCCCGCTATCGGTATCGGGTCCACCCCTTCTAGCCTGAGCGCTTCCAAACATTCCAAATCGCATCATTTAACCTTGGTCTAGATCTATTTCCCAAATTCCCGCAACCCGGCCAGCACCTTTTCTGCGGTAACCGGCAGGTCCGTTATGCGCACCCCCACGGCGTCGAAGACAGCGTTGGCTATGGCGCCGGCTACGGGGATGTTGCTGCTTTCTCCGATGCCCTTGCTTTCGTAGGGGGCTGGGCCAGCGTCGCCTTGGACCAATACTGTTTCCATCATTGGGACGTCGGCGGAAGTGGGTATTTTGTAGTCGCCGAAACTTAGAGTGGAAATGTGGCCGTCTTCCAGTTCTAGTTTTTCCATCAAGGCATAACCCAGACCCTGGATCAGGCCGCCTTCCACCTGGCCCTGGTGGTTCAACGGGTTCAGGATCGCGCCGATGTCGTGGGCCGTGACGATCTTGTTGACCGTTATCTCGCCGGTCTCCGTGTCCACGTGGACCTCGGCCACCTGAGTGCAGAACGATGTTAGTTCAGGGGTCTCCGAGGTCACGCTGGTCTGCCCCGTTAGTTCTTCTCCGCCGGTGCGCGCGATAACCTCGGCGATGGTTATGGTGCGTCCGGCCGCCACCAGGAGACCGTTTTGCATCGAGACTTGGTCCTCCGGAGCGTCCAACAGCGGCGATGCGGCTTCAACCAGTTTGGCCCGCAATTCTCTGGCGGCGCCCACCACCGCCTGTCCGGCGGTGTAGGTAACCCGGCTGCCGCCGGAGCCAGAGCTGTAGGGCATATTGGCCGTGTTTTCCAGAACTATTCCCACATCAGAAGTGTCCAGAGTCAATTCTTCGGCCACCATCTGCCGTAGCACGGTGTGAGAGCCGGTGCCCGTGTCCCAGAAGGCCATGTGCAGTTGTGGGTTGCCCTCGTCGGTGAGTCCAATCTTGGCGGCGAACTGGCCCGTGCCCTGGACCAGGTCGGTCATGGCTATGCCGCGACCGGTGTCGGGCGGCAAGGCCGCGCTTTCGGATCCGGTGATTCCTGCCGCCTTGGCCGCCGCCTCGAGCGTCTCTACCGCCTTGATCTGTTGCCAGTGGTGTCCTACGGGTGAGGCGTCGCCCTCGCGCATGACATTCTTCAGCCGGAACTCGTATGCGTCTAGGCCCAGTTCTTGGGCGATTATGTCCATGTGCGACTCCACGGCGAAGACCACCTGGGGTTTGGCGGGACTGCGCATGTGGCCGCGGGGGACGTTATTGGTGTAGACGGTATAGCTGTCAATCCTGGCATGAGGGACTTTGTAGACGCCGCAAAGATGGTCGGCGCCCCTAAGATAGACGGTGGGTTTGAAAGCGCCGTAGGCCCCGCTATCGAATACCGCACTGGCCTGTCTGGCCTTGATGGTCCCGTCCTTCATCACCCCGGTCTTGATGGTCATCACCGCCGGGTGGCGCGGGTTGCCGGCCATCAGTTCTTGGATGTAATCCATGACCATCTTCACCGGACGGCCCGAACGCTTGGACAGGTAGTAGCAGAGAGGCACGTCCATGAACGAGCCCTTGCCTCCGAAATCGCCGCCGATGGTGCTAGGGTGGAGGACGATGCTCTCCGCGGTAACACCCCAGGCAGAAGCTAGTTGGTCGCGCAACATGTAGGGATCTTTGTTGTTGGCCCATATCTGTACCTGGCCTGATTCCTCGGCGCTGACCACACAGGCGTGAGGCTCGATGTACGCCTGGTGCATCAGTTGGGCGCTGAAAGAATGCTCAAAGATCAAGTCCGATTCCTTGAAACCCTGCTCGATGTTGCCCTTCTCCCAGGTGATGTGGGCAAAGGTGTTCTTAATTCCTGATGGAGGTTGGGGCAGGCCCGGATAAGACTCCATCTCGGGATGGAGGTCCGGAGCATTGTCGCTCATGGCTTCTTCAGCGTCGTAGACCGGGTCCAGTTGTTCGTAGACGACGTCGATCAGGAGCAGTGCTTCGTCCGCGATATCTTCGTCGTCGGCGGCCACGGCGGCCACTTTTTCGCCCACGAAACGGACAACTCCCTGGGCCAAGATAGGCATGTCAACCATGCGGCGGCCGATCTTGGCGTCGGGGATGTCTTGGCCGGTGACAACGGCGTGGACGCCGGGCAAAGCCTCAGCTTTGGAGGTGTCGACGCTGACGATGCGGGCGTAAGGATAAGGGCTGCGAAGCACCCGGCCCCAGAGCATCCCCGGCAGAGAGATATCCGCGGCGTAGATCGCCTTGCCGGAGACTTTGTCCGGGCCTTCTCCCCTGGTTATCGACTGTCCGATGGCGGTAGCGGTGGCGGCCATATTTCACTCCGTTGGTCTAGCGTCCGATCCAGTAGGGTTAATCAGCGGGTATCAGGGCCGGGTAAGCACTATTCCGGTGCCTCGGGGCAAATCCCAAGCCTCATCCTGGAGGCCACGCAGGTAGTCTATATGTCCGTGGTGATTGTTCTTGTGGGTGGCCAGATGACGGAGGGAGCCAGCTACCGTGAAATCAGGCCGGTCTGAGTCAGGAGCCGTGATCGGGTGGCCGAATCCCTCGTACCAGAGTTCAGTGGCCCAGATGTCCTCGCCCAGCTTGCCGGTGTTGGTGATGCGTGCGTCTTCGTTTCTGGCCAGGTGCCACACGACGGAACCAATGTTGTTTGCTGTTGGGGCCGGACGCCAGAGGCGTTCATCGTTGGTCAGGTTGTCGCAGGTGGCCATCAAACTGAGGTGAACTTCGGTCAGACAGTCGGAGATAAATTTAACGGCATCCATGAACGTCTCCGTAGACCTCCCGCGTAAGCGGGAGCAAATTTGAAAGCCACGGGGATTATGCCATACCGCCTGATGATGGGGCAGTCCCGATAATAGACGAGAACGGACACCTAAAACGGCTTGCCGTATCTCTCCAGCTAGCCCAGGATCCTGGATTTGTCAGCGGGTTAGAGACGGCCCTAACTCTCCCGTGGCGTGAATTGAGCAAAGCGTGGAATCTGTGACCGTCAGGTGAGTTGGTGAACCTAGCCAGGCTATGCCTTCCGCGAGTCCGGCCCACTTCTCTTCGGCCGTCACACCAATGGATCGAAATTCGGGTATTTGGCTTGCGAAACGACAGCGAATTTCGTCTGGGCCCACGTAAGCATCCGAATCAGGGACATATCCTGCCGCCTGGCTTCCGTAACTGGATATGTCAAGTCCTGCAATAAAGATGGCTGGATGCTATCATGGTGGGTAGGGTAAATTAGTTTGGGAAATTTTCAGAATAACGACATTCGCAATCTGGCCATAATCGCACACGTTGATCATGGCAAAACCACCTTGGTCGACGCTTTGTTGAAACAGGGCCAGGTCTTCCGCGCTCACCAGCAGGTTGGTGAACTGATTATGGACACCAACCCGCTTGAGCGAGAACGCGGGATCACCATCCTGGCGAAGAACGCCTCCGTCGCCTACAAGGGTGTGAGGATCAACATCATCGATACGCCGGGTCATGCCGATTTCAGCGGCGAGGTCGAGCGGATCATGAACATGGCCGACGGCTGTTTACTTTTGGTGGACGCCGTGGACGGGCCCATGCCACAAACGACCTATGTGCTGCGCCAGGCACTGCGGCAAAACGTCATCCCAATGGTCGTGATCAACAAGATCGACAGGCCTGAGGCCCGTGTGGCTGAAGTAGAGGAGATGGTTCAAGACCTGTTCTTGGAACTGGCCACCAATGCCGAGCAACTTGAGTATCCTGTCATCTACACGTCGGCCAAGTCCGGCTACGCCACCACTGATTTGGCGGTGGAGGGGACCGATATGTCTCCCCTCTTTGATGCGATCTTAAAATCGGTGCCGGCGCCCACCGGCGACCCGGACGCCCCTTTGCAGATGCTGGTGGCCGCTCTGGACTACGATAATTATCTGGGACAAGTGGCTTTAGGCCGTGTCACCAGGGGTACTCTCAAGCTACGTGATAATGTGGCGCTATTGGCCCGCGACGAACAGACGTCCGCTCACAACCTGGAGCGAATCTTCGTATTCCGAGGGATGGAACGCGTGGAAGTTCCCGAGGCCACGGCCGGCGATATTGTGGCCATCACCGGACCTGAAGGGGTTTCCATCGGCGACACTATCGCATCTCTGGAAAATCCGGAGGCGATGCCGGTCATCGACATCGAAGAGCCGACCGTCCGTATGACCTTCGGCGTCAGCACCTCTCCGTTCATGGGTAAAGAGGGGGACCATTGTACCTCTCGGAATCTTCGCGACCGTTTATTCAGGGAACTGCGGACCAACGTCAGCCTGCAGGTTGAACAAACTTCCAGTTCCGACGTGTTTGTCGTTGCCGGACGGGGAGAGCTGCACCTATCGATACTGGTGGAGACCATGCGCCGGGAGCAGTTTGAGTTTCAGGTTTCTCGGCCTGAGCCCGTCACCAAGGTGATCGACGGAAAGATCTACGAACCCTACGAGATATTGAACATCAGTACCAATGAAGAATACGTTGGCGCTTTGACCGAGTACCTGTCCGGCCGCCTGGCCCATCTCCGTGACATGCGCTACGACGAAAACGGCTACGTTCACATGGAGTACAAGATCCCGACCCGGGGATTGATTGGTTTCAACTCGTTCTTTCTCCGCATCTGCCGGGGCGACGGACTTAAGAGCAGCGCTTTCACCGCCTACGAGCCCATGGAGGGAGAGATCAAGGCCCAGCCGGGTGGTGTATTGGTGGCCTCGGAGCGCGGCGTCGCCGTGACCTACGGCCTACTGAATGCCCAGGGCAGAGGCGAGACTTTCGTCGACCCAGGCACTCAGGTTTACGAAGGCATGATTGTTGGCTCCCATCGTCGCGAGGGCGATATCGAGATCAATGTCTGCAAAGAGAAGAAGCTGACCAACATGCGGTCGTCCACGGCGGACGTTGCCAGGCGCCTGAACGCCACGGTCATCATGAGCCTGGAAGAGGCCCTTGAATTCATCTCCGACGATGAGTTGCTGGAGGTCACGCCCAAGAACTACCGGCTACGCAAGATGGACCTTTCCGCCTTGGACCGCAAGCGCACCCGCCGCGACGGAGTCCGCGCCAGGGACTAACGCCCGGCAGACCACCCGCGTGGAATCTACGGTTACTTGCGACTTCGCATCTAGGACGCTCTCCGATTTTTGGTACACTGGCGGCTGGGAAGCCGGGTGGGATATGATATCTACTTGTTTCAAGGCCATATCAAAGACAAAATTGTCACGGAGAGCGAGATGATTTACGAAGTACGCACCTATGATTTGAAGCCCGGAGCCATTCCTCAAGCGGAGGAAGCCTTTGGCGAAGCCTTGCCCCATCGTGAGAAGTATTCGCCCATTGCGGCATTCTGGCACACTGAGATCGGCCCGTTGAACCAGATCATTCATGTCTGGGGCTACGATAGTTTGGACGAGCGCGAAAAGATTCGCGCAGAGGCAAGTAAAGACCCAAACTGGCCGCCCAAGATCACACCTGGCAACATACTAAATATGAACTCCGAGATCTGGCACCCAGCCCCATTCATGAAGCCGATGGGTGGCGACCAGGCCCTGGGCAGCATCTATGAGATGCGGACCTACACCTATGAGCCTGGCTCCATCCCCGAATTGCTGAAGCGCTGGGAGGCGTCTCTTCCAGGACGGGAGAAGCATTCGCCCCTGGCTGCGGGTATGTACACTGAATTTGGCGGCTTAAATCGCTGGATGCACATCTGGCCGTACAAGGACCTGAACCACCGGGCCGAGATAAGGGCGAAGAAGATCGAAGGTTGGCCTTCCGGCGCGCCGGGCCGGGTCCGGCAGGAAAACAAGATTATGGTGCCGGCCAGTTTTTCACCGATGCATTAGCCAATCGTTTTTCGGGAAAGCACGAATGTCTTGTGAGACAGAACTATGGTGATAAGACACCACATCTACAAAGTTGACCAACGGGTGCTGATCAGAAGCCGTGACGGAGGACCATTCATGCCGCCGTCGGAAGGGGCGAAAGGCGCACTGGGAGTTATTGCGCCCCAATTATTCCAAGAATGGGCCGGCACGTTTTTAGAACGGGAGCCCGACGTTCCTCCGGAGTATTACGTCACCATCGATAATGGAATCACGGAGACGATCTCCGAAGACTGGTTGGAGCCGGCCCCGCCGGGTTCGCCTCCGCCACCCGAGGAATCTCATCCTTGGCCAACATAGGCTGTTAAGCAGATTCAGAGAAAAGTAAGAGACTCCCGGTTTTGATCCGGGGGTCTCTTACTTTTCGTGCTTCCGATCTAAATTGAGATCTAATCAGAGAGGAAAAGTGGCAAAAGATTACCTCAATTGGAGCCAATACTATCGGGTTAACGAATGATTTCGGTAGCGCCTTTGGTGGAATCAGTTTCGAGGCTACGAATCCTGCATATGATCCGACCATGGTCTGGATGGATATCCGAATCTTACGGTGCCCAGTGGCATTCTCGATCGAGTTCGGTATCGCCTCAGATATAATGTATGGAGGGACCAAGGCCGTATTCTCGGTCAGGAAGCGCTGATAGTCGGAACTTCGATACTGTGCTGCTCGTTGCGCCCCAGGGTCGAAATGAGGCGCTGTCACTCCGATTACCAGTGCTACGGACAAGACCAATGAAAATTTGACTACGTTATTGCGCCGCCTGAAACCCTCGAGCGATCCAGAATTGGCGGTTAGGCTCAGTATTTACCAATCTGGCTGATAGATAGTGTGTGACGGGTGTGAGTTATGTCGAGACTGTAAAAAGGTCATTGGGCAGACGAGCGTGGGGTTGGACTGGCTTCCCCAAATGGCCGGACTCCCGGAACGGGTATCATAGAGTTCTGCCAGGGCTGGACCTGACCCTCTTAGGATTGGAGGTAGCGCTAGATGCTAGAAGGCCACAAAGAAATCGAGGTTCCTGCGGATGTGCCTGTGTGGGATGTCGACCCCTATGATCCGGCGGTGCTAGCCGACCCATTGGACTACTACGCGGAGTTACGCTCGAAAGGTCCCTTTGCTTACATCCCAAAATATTCAATCTTGACCTGCGGACGATACGAAGAGACCAAGGAAGTATTCTCAGATTGGGAGCGGTTCGTCTCATCTCGCGGAGTCGGAATCCAAGACTTTAACCTGGAGGAACCATGGCGGCCGCTGAGCATAGTTTTAGAAGTTGACCCTCCCGAGCACACTAGGACGCGGGCGGTAATCGAACGCGCACTCTCTCCCAGGTCCGTGGCGAATCAAAAGGAGACATACAGTACGGCGGCAGACAAACTGATTGACGGGCTTCTAGAGAAGGGTACCTTCGAAGCAATGGAAGAGCTGGCTGAGACCTACCCCACGACAGTGTTCCCAGAGGCTGTAGGATTGCGGGAAACTGATCGCCAGCGTCTGGTTGATTATGGCGAGATGGTGTTCAACGCATTAGGTCCGAATAATGAACTTCGCCGTAACGCTATGGCGAAGGGCCCCGAGGTCGTTCCCTGGATCATGGAGCGATGCCAGCGGGAACAACTTACACTGGATGGCTTCGGTTCGACGATATACGCTGCATCCGATACTGGTGAAATAACTGAAGAAGAAGCCGGATTATTGGTCCGCTCGCTATTATCGGCCGGAGTCGACACCACGGTTACTGCCCTCGGCAGCGCTATCTGGTGTCTAGCCAACAACCCAGACCAGTTCGATCTCCTAAAGGCCAAACCCGATCATGCACGCTGGGCCTTCGAAGAAACGATGCGTTTTACCTCACCGGTGCATTCATTTTACCGCACGGCGAACGCGGTAACCGAAGTCAGCGGGATCAAGATCGCCGAAGGCACAAAGATACTGTGTGTCTTGGCAGCAGCAAATCGAGACGAGAATCATTGGCCGGAGCCAGACAAATTCGATATAGACCGCCGTCCGTCTCAGCATCTGGCCCTCGGGGTTGGAGTCCACGCCTGCGTCGGTCAGAATGTGGCGCGTGCTGAAGGCTACGCTGTGCTAATGTCCATCGCAAAGAAAGTTGAGTCCATTGAACTTGCCGGGGAGACCGTTTGGCGTCCCAACAACTCAATTCGGTCTCTAGCCCACTTGCCGGTAACCTTCCGGGGCAAGTGAGCAATTCGCTAATCTAATGATTGGATAATGAAATGACCATAGATCACCAAACTCGGCGGCGAAGCACCAAGACCGGGCTGACCGCCCTTGACCGGGAGCGGGCCTGCCCCGGGTACACCCTCTACGCCCCTATGAACGGGCCAGGAGATGTTTACCTGCTCAGCTTGGACGGAGAAGAAGTGCACCACTGGGCGATGCCCGACCCGCCCGGCCTCTACGGCTACTTGCTGCCCAACGGCAACTTGTTCTACGGTGGAAAGTTAAGGGATGGAATGTGGGACCGGTTCCAGTCTTGGAAGCGGTTCAAGGGCGGTGTAATGATGGAGGTTGACTGGAATGGGAATAAGGTCTGGGAGCACCGCGATATTGACCATCACCACGATGCCAGGCGGACCGAGTCGGGCGGGGCTATCTACCTGACAGTTGAGCAGGTGCCGGAAGGACTGGCGGCCCAGGTCAAAGGGGGGAACCCGGTGACGGGCGAGAACGGGATGTGGGCGGACGTGATCGTGGAAGTAGACGCCTCGGGTAAGCGAATTTGGGAGTGGCATGCTATGGAGCACCTGGATCCAAAGCGTGACATCATCACGTTTAACGATTCGCGGGACGAGTGGAGCCATGGCAACACCGTTGTTCCGCTCTCGGGCGACCGGGTCATGTTCAGCTTCCGGAACCTCTCGACCATCGGAATCATCGACAAGGGCACCGGAGAGATAGTCTGGAGACTTGGTGGAGAGGCGCTAGCCCAGCAGCATGACCCGAGCCTGCTGTCCAACGGGAACATTTTGGTCTATGACAACGGCTCCCATAGCGACCACCATCCGCTGCCATTCTCCAGAGTGATTGAAGTCGACCCCAAGTCTAACCGGACCGTGTGGGAATACTTCGATAATCCGGCCTATAACTTCTTCAGCCCCTACATCTCTGGAGCAAGACGACTGCCTAACGGCAATACGCTAATCACAGAAGGCATGTTCGGCCGCATGTTCCAGGTCACACCGGAGGGCGACATCGTCTGGGAGTACATCAACCCCCATTACCATGAAGATACCGAGAATGCAGTGGTCAACAGGGTCTTTCGGGCGACCCATTATCTGCCTGAGGAGATTCCGCAACTTCCGTAAACGGTCGATTGATTCCGGGACGGATTCTCGGGACTTGTACCCGTTAATTTATCCCTTTGGCGGTCTCGTAGATCTGGATATAAGAATCGCCCGGACTCCGGGCGATGGCTTCTCCGATCAAGTCTATTGGCAGATCATCCAGCGTTTTTAACCAGACACAAGACTTGCCCATGTTCAGCTTTTGGCCGGTGGCCTTGTAGTGTCCGACGAACCATTCCTCGTCCGCCGGGTCTCCGTAGATATTCATCAGTTAGACGGTCATGTAGTTCTTTTGGGAAGCCAATCTGGCGAACGCCAGAGGCATTTTGTTGTAGGCCACCGGGTAGGTTGCCAACGGGATGACGTGTGTGGGCATGCCGTACTGGACGGTCTCTTCGTAGCCATCCGGCAAGTTTTCCAAAATTACGTTTCTGACGGCGTTGATCGCCGTCCTCTGGCCTTCAGAGAGCGCGTCAACGAAGTCGTTGGCAGATTGCTGTTCTGGTTGAGTCATTCGGCGGTCAGGAGGCCTTTATTTTCCGAAAAGTGCGGCTATACGTTCTCCGACCACCTTGTCCTCGCCCTCGTTCAGGCCAAAGGCGTGGAGGATGATTCCGGTGTCTCCCTCCCTTACCCGAGTCCAGATGGGCGGGTCTCCGGCTTTTAGGCGGTCGACCACATCTTGGGCGGACATTCCGATAACCGCGGGGTCCACTTCCATGGTTACGCCGTAGGGCTGGTGGCCGATGATGTTGTCGTTAAGTTCGACTGTGACTCCTGATATGCCTTGGAGCGGCGCCATCATATTGCGGCATTTCGTCTCGGTGTCGGCCAAACGTTCTTCATGGTTCATGGTCATCCACAGGCGGACTGCGGCGACAACGCCAACCATCTCTTGTCGGTCGACTTTTTGCGGACGCCCAACGCCGCGGATACGCCGGCCTTCATAGCTGACGAAGGACTGCAGGGCCAGCTTCCGAATCATGTCTGTGCTGCCGAAGGCCAGTCCCGTAGACTGGGGAGAGCTCATATATTTGGCGGCGGTGCACTGGAAATCTGCGCCCTTGCGCACGAAGCTGCCAAATAGGTCTAGGGGGTAGATCTGGCCTGCCGCGTCCACCAGGACCGGGACACCCTTGGCATGGGCGATCTCTATCGTGTCTTCCAGGGACAAGGCTTGTGGGTCTGGCTCTTGGACCACGGCGTAGTAATGGACCGCGGCGGTGTTGGGGCCGATGGCCTTTTCCAGGTCTTCACGAGAAGTGCCTTGTTCAGTCCCAAACATGACCAGCTTAGCTCCAGCCAACTCCAGGCAACGGTCGTACCAGTAGCGTTGCCTGGCCTGGATCAGAATCTCATTCTTCATGCCGGTGGTATCCGGCAGTTGTTGAATCTTGGCGTCGTCGTCACCGGCCATGCAGGCAGCGGTGGCCAGGGTCAGAGCCGAACCAGCTCCGGAAGTGATGTACGCTGCCGGGACATCCACCATCTTGGCGATGGCCTCGCCAGCGCGCTCCTCTAGTTCCATAAGCGGAACGTAGGCGCCGTCGGCCCGGTCCATGGCCTCCCTGACCTCGGGAGCCGGGGTTGATCCGCCCAGCATGGTTACGCTCCCCGTGGCATTGATCACCGGCCTGGCTCCCAATTCTTTGTAGATGCCGCCCCAATCTGTGGTGGTCATGGTCTTCTCCCTAATATGCGTTGTTAGTCCGGAAGAACTGCGATTGCGTCGATCTCAATCTTTAGGTCCGGCGTTCCCAGTGCGGCCACCTGGACTTGGGTGCTGGCCGGAAAGGCCCCGGCAAAACGTTTGAGCCGGACTTCTCCAGCAGCGCCGGCCTCCCTCAGATCGGTGACGAAGCTAGTCACCCTGACTATATTGCTCAACGTGCCGCCATTCTCTTCGAGGATGTGCTGGAATTTATCAAGGATAGCTTCAGTCTGGGCGGCGATGTCACCGGTTTCCGCAGATGTGCCGCGAGCGGTGCTGCCGGCGATGAATAACATGTTGCCACTGCGCACCGAATGATGAAAAGCCCCGGTGGGCGCTGCATAGTTTGGATAGTCTCGGCGTTCGATATCCATGTCCTGCTCCTCTTTGCTGTCTGCATTTTGGCCGGTGCTGACTCGCTACGTCTTCCCCGGACTGAAACATTATAAACTCAACACCAAGCAATACGGCTCGCGTTGAGCAACCGACGTATTTGGACGCATAATATAGCAACGCTGGGCAACCCACCCATTCATCTGAAGCGATGGACCATAGTAATGGACGCGATCGAGTCGAATATCCGGACCCAAGACCCTGATTTCCAAGAGAATCTCAAACATATGAAGTCCTTGACCGCCGAGCTTGCGAATAGCCTGAGTTCGGTCCGGGAACGTGGAGACACCGCCGCCGCCGAGCTTCACCGTAGTCGGGGGAAGATGTTGGTGCGGGACCGGGTGCAGGCGTTGTTGGACCCTGGAACACCGTTCTTGGAGCTCAGTCCGCTGGCCGCCTGGAACATGTACGACGGCGATGACCCCGGCGGCGGCATCGTTACTGGCATCGGCAGCATCCACGGCAAACAGGTGGTTGTAGTAGCTAACGATGCCACGGTCAAGGGCGGCACCTACTATCCCATCACTGTGAAGAAACACCTGCGGGCCCAGGAGATCGCCTTGGAGAACCGGCTGCCGTGCATCTACCTAGTGGACTCGGGCGGCGCTTTCCTGCCTCTGCAGGCTGATGTTTTCCCGGACCGGGATCACTTCGGCCGCATCTTCTATAACCAGTCTCAGATGTCGGCGCAAAGCATCCCCCAGTTGGCGGTGGTGATGGGCTCTTGCACCGCCGGTGGCGCCTATATCCCAGCCATGAGCGACGAGGTGGTTATCGTTCGCCAGCAGGGTACTATCTTCCTGGCGGGACCACCGCTGGTCCGGGCGGCCACCGGAGAGGAGGTCGACGCCGAAAGCCTGGGCGGCGCCGAGGTCCATACCAGGGAGTCGGGAGTGGCCGACCACTACGCCATGGACGACGAACATGCGTTGGCCATCGCCCGCAATATCGCTGAGAACTTCGTCTATCCTAGCAACCCAAGCCTTGAGATATTCGAGCCTGAGCCACCCATTTACGATTCGGAGGAGATCTACGGGGTCATACCGGCTGACACACGGCGGCAATATGACGTGCGGGAGGTCATCGCTCGGGTGGTGGACGGTAGCCGGTTCCAGGAATTCAAAGAGAACTATGGTGGGACCCTGGTCTGCGGTTTCGCCCGTATCTGGGGCTACCGCGTGGGCATCGTAGCCAGCAACGGCGTCTTATTTTCGGAGAGCGCGTTGAAAGGGACACATTTTATCGAGCTTTGCGCTCACCGCGGGATACCGTTGGTCTTCCTGCAGAACATCACCGGCTTCATGGTAGGCCGGGAATACGAGGCTGGGGGCATCGCCAAGGACGGGGCCAAGATGGTCATGGCCGTGGCCAACGCCGCCGTGCCCAAATTCACCGTCATAATCGGCAGTTCCTTCGGGGCCGGCAACTATGGTATGTGTGGACGGGCCTATCAGCCGCGGTTCCTGTGGTCGTGGCCCAATTCCCGGATATCGGTCATGGGCGGACCGCAGGCGGCTGGGGTATTGCTGTCAGTGAGGTCCGACCAGGCAGCCCGCCAAGGAAACACGTTGTCGGAACAGGAGAAAGAGGATCTGCAACGCCCCATCATCGAAAAGTATGAAGAAGAGGGCAACCCTTACTACAGCACGGCTCGGCTCTGGGACGACGGAATCATCGACCCCAAAGACACTAGAGACGTGCTTGGTCTAGCCATCGCCGCATCGATGAACACACCCGTTCCAGAGTCCCGCTGGGGCGTTTTCCGGATGTGATTTTGTTTTCCAAAGTCTTAGTTGCCAACCGGGGAGAGATTGCCGTTCGGGTGCTGCAGACCTTGCAGGCCATGGGCATCGCTACGGCCGCCATCTACGCGGACCCTGACGACAATGCGCCCCATGTTGCGCTGGCTGACGAGGCATTTGCTTTGGAGGGCTCGGCCGCTGAGGAAACCTACTTGGACCGGCGGAAGATCATCGCACTGGCTGTGCAATGCGGCGCGGAAGCGGTGCATCCTGGCTACGGGTTCCTGGCGGAAAACCCCGCTTTTAGTAAAGAGTGCGTCGAGTCCGGACTAGTTTTCATCGGCCCCAGCCCCGAGACCATCGAGCTACTGGGCGACAAGATCCGCTCCAAGGATGCTGCGGTCCAAGCCGGAGTCCCCGTGGTGCCGAGTTCACCCATGTGGGCGCCCGGAGAGTCTCAGGCGGACGACATGTCTGCGGAGATCGGGTTTCCTTTGCTGGTAAAGGCGGCAGCGGGCGGTGGCGGCCGAGGCATGCGGGTAGTGGAACGGGTGCAAGACTTGTATCCAGCCCTGGAATCGGCCAGCCGTGAAGCCGCCTCGGCCTTCGGTGATGGCCGGGTATTCTTGGAGCAGTACATACCGGCGGCCCGCCACGTGGAGTTCCAAGTGCTGGCCGACTCTTCCGGTAACACCATCCATCTTCTCGAGCGGGAATGCAGCGTGCAACGCCGCTACCAGAAAGTCATCGAAGAAACGCCCTCGCCAGCTCTAGACCAGAGCCTGAGAAATAAGATGGCAGCGTCGGCGGTAGCGATGGCTAAGTCGGCCGGGTACACCAATGCCGGCACCGTGGAATTCTTGGTGGACGCCCAGACTGGAGATTACTATTTTTTGGAGATGAACGCCCGCATTCAGGTAGAGCACCCAGTCACGGAAGAGACCCTGAAGTTGGACATGGTCGAATGGCAGACCCGCATTGCGAGTGGGGAGCTGATCGATTTCTCTCAAGACGATATCCAGCCGCAGGGTCACGCGTTGGAATGCCGTATCTATGCCGAAGACCCCTACGACAACTTCGCGCCCGCCACAGGGCAATTGTTGGCCTGGCGTCCGCCGTCGGGGATGGGCATCCGCCTGGACTCAGGCGTTGCTGAGGGACAGGAGATCACCGCTTACTACGACTCAATGCTAGCCAAGCTGATTGTCTGGGGAACGGATCGGCAGGCGTCCATTGGGCGGATGCTCCGGGCACTGGAATCGTTCCCGGTGCTGGGCGTTACCACCAACCTACCTTTCTTGATTCGAGCCATCAACCACCCGGAATTCCAATCGGGGGATTATGACACCGGTTTCATCGGTAAAAACCAGGAACTGACCTCCCCACCGGAATCGGCTATCCTGAGCGGGGCCGCGGCACAGATAGCCGAGCGATTCTGGCAGTCCGCAGGCCGCGCCAGCGGGAAAGGCCGTGGGGCCGCAACCCTACAGGACATGCCTGGACCCTGGCAAGGGCTCCCCAAGAGCACCTTACCGTGACCACTCGAAGGTTACAGCAGGTACACCCACCGGGGTCTGGTGAGGGCAATTTGTCCCCATCGGCTGAGATGATCGAGGCGCCCGCTAGCGATGGCGCCGAAATCGAGGTAAAGCTTTCTTCGCCAAGCCGCTGGGAGGGAAGCGTCCAACTACACGACGGGCGTACAGTCCCTTTCCTAGCCCACCGCTACGGCCAGCAGGTCCACGTCTGGATTTCCGGCGAGTCCTACGTCTTCAGCCCCCCAACCCCAATCGGCCGCGCCCGACGCTCCGGCCAACAAGCCAGCGACGACATAGTCTCGCCGGTGCCAGGAGTAGTGATAACCGTCCACGTTGCTGCGGACGACACCGTCACAGCCGGCCAAGACCTGGTGATCGTCGAGTCAATGAAGACCGAGCAGATAGTCAAATCTCCACGGGACGGAGTTGTGCAGAGGGTGTCGGTCGAGGAAGGGGACCGGGTGGATAAGGGGATGAGGCTGGTGGTGTTGGTGCCAGAGGTGGGGGAGTGAGGGGATTCGGCTCAGTAATCTATAACGAATAACCTATGAGAGGGTTGGTTCTGGTACCCAGCGACAACCTTCACTGAAACAATAAAAGCCTTCTCGCTTGAGTCGGTTCTTTTTAGTGATGTACGTGGTGTGGATAGGTTTATCGTCTGAAACCGTAGACGAAATCTCCTTCCAATATCCTGGATTCATCAGTCAAGAATTCAGTCATGCTGGCCCAAAAGGCGTTGACCTTTTCTCGGGCTGCTTCAACTATCTCTCTGCTGTCGTAACCATCAGTTTCAAACATCCGATTGTCTGGGCTACCGATTCTTTGTTGGAACCAATGATGTCGTTCAGATCCAGACACTGGCACGACAAGCATGCGTCTTAAGTCCTCGAGCGATTTGTACATGTCGACCTGGCTATCTGTGTATGAAGCCATGGCATAGAATTTAGAACGAGCGCAACCTACAGCGATGTGACCAGCACCCCCATTGGTCTCGCGCCCACTGAATAGGTCTCTAATGGTGTAAGTCCACCCATATCACTGTTTATGCGGTACGAAGCAAGGCGGCCGGTCGCCGAACCAACGGCGAAGACGAACTTTCCTTCAGGGTCGAGGCTGAACGCACTGGGCACAGCTTCGGTCGGCACCTGTCCAATTTCCGACAGGCGACCGGTGGAGGCGTCGACGGAGAAGCACGCGATGCTGTTGTGACCACGGTTGGGAACATAAAGAAATTTGCCGGAAGGAGAGATTTGAATCTGAGAGCAGGTGTTCCTTTGGGTGACACCCTCAGGAAGGGTCGTTATCGTTTGAAAGGCAGACAGGGTCCCGGCAGAAGAGTCCATATGATACGCGGTGACACTGCAGCCCTGCTCATCAGAAAAATAGACTATGTCCCGGGTGGGATGAAAACAGTAGTAACGAGGACCGAGGTTCCCATCCTGTTCAACCTTGAGAGGAGAGTTTGGAGTCAGATGCCCGGTGTTTTCATCGAACCGGAACTGATAAATCACATTTGGCCCTAATTCGTCCTTAGCGGGTTCTAGTACGTTATCAAATAGTCGGGCGATGTGAGGCACATAAGCAAATCTATTGGATGGGTCGGTATAGATAGCGTGAGCGCCAATGTCTGTCGCCAGTTGTTCGGTGGCAGGGGCTCCCAACGATCCGTCATCACCTAGGGGGTGTACTGATACATGCCCGGCTTGATATTGAGCGGAAAGCAAATACTTGCCTTTGCGGTCAGTGGATAAAGAGGCAGACCAGCCGTCAGTCGATACTGATCCATTCTGCGTGATATCTCCCGTGTTGTGGTCTATCCGCCAACTGGAGATCCCTGGAAGGCCGCGTTGTCCGACGTAAAGAACTTTCCGGTCTGGGCTAATCGCCAGCAAGTGTGGCCCATCGGAAATGGGCACTTCAGCCTTCGGCGTTAGCTTGCCGGTCCCAGCATCCATGGTGAATACAGAAATCTTGTTGTCGTCCTGCGATGCGACATAAACATAAGTAGACATCGAATGTCCTCCTATTTATTCATTGATGCTTGCTAATGGACTTTGTTACCTTCAGGCGTCAGCGTTCCTAAACCGTGCGAGCACCCTTTTCGATGCAAAGTTAAGCGCTCTGTTGTTTTAGAGCGGCGACCACCTTTTCGGCCGTAATCGGCAAATCGGTTATCCGTACCCCTACCGCATCGAAGACAGCATTAGCGATGGCAGGCGCGACGGGTGAAATAGGGTTCTCCCCAATCGCTTTACCCTGGTAAGGGCCATTACCATCAGCAGCCTCTACCAGAACCGTTATCAATTCTGGGACATCCGGGATAGCCGGGATCTTAACGTCACCTAAACTCAATGTGGAGATCCTCCCTTCCTCAGACTGCAATTCCTCCATCAAGGCGTACCCCAAACCCTGAATAACGGCTCCATCAATCTGTCCTTGATGTCCTAACGGGTTGAAGATTGTGCCGACATCGTGTGATGTGACGATTCGGTTCACCTGAATCTCGCCAGTCTCGGGATCTACCTCCACTTCAGCGATTTGAGCGCAGAATGACGTTACGTCTGGTTCTTCCGCGGAGGTGGTCACATCGCCTGTGACGTCAGTCCCTAATGCGGCTACAGATCGTGATGCCAACTCTTGGATAGAGACCCCAGTGTTTGGTTCTCCATCAACGAAAACACGACCCTCCTTGAACACGATTCGCTCCTCGCCCCATCCATAAAACTCGGCTGCAAGTCTAGTGAGTTTCCCTCTCACTTCTTGAGCCGCACCTAGAGCAGCATGTGCGGCCCCTACGCTAGTACCTGCTCCCGCACCAGTGTCGAAATCGATCTTACCCGTGTCGACCTGAACCAGATCCACATCTTCAACTGGGATTCCTAGGTCCTCTGCTACCACCTGACAAGCTACAGTGTGGAACCCGACTCCAGTATCAGGGACCGATGAAAAAACAGTGGCTCGACCAGTTCCATCTACACGCACCTTGGCGTTGAAGACCGCTCGCCCCTGCGGGCGTTGGCCCAATGCGATACCACGACCAACATTAGGCTTGGGTTTCGGATCGTTCCATCCGCTTGATTCGGCGGCTGCCTGAAGAGTCTCCTCTCCATGCAAGTTACGGAACCTTTGGCCAGTCCCTGAAACATCTCCTTCCTGGACCACGTTCCGAAGGCGTAGTTCGTAGGGGTCTATACCCATTTCTGCCGCAATCATATCCGTATGTGACTCTACTGCAAACACGGCCTGTGGCTCACCAGGTGCTCTGTAAGAGCCACAAGGCACGTTATTTGTATAGACCATATAGCTATCGATTTGGAAATTCGGGACGCGGTAAGGGCCACCACCAGCCTGACGACTCCCATTAAGGTTGAGTGAGCCCCGGAACCCTCCATAGGCCCCACCGTTGTAGACCACCCGAGCTTGCCGAGCCCAGAATCGCCCGTCATTCTTCATCCCTGTCTTGATTGTGATAACGGACGGATGTCTAGGATTTCCAGCCATCAATTCTTCGATATAACTCATGACCATCTGTACTGGTCTGCCGGATTTCTGGGCGAGGGCATGAGCAACAGGAACATTCATGGCGCCTGCTTTACCGCCGAAGTCTCCACCGATCCCCGTAGGATTAACCGTGACTTGCTCTTCGGGCAGTCCCAGTCCACGCGCCAGTTGCCTCCTTAGCATGAATGGTTGTTTATTATTCGCCCAGACCTGGACCCGACCAGAATCGTCAATATCAACTATGCAGCTATACGCCTCCATATAACCTTGGTGGACCCAAGGAGTAGTGAAAGTGTGTTCAAAGACCAGGTCCGATTCCTTGAAACCTCGTTCAATATCTCCACCTGACCAAGAATTGTGATAAACGACATTGTCGTCCGGCGTAACCGGACCTGATGGACTATCATAGGATGGAGACCCCTCATGGATCACTGGCGCCCCGGGCTCCATAGTCTCTATCGGGTCGAAGACAGCTGGCAATTCTTCGTACTCAACATCTATCAAGATGAGCGCTTCCTCAGCGATATCTGGATCAATGGCAGCCACGGCAGCAACCTTCTCGCCAACAAACCGCACTTTATCTTCCGCTAGAGGAGGCACGTCCCTAAGGAACCTCCCTACCCGCACCCCAAGCAAGTCCTGGCCGGTAACCACGGCGAGTACTCCGGGTAATCTCTCCGCTTTGGAAGTATCTATGCTGGCGATCCTGGCATGAGGAAAGGGACTTCTCAATACTTTCCCGAATGCCATGCCAGGAAGATGCACATCGGCTGGGTACAGATGGGCTCCGGACACTTTATCTGGCCCTTCTGCTCGAGTTACAGGCGTCCCGATAACATCGTAAATGGTCACTGTGGACCTCCTTCTAAACCGTAAGCATCACATTCGAGGCAAATCATCAACCTCTCCCTAGATGAGTGCTAATGACATGGAAGATAGGCAGCGCATGGCGGTAGTCTACACGGTTAACTAGATGTGTAAAATGTGGTCCATGAGATTGTTTCACCAAACCAAAACCCAAGATGTCGAATCAATCTGGAACGATGGCTTTTGGGATTCACCCTAACGGAATGCGCTTCGGGGACACCACTGCCAAAGGATATCACCGGGATGACTTCCTGGATGCATGGAACCGTTATCTACCTGTAGGCCCCGTATTCAATAGAGATCAAAGCCTAAGGTCCACCCCATACCGCCACTGGCGCAGGTATTCCGCAATCTTATAGAGGATGGCGGCAAAATGGCGGCAGAAGAGGATAGACAAAAATAAAACCGGGGCCGCGCGGCCCCGGTTTAGCTACGAAAATTTGGCAGGAGCGGGAGGATTCGAACCCCCGGCCACTGGTTTTGGAGACCAGCGCTCTGGCCAGACTGAGCTACGCTCCTGCGATGTGCGGCGCTCTAGAAGAGGCGCCTACCTGTATGGTGACGGCCCCTTCACACGCAGCGCCGTCTGTGAACTTTTTGGTGCCCCTGGAGGGAGTCGAACCCCCGACGCGCGACTTAGGACGCCGCCGCTCTATCCGCTGAGCTACAGGGGCATTATGGTGGAGATAGAGGGACTCGAACCCTCGGCCTCGGCATTGCGAACGCCGCGCTCTCCCAACTGAGCTATATCCCCATGCCTTCCCGCCAGACATTCCCTACTAGGCACATCCCAAGGCCCTTCCGGCCTTCCCCTAAGCGTAAGGGAGCCAACCCGAATCGTAAGGCCACGGTCGAACGACTGTCAAGCGGACCACAGCCAATATCAGTCTGTCGCAGGCGACCCGACGCCTACTGGGACGGCGTAACGTTGACGCTCATTTGCCCCACTGCTAGAGTGAATCCTCATCCAGTGGATCTAGTTGGGAGTGAGCTCATGACATCTACCAAGAAAGACCCCATCTTAGTGGTGGTCCAACTGACCGGCGGCAGCGACTACATGAACATGGTGGTCCCCTACGCCGACCCTCTCTACTATGATAACCGCTTTACAGTGGGGGTACCTGCCGAAGATGTGCTCCAGATCAATGATCAGTTCGGGTTCAACCCAACCCTAGGCTCGTTCAAAGACCTCTTTGACCAGGGCCAAGTGGCTGTGGTCAACGGCATTGGCTATCCCAACCCCAACCGTTCTCACTTCCGGGCCATGGATATCTGGCACACCTGTGAGCCAGAGAAGATCGCCATGGAAGGGTGGCTGGGTCGGGTCATCCGCGACATCGACCCCCATGGCGAGAACGTGCTCACCGGCGTGAACTTTGGCCGAGGGTTGCCCAGGGCCATGGCCTTGACTGGAGTGCCCGTGGCGTCCGTGGCCGTGTTGGAAGGCTACGGTGTTTTGACCGGAATAGGCGGTCAGGAACAACGGGCCCGCGCATTGGACGTGTTCGAAAGGATGTACTCCCCGGCCATCGGGACAGGCGCGACGATGGACTACTTGGGACGCACCGGACTGGACGCTCTGAAAGGGGCTGACATCCTTAAAACCGCTGCTGACAGCTACACCTCAACCATTGAATACGCCGAAACGGGCATCGCGCAGAGTTTGCGTGGTATGGCACAGGTGATCTTTAAGGGCCTTGGCACGAGAGTTCTGTATACCTCTCAGGGTGGCTATGACACCCATGCCAACCAGGTCTCGGTGCAGACCCCGCTCCTCAGCGACCTATCGGCGGGAATCGGCGATTTCTTTGCCGATCTTAGCGAACACGACGCGGCCGACAACGTGATGATGCTGGTGTTCACCGAGTTCGGACGGCGGGTCAAAGACAATGGTTCCGGCTCCGACCACGGCTCCGGCGGCGGTTGTTATCTCATCGGCCAGCCGGTTAAGGGAGGCACGCTCGGAGATTACCCGTCTCTAAAAGAAGAAGACCAACTGGACGGCGATCTACACTTCAATGTCGACTTCCGCAGCGTCTACTCAACCATCGTAGACAAGTGGCTGGGCCTTGATGCCCAAACCGCCATCGGCGGCAACTACGAGACTCTAGACTTCGTGAGAAGCAACTAATCAAGGATTGACATGAAGATTGGTATCGGCCTGCCTGGGAACGTCCCGGGTGTAAAGGGGGATTTCATATTGGAATGGGCTCAGCGCGCTGACGCTGGCCCGTTCTTCACTTTGGGGACAATCGACCGCCTGGTCTACCAGAACTACGAGCCCTTCATAATGTTGGCTTCCGCCGCGGCAGTGACTACCAGAATCAGGCTCATGACCGGCGTGATGCTGGCCCCACTCCGAAATGAGGGAGTGCTGGCCAAGCAGGCAGCTAGCCTGGACGCTATCTCAAACGGACGCCTTACATTGGGCCTTGGCGTAGGCCGCCGTCCCGACGATTACAAAGCCGCGCCCGCCCGGTACAACAACCGAGGCCGGCGGTTTGAAGCCCAGATCGCCTATATGAAACGGGTATGGTCTGGCGAGGATGTTGATTCCGACAACGACGTTGGGCCCATGGGTCCGCCGCCCGTTCAGAAAGGCGGACCTGAGATTCTGATCGGCGGAGGCACGCCCCAGGCTATCGCGCGGGCCGGCAGATTGGCCGACGGATTTTTGGCCGCGGGAACTCAGCCCGAGGCGGTAGAAGCATCATATAAGATGGCAGTTGACGCTTGGAATGAGGCTGGCAAACCAGGTAAGCCTAGATTGGCCGCCGTGGTCTCCTATGCCCTTGGGCCCAACGCCGCCAATGTTGCGGGCGATTACATCAGGCACTATTACTCGTTCTTGGGTCCGGTCGCCGAGCAAATGGCCCAGAATGCGGTTTCGTCCACTGAGGCGCTCACCGGCATGATCCGCGACCTGGAAGGGATCGGCATGGACGAGCTAATATTTTTGCCCACGGCTGCAGAGATGGGCCAGCTAGACCGCTTGGCCGACATCGTAGGCTAGACCATTCAACGAACTAAACCGATAGTGAGAGATAAAGATGGAGAACAATAGGCAGGTTGCAGTATTCGGCGGTGGATGTTTCTGGTGCGTGGAAGCCGTGTTCATGGAGATCAAAGGGGTGACCTCCCTCGCATCCGGCTATTCAGGCGGACACGTGGAGAACCCCAGCTATTATGAGGTGTGCGGTGAGACCACCGGACACGCGGAAGCGGTGCGTCTGGAGTTTGACCCCGGACAGATAACCTTCCCGGAAATGCTTGAGATCTTCTTCGCCACCCACGACCCCACTACTCTCAACCGCCAAGGCGCCGACCAAGGCGCACGTTACCGCTCTGTGGTTTTTTACACCAGTGACGAACAACAAAAGCAGGCGGAGGCGTACATCAAAGAACTGGACGCAGCCGGCGATTTGCCTGGGCCGGTGGTCACTCAGATCGCCGAGTTCGAAAAGTTCTATGAGGCTGAACAAGAGCATCGCCAGTTCTACCAGAACAACCCTGGGAGCATGTACTGCCAAGTGGTCATTAGCCCCAAGGTCACCAAGGTCCGCCAGAAGTTCGCTAAGATCTTGCGGTAGTTAGCCGCGGCCAGCTCGTCTCGTATCACGTGCTGATCAACCCCGCCAGAGAACAAAGGACCCTCCTCAATGAATATTGAAGGCGGCCTTTTCACCGACCTTTGTCACCTCTGGAAGACCTGTCAATCGACACGCTCTTCCAGTGGGTCGAGGAGAACGGCGAAGACATCGCGGCAGAGGCGCGGGTCAATTTCACGCCGGGGCATCGCGGACAAGCGGCCAGGTTCGAAAAGACCGGGCATGATCACAGAGGATACTCGTAGCGATTCGGGCACTGAAGCGGCTTCCCCGCGGTCCCTCCGATTTCGTGGTAGGTTAGATTTTAGAATGGAGGTACGAAGATGCCGTTTGGGGGTAACGACTGGCTCGCGTTAACAGAAGAGCCGACACTGGAGCCAGAGATTCCTATCTGCGATCCCCACCACCATCTGTGGGACAAGCGACCCGCCCGCATCCCTTACCAAACATATCTGCTGCATGAGCTGTACGCTGATTTGAACAGCGGCCACAACGTGCGTTCTACCGTTTTTGTCGAGACCAACGCGATGTACCGTGTCGACGGACCAAAAGAGATGCGACCGGTGGGCGAGGTTGAATTTGTCCAAGGAATGGCCGCCGCCGCTGCAACGGGTCTTTACGGTGAGGCAAAAGCCGCGGCCGCAATCGTGGGACACGCCAACCTAAACCTGGGGGAAAGGGTCGCGCCGGTCCTGGAAGCGTTGGTGGCGGCGAGCCCCAATCGTTTCCGCGGGATACGCCACGGCCTCACCTGGGACCGTCATCCGGGGATCCAGAGTAACCGCTGGGACCTGGAAAGCCAATTAGTGACCTCAGAATTCCAGGCGGGAGCCAGGGTTTTGGCCCACATGGGGTTGTCTTTCGACGCCTGGATGTACTTTCACCAGTTGCCTGAGCTGGTGGAGTTTGCCCAGGCTATACCCGAACTGACCATCATTTTGAACCATATCGGTGGGGTGCTGCGAACCGGGCCGTACGCCGACCGCGACGAAGAGGTGCTGCCCATTTGGAGGGAAGGGCTGGCGGCGGTGGCCAAGTGCCCTAACGTCGTCGTCAAACTTGGCGGTATTGGTCAGCCCCGTACAGGGTATGACTGGTACGCCCGAGAAAAACCTATCGGATCGGAAGAATTAGCGGGGCTGATGGCGCCGTACATGAACTACGCTATCGAGCAGTTTGGGCCGGACCGCGGGATGTTTGAAAGCAACTTCCCACCTGACAAAGTAGGCCATTCTTACAACGTGCTTTATAACGCCTTCAAACTCCTGTCCAAGAGCTATTCAGCCACCGAACGGGCCGCCATGTTCCAAGGCACTGCGGAACGGGTGTACCGGGTGGAGTATTAAGTCCGCCGATAGTCCTAATCCCGCCCATGGTGAGCCTGCCGAACCATCGCTTAAAGTGAATAGTATTTCTCCAGACCCAACCAGGACATATGCATATCCTTTGACGGTCTCAGGACGAGCGGAGCATGGCAAGCATGGTTCGCGGACCTAAAGCGGCAGGGCGACTGTCTGGCCGGTCTGGGCGCTTCGGGTCACGGCCTCGGTGAACTCCATGTAGTGGAGGCCGACCTCGAAGGGTGTGCGGGTGATCTTTTCTTGACCGCGGATGGCGTTGCAGAATTCCTCTTCCACGCGCCAGTAAGCCCGGCCCTCCTCGGGGTTGTTGATCTCTTGCAGCTTGTCGTCTCCCCGTTGGCCACCGTAGACGTTTTGGGCGCCGTCCACGTGGAGCGTTCCCTCGCTGCCATAGATCCAGACACCGTTGCCTGATGACAGGCCGGTCACGGCGCTGAACTGCATGTTGGCCATGGCCCCGTTGGCCAGCTCGGCGATGACACTCACGTGGTCGGGGATGGAAACGTCAACCACTTCACCGTTTTCCTCCTTTCGGCTGTTGACGTTGATAGACGTCATGGCGGTCACCTTGGTGGCTCGGCCTACCCACCGAATCATTGCCTCGTACCAGATGCCCATGTTCAGGATGTTGTAGCCGCTGAGGTCCCGATCGTTACGCCAGTGCATGGGCCCGCCCTGTTCCATGAAGGCGTTCCCCAAAGACTGCACCGACACGCCGATTATGTCGCCGATGTAACCCTCAGAAATCTTTCTCTGGAGCAGCCGGTCGATCTTGAATGTCAGGGGAGACGGGACGATCTGGGAGACCAGGTCCGGTCGCTGCCTGGAGGCGTCCAGCATCTCCTGGGCTTCCTGGGCGGTGGCGGCCATGCGGGCTTCGCAGAGAACGTGCTTCCCGGCTTCAAGCGCGGCCAGGGTCAGAGTGCGGTGCATGTAGGGCCAGGTGCCGATGCAGACGGCATCGATGCTTGGGTCCTCCAGCAGTTCCTGCCAGTTTTCGTAGACGGCGGAGATGTTGAACTGGTCGGCCACCACCTGACTTGACGCCCGGCTGCGGTTGGCTACCGCCGCAATCTCTACTCCATCTACATCCTGGAAACCGGGGATATGCCGGTCCCGGGTGTTCTTCCCGGCCCCGATTAGGCCAAGTCTTATTCCTTCTGACGCCATGGTTGCCCTCCCTGGGTAAAACGGGTTTTGATTATCGAGATTGATTTAAAGGGGCAGATATATGGCCTGTCCTGATTGGGCGCTGCGGGTGACTGCCTCGGTGAACTCCATGTATTGCACACCCACGTCGAATGGGGTGAGGGTCACGGGTGCACCGCGGATGGACTCGATGAAGTCTTGTTCGACCCGCCATTTGCCACGTTTGTCGTCGGCGATGGGATGTTCTTTCAATTCCTTGTCTCCATTCTTTCCCACAAAGACCTTGTCGAAGGGCGGGCCCTCCACTCTGATGGTGCCGTCTCTGCCGAAGATCCACAGTTCCGCGCCAGTTTGCAGGCCGGTAACCGTGCTCCAGGTGAGGTCAGCCTGGACGCCGGCGGCGAATTCGCATATGACGTTCACATGGTCGGGCACCGTTATGCCGCGCAGGACGCCGTCTTCGTCCTTCCGCTGATTGGTGAAGACACGGGTCATGGCCATCACCTTGGTGGCCGGTCCCACATAGCGCATCAGCGATTCGTACCAGATACCCATGCCCATGATGTTGTAGCCGCTGAGTTGACGGTTCTGTCGCCAGTGGAGCGGGGCCTCGGTGTTTATGAAAGTGTCTGATCTGTCGGCGCGGCCGTGGCCATCGCTGACTCTCAGATTCAGGGCCAAAAGCTGGCCCAAGTAGCCTTCGGCGATTAGGTCTTGGATGGTCTGGTCCACCTGGAGTGTCGCGGGCGCCGGGACGATCTGGGTGACCAAGTGGGGGAACAGGCGAGAGGCGTCCAACATCTCGTGGGCTTCCTGGGCGTCCATAGCCATGCGGGCCTCGGTGAGGACGTGTTTGTCGTTCTCTAAGGCGGCCAGAACCATCGTGCGGTGCATGTAGGGCCAGGTGCCGATGCAGATGGCGTCGATGTCGTCGGCCTCCATGAGTTCCAGCCAGTTGTCGTAGACAGTGGGAATCTCATATTCGCTGGCGATGGCCTCGCCGGACGCGCGGCTCCGGTTGGCTACGGCCACTATCTCAACGCCTTCCTGTTCTCGAAGGCCGGGTATATGCCTCAAGCGGGTGTTTGCGCCGGCGCCGATCAGCCCAACGCGAATTATTCCGTTCTCCATAGTTGCCCTCCCGGCCTTAACGGCTCGGTTTCTCAGTCTGGGATTAAATCCGACTAATTCTAGGATAGAGGTCAGAATTAGTCCATAGGCGGCGGGTGGTACTAGAATACTGCTGGTTGTTGAGTTGGATGGACCAAAGAGTCTATGAGGGCGCTGACCACTTTAATCCAAGGGATCGTAAACGTCTTTTTCTCGGCCCGTTTCCGAGTCGAAGGGGATAGCATGTTGCCGTTTTTGCGGCATGGCGAGTCCGTGTTCTTGGTCCGGACGCGGTTTAGGTGGAATAGACTTGGCCGGGGAGATGTGGCTGTCTTTGAGCGCCCTACCGCTAGTGGAGCGACAGTTATAAAGCGGGTTATCGGACTGCCAGATGAAGACGTCAAAATCGCCGGAGGGTCGGTGCATATCGACGGCGACTTGTTAACCGAGGACTATGTCCAGGGGGTGAATGACTCCAAAGACGGGGAGTGGTTCAACGGGCCTGATGAGTACTTCTTACTAGGTGACAATAGGGGCGACAGCAACGATAGCCGGGCCTTTGGGCCGGTGCCCGCGAGGCTGATTAAAGGGCGGGCTTGGTTCCGGTGTTGGCCGCCAGCCAGATGGTGGCCTCTGCTCCCGGGTTAAAGCTTCCAGATATTGCCCACCTGCATCACCAGGTCCACATTGAATATGGACTCGGCAGGCCAGCCGGTCATCTTGATCCAATCCTCGAAATGCTCTTGCTCCACAGCTTCACACTCGGTCACGAGTTTGCCACGTTGGAGGTCGCCGTAGACTTTCAAGATAGTGGTGCGGCGGTCGGGGCGCCATTGGCTAACGGCGCTCAGTTTCTCCCGGAACTGCTCTTCCGTAAGTCCGGAAACATTATGTATCGCTAGAAATCGGGCCATATTGGTCCTTACCTCTTTAAAAGCTGATGGCTCAGAGCTGATCGCTGTCAGCTAATCCTGTGGCGGAGTGAATGGATAGGGAATGTCGGCCCCATCCTTCAAGGGCAGTACCACCGTGGCGCTGCCGGGCATGCTCTCCACTCCGTCCTGGGTCTTCATGCCCAGGTCCATCTCGATGAAGCCCATGTCGCCCTTCTCGTATTTGTTGGTCACGGTGGCCCAGACGATCAGAGTGTCGCCGGGGACCAGCATTGCCCGGTGCTCGAAAGCAGCTTTCCAAGGCCAGCCTTTGGGCAGGGTAAAGTCCTTCAAGTATTGGGGCACCACGCTCTGCTTCCAGGAACCGTGAACCAGGATGCTTGGGTTCTTGTCGTGGTTCATCCCAAAGTCCAGGTCGTAGTGGATCCGGTGGAAGTTCTCGATGGCCGCGCTCCAACGGAATAGGTGGGTGGGTGTAGGCGCGTAGATGTACTTGGGCAACTCATCGCCCACGTTCACGTCTTCATAATAGGTTTGTATCTTGTTCCGCAACTGATCGGCGGTGGGCCTTTCGTTGTGGGCCTGAATTTCTTCAGGCGTCATCTTTAGCAGGTCTTCTAGTAGGGCGCTCATACGGATAACCTCTGGGGGTTAGATAGTTGAGGGACTAACGACGAATCGATGACTGACGGGTGATGCAGAGCAGGGCTTTGTCTTGGTTCGTGTAGGTGATCTCACGGGTGATGATCAAGAAAGCCTTGCCGTCGCGTCCCACTCTTTCCCGGATGTCGTGGTAGCGGTTCTGGAAGAAGATTACGTCCCCAATGTTGGGGTACTGGTAGATCTCAATCTCGTTGCCGGCGTTCAGAGTCCGCACGAGGTGAGTGGGAATCTCTGGAAGCTCCCCGGGCCGCCGCACCGAGCCGATGCCGTCGGACATGGGGTTCTCTTCAAATGCCTTGGTAATGGCGTCTTCCGCGTCGGGGCGGATGCGCTGGGTCATGTAGCTGACCATGATTGGAGGCACGATGATCGCGCCGTAATGGGTGGACTTGGCGAAATCTTCATCCCAGTACCTGGGGTCTGGGTCCATCACCGCCTGAGTGAATCGCCGTAGATACTCAACGTCCACGGTCCCCCAAGACTCGATCAACTCGCCTGCCACGCCAATCATGGCTTTGACCTCTGGCGTGAGGACCGATGCAGTTTCGGCCTGGGCGTTTTGTTGGGCCTCCTGAGTCATAGCCTTTCCCTCCGGTGGATTGACGAACTCAGCCTACCCCAGGCTCCCATATTCGTCAACAAAGGCGTCAAAAACGCCGTCGAAAGAGGGTCTGTATAGCGGACTCTGCTTGTGGATTCAACAGGGCTGAGATAACATGACTTTCGGACTGCCGGGAACGATAATTAGCCGGATTCCGAACGAAAATCTAAGGATTAAATTGGAGCGTCACCGCCCTGTCAGACTGCTGACCAGAGCCCGAAATCTGATCCTGGCCGTAGCGGCCGGTCTGCTGGCCGTGACCATTGGCTGTGGGAGCGATGCGACAAGTGTTCCGGTGGGACTTCCGTCCGAAATCCCGCCGGGAACTCCGGACGCTGTATCGATTGCCGTACCAGCTTCTTCCGAAACACCCACCAAAAGGCAGGTCATCCAGCGACCGATCGCCCAGGTGGGAGACCTTGAATTTTTAGTCGAGTTGGCGGCGGACCCAGAGAAGCGTGTCAAAGGGCTTTCCGGCCTCCCATTCTTGGAAGCCGGAACGGGCATGCTGTTCGTCTTTGAAGACCCCGAGCGGCTTCGCTTCTGGATGCGGGGGATGGAAATCTCACTGGATATCGTTTGGATCAGCTCCGATTGCCGGGTGGTGGACGTGTCGGAAGATGTTCCCTTCCCCGACCCGGACACTCCGTTGGACGAACTACCCCGCTACTCCCCCGAGTCGCCGGCCCAATACGTCCTGGAGATCAACGGCGGCGAGGCGGCAGAATTAGGGCTGGGAATCGGCGACACAGTGGAATTTCTGGGAGGGCTGGCCGGAACGTACGGCTGCTAGCCTAGGTACTTAAAAATAGCGAAGGACCTAACAGATGGATATCCTGGTTTCCGGGTCGATGGCATACGACCGAATCATGGACTTTGAGGGCAAATTTTCGGAACATATCTTGCCCGACCAGTTGGACAATATCAATGTCAGCTTCACGGTGAACAGCCTCACCGAGAATTTCGGCGGCACCGCGGGCAACATCGCTTATTCACTGTCTTTGCTGGGCGAGAAACCACGTATCCTGGCCACTATCGGCCAGGACTACCACCGCTATTTTGAATGGCTGGAGCGGATTGGCGTGCCCACCGGAGATATTCGCGTGGTGGAAGAGGAACTGACTGCCGGCGCTTACATCACATCCGACACCCAGAACAACCAGATCACCGGGTTCAACCCCGGCGCCATGAAGCAGCAGTCTGGCTTCGATTTCGAGACTGTCGACTCCAAAGCCTGCCTGGCCATAGTGGCCCCTGGCAACCTGGGAGACATGGCTGATTACACCGCCGAGCACGAGAAGCGCGGCATATATTCCATCTTTGACCCCGGTCAATCTTTGCCGGCTTGGGAGAAGTCTGCTCTGGCCAAGGTCATCGGCCAGTCGCGCATGCTGGTCTGCAACGACTATGAGATGGAGATGATCAGTAACACCACCGGCATGTCCCGGGGAAAAGTGGCCGAGACGGTGGAGACTATCATAGTGACTAAGGGTTCTGAAGGCTGCGATATTCTGACGACCGCTGGAACGGTGGAAGTGCCGGCGGTGCCGGCCTCCGACGCTGTTGATCCCACGGGCGCCGGGGACGCCTTCAGGGGCGGCCTGATCAAGGGCATTGTCGAGGGCAAGTCCATGGAGCGGGCCGTCCAGATGGGCAATGTGGCCGGTCACTATGCGGTGCGTAAATGGGGCACCCAGCAATACAGTTTCACCATGAACGAGTTCAACGCCGTCTTGGCGCAGCACTTCGGGTCCTAGGCATGGACCGGGCGCTGAATTGCCACGTCTGCTGGCGTCGGCTACAATTCTGGCGGCCCGCCTTACCTACTGGACCGATCCCGAGGAGACCGAGCGTAAATTGACTTCCACCCAATCGCAGCAGGCCCCATCTTCACACGGACCATTAGATGGAGTGAAAGTGCTGGACCTGAGCGAGGACATCGCCGGGTCATTCTGTGGCCGGCTAATGGCTGACTACGGGGCCGATGTTCTGAAATTGGAGCCGCCAACAGGCGCGTCCCTGCGCCGGATGGGCCCATTTTTCGGCGACGATCCGCACCCCGAAAAAAGCCTGTTCTACCTCTTGATGAACCTGAACAAGAAGGGTGCGACGCTGAACCTTGAAACCGTCACCGGACGGAACATCCTGAAACGGCTGGTCCCCCATGTTGACGTGATCATCGAATCCTACCGCCCCGGCTATCTCGCCGACCTCGGTGTGGGATACGACGACTTAGTGGCGGAGAACTCGTCCTTGATTATGACGTCTATTACGCCCTTTGGACAAACCGGACCGTACAGCCAGTACAAGGGCGAGGAAGTGGTTAATTACGCCATGGGTCTGATCATGAGCATCAGTGGCATACAGGGCGAAGAACCTCTGAAACACGGCGGTTTCCAGGCCCAATATGAAGGCGGGCTCAACGGAGCGGCTTCTACCTCCATGGCCCTGTTTATGCAAAGCAACACCGGCGAGGGCCAGCACATCGACATATCAGTGACCGAGTGTGTCGCTTCCACGGCCATGGCTACTCAGACTACTTACACCTTCATGGGCGGCACACTGCCGAGAAGGCGTCTTTCGGGGAGTAACTTCGGCCATCCAATGCCCTGTAAGGACGGCTGGATCATCGTGCAGACCGGCGGTGGGGCCACCTGGGATACCATCGCCGAATTCTTTGGCGACCCACAACTGAAAGAACCCAAGTTCGCCGACCCGGCCCAGCGCCTCCGTAACACCGTCGAACTGGACCAGGTGGTCTTGGACTCGATTAAGGAAAGAGGCAAATGGGACCTGTTCACCAAGGCGGCCGAGGCCCGGATGCTCTTTGGGTTGGTGCAGACGCCGTTGGAGCTGCTGGAATGTCCCCAACTGAAGTCCCGGGACTTCTACCGTGAGATAGACCACCCGGTGATTGGCAAGGTGAAAGTGCCGGCGTCCCTGTTCAACCTAAGCCTGACCCCATACCAGTACACCCGCCCGGCCCCAACGCTTGGTCAGCACAACTCAGAGATCTACGTTGACGGCCTCGAATATTCGCGGGAGGATTTTGTCCGCCTAAGGCAGCTAGACGTAATCTAAGAATCCCATCTCCCGCGCTGGGGGTAGGTTAGAATGAGGGAGTCGCCTCCACGCCGTAACATCACACGGAGATAAGAAGGAACTAAAATGGCCCGGCTACCCCTGGAAGGAATCCGAATAATCGACTCAACCTACGTGTTTGCGCTGCCCTATGCTGGCGGCTTGCTGGCGGATATGGGCGCCGAGGTTATCAAGGTTGAAGGGCCTGGCCGCCCCGACGTCACTCGCACCGGCGGCTATGCGGGGCAGTTTCCGGAGAACGACATAGGGGAGGATTGGTGGAACCGTCCCTCGACCTACAATCTGATTCACCGGGGCAAACAGTCCATCACCCTGGACATGACCGACTCCCGGGGCCGGGACGCGTTCCGTGACCTGATCAAGGTTAGTGACGTGGTGATGGAGAACTTTACTCCCAGGGTCATGCGCAGTTGGGACCTTGACTACCCCAACATGAAAAAGCTAAAGCCGGACATCATCATGGTCTCCAACACTGGCTACGGCCACGGCGGCGGACCCTACTCTGGCTATCCCGCCCAGGCCACAACCCAAGAAGCTACCCACGGCCACTGCTGGATAACCGGGTACAAAGACCAAGGGCCGTCCAAAGCAGGTGCGTCCTTCGTGGACTTTCTCTCCACTTGGACGGCCCTGTTCGCCATCGGCTCAGCGTTGCGCTACCGCAACAAGACTGGACAGGGCCAGTGGGCCGACATCGGCATGTACCAAGCGGGTGTGATGTTCATGTCCGAGTACATCATGGACGCCCAGGTCAACGGCCGGGAGGGAGGCCGCATCGGCAACCGCCACCCCTACCGGGCGCCCCAGGGTTGCTACCGTGCCTTGGGCGACGACCAATGGATCACACTTTCAGTGGGAGATGATGAAGGATGGGCCGGGATGTGCGGGCTGATGCGCAGGCCCGAGTTGGCCACGGATCCCATGTATGCTGACCTGCTTTCCAGGCAGCGGAACCACGACCAGATCGACGAGATCATCACGGCCTGGACCTCTGAGGTTGACCGCTACGAACTGATGCACGCTCTTCAGGGAATAGGCATAGCGGCTGGCCCGGTGCTGAACAGCAAGGATGTTCATTACGACCCGCAATTCAAGAGCCGCGGCTTTTTAGAGCGAGTAGATTATCCCAAGGAAAGGGACATGGGCTCCCGAATGTTCATCGGTCGGCCCTGGAAGTTTTCTAACAGCCCGCTTGCTATCCAGGGGCCTTCCCCGACCTTTGGCCAACACAACAAGGACGTTCTTCAAGGACTGTTGGGTGTGGATGTCGATGCTTACCAAAGCCTGGTTGATGATGCGGTGGTGGCTACAGTGCCGACCACCGGTGAGGCGACCCCAAGGGTGCCTGAGTTGGAGTCTTTGGAGCGCGGACTGTTGGCCGGCTGGGATCCCGACTATCTCCAAAAACTGGGCCTCGCTTAGGCTCATTCAGATGTCCTTGACACCCCTAAAAGCCCAGGATTAAGCTTTCTATGACCACGATTTTATTTGGGCCCGTAGCTCATTGGTAGAGCAGTCGGCTCATAACCGACTGGTAGTTGGTTCGATACCAACCGGGCCCACCAATATCGAACAGACCATCGTCGAAAATGACACGGCCCCGTTGGTGGAAATACACCGACGGAGCCGTATCTGTCTGGTAGGAAGCCGCCTCGGAATTAGACTTTGGCGCTAAATGTCACCTGCCGAGTCTTAGTCTCACCATTGCGCTGGCGGGATAGCGACAACAGCCTGAAGGCCATGCCCTTAGCCCAGATGAACCACACTGCAATCATTGCTCGCTGTAGAACGGAGGCGACGGACCTCGCCTGGGGGCTTCTCTCGGTACACACTTATGAGAACTTGGTGGTGGACCAGGGATTATCTAGCTTGAGCAGTTCGTGAGCAGATTAACTTTAATGCTGGAAATCGTCCTGGTTGTGGAACCGGAAGATAGCCAACAACAACGAACCGCTCAAGCTAGATCATGGAAAGAACGCGGGGTATGATACGCTTTCTCGCCATCGTCCAGACCGAATTCGAATTCCACGTTTTGTTAATCCCGGGGGATAGTCCATGAAAACCGTCGGCGCTCTAATCTTTGAGGGCATGGCGCCTTTGGACCTGTTCGGGCCGATACAGGTGTTTACCGCGGCTTATACACCGCGGGAGGACGATTCCAGCCGGCCGGACACAACCAAGCCGCTTTACAAGGTGATTACCGTGGGCAGGGATAAGGGCCCGGTGGCCACTGGGGCCAACGGCGCCGGCCCGGTGGTGGTTGCGGAACACGGTATCAACGACGACTTCGATTTCGACATTCTGTTGGTGCCTGGAGGCGGCGGAACTCGGGACCTGGTTGCCGACCCATCGTTTATCAAGGCCTTGTTAGCCGCCTGCGAACGCGCCGATGTTGTGGCGTCTGTCTGCACAGGCGCCGCCCTCCTAGCCCAGACCAGCATTCTGGACAACAAAGCCGCGACGAGCAACAAGACGGCCTGGAACTGGGTGCTCAGCCAGGGAGAGAAGGTCGAATGGGACGTCACGCCCCGCTGGGTTGACCTGGTGGACAAGAACACCGGTAAGGGCATCATCACATCCGCTGGCGTTTCTGCGGGCATCGATATGGCCCTTGCTCTGGTGGCCGACCTGGACAGTGAACAGGTGGCGGAGAATACCGCTGCATTCATTGAGCACCACCGGATCAAGAGCCCGGCCAACGACAAATTCGCCTACCTGGCGAGCCAGTAGCCTGAAAGTTCAACGACTGGAGGTTAGCCGTGGATTTTGAAATTTCGGATTTGCTCCCGGCGCCTCCACAAGTGGTCTACGATACCTGGCTGGACTCGGAAGGCCATGCCGCGATAACCGGGTCCGCCGTCACGGCCAGAAACGAGGTTGGGGGCGATTTTCCAGTGCACGACGGCGACATCAACGGCAAGAATCTGGAGCTGCTCCCGGGTAAGTTGATTCGCCAGTCGTGGCTCACCCAGCAATCCGCTGACTCAGAGCTGGAAATTACGCTGAAACTCGAGGGAACAGGCACCCGGCTGACCCTGAAATACACAAACTTAATGGGCAATGGCACGCATTATAAAACCGGCCGGGTGGAGCATTATTTCGAGCCAATGGAGGCGTATTTTTAGAAATAACGCCAATTCCAGGCCCGTGACGATTTGACCCTCTCAAAAACATACGCAGCCCACCTCGACGCCGTGCAGGCGCAGAATGCCCGTATCTATGGCCCATCGCCTACCGGCGACGCTTGGGGCGGGGCGTCGGCGCGGCGGTTCCGGTTTGATCCTCACAGGGATCTGGACCGCAACATTGAGGTCATCGCATCGTATGTGGGGCCGGAAGATGTTGTAATAGACGTGGGCGGCGGGGCCGGGCGGGTCTGCCTTCCTCTGGCTTTGAAGTGCAAAATAGCCCTGAATGTGGAACCGTCGCCGGGTATGGGCGCCGAGTTCGAGTCTTTAGCGCAGGAGGCGGGAATCAGAAACGCACGCCTCGTCCCGTCCTCCTTGGCGGAAGCCCAAGCGCCGCAGGGAGACATCTCATTCACAGCCGATGTCACCTACTTCGTTCGGGACATTCCCTCTTTCATCCGGCAAATGGAGGCTGCGGCTTCCCGCCGGGTCATAATCACCATCTGGAGCGAGCCCCCACCCAACCGGCACTCCAAGCTCTTTCAGTTGGTCTACGGCGAAGATCAAGCGGCGTTGCCAGGTCAGGCACAGCTCTTGCCAGTGCTGTGGGACATGGGGATATTGCCCGACGTCCAGGTGATGCCCGAGTCGCCTTGGTGGGAGAACCAACGCCCCCCGACACGGGAAGAAGCGATCAAGATGGTCGTAGAGGACCGTGTGATCAAGCCAGATGACCGCGAACGGGCCCAGTCTGTGTTCGAGGCCCACTTCGATGAGCTGTTCACTCCCAGTGAAGCCGGTTTCGTGCCCCAATGGCGGAAAGAAATGCGGGAAGTTCTGATCACATGGGAGACTGGCAGTTAGCTGACCAGCATTGACACTTAGCTACGATATTGCTAGATTTTGGCATCCTTGAATCTGCCCCTCAACTTGCTTTTCCACGTGGACTGAATGAACGACACCGCCTTGAAAGACGTTAAGGTCATCGACCTGACCCAGCACATCGCCGGCCCCTACTGCACCAAGTTGCTGGCTGACTACGGAGCGGACGTGATCAAGGTCGAACGGCCCGACGGCGGCGACCCAGCCCGCCGCATGGGCCCCTTCCCCGGACACGAATCCCACCCAGAAAAAAGCGGTATCTTCCTCTATCTGAACACGAACAAACGAGGAATCACCCTGGACCTGAAGTCCGATGCCGGGCGGGCGTCGCTTTTGGAACTGGTCCGGGACGCCGACGTTCTGGTGGAGAGTTACTCCCCTAGGGTGATGCCATCTCTGGGCCTGGACTACCAGACCTTGAGCCAGGTCAATCCCCGGCTGGTAATGACCTCGGTGTCTAGCTTCGGGCGCAATGGCCGCTACCGGGACTACCGCGCCTCAGAGTTGGTACTCTACGCCCTTTGCGGTATGGCTTACATCACCGGCGAATATCACCGAGAGCCGGTGAAGCATGGCTATAACCAGGCACAATATCTGGGCGGTGTGGCAGCCGCATCGGGTACAGTGGCAGCCTTGTTAGGACTTTGGCGTGGCGGCCACGGACAACAGGTGGATGTATCTATCCTGGAGTGCGCCATTAGCACTCTGTTCACCACTTTTTCAGACTACACCTACGCCGGCCTGGTCTCCCGGCGGCAGCCGTCTCAGGGCAGCAGCCTCCGCTATCCGGCGCCGACCAAAGAGGGCTATATTCTCCCTACTCCCGGGGTGATGGGCGATTGGGCCACTTATGCCGCCATGGCTGAGGTCCCAGAGCTGCAAGACCCCAAGTTCGCCACCCCCGCCGACCGGCAGCTACACTCTGGAAAAATCGACGACCTACTGAAGGCCAAATGGCTGGAAAAGACGGCCGAGGAATGGTTTCACCACGCCCAGGAATGGCGATTTCCCTTTTCGCCCGTGAACACCATGGAGGACATTTCCGGCTCGCTTCAATTGGAGGACCGGGGGTACTTCATTGAGTTTCCCCATCCGGCGGTGGGCACGCTGCGCTACCCAGGAGCGTCGTTCCGGATGTCTGAGACACCCCGACGGCAGGCCATGCCGGCCCCTACTCTGGGCCAGCATAACGAAGAAGTGGTTGAAGGGGCTACGTTGTGACCGCTCCGTTGCCCCTGAGCGGCGTCCGCATCATCGAGCCTGGTCAGGTCTGGGCGCTTCCATATGCCATATCGCCTCTGGCGGCCTATGGAGCAGAGGTGATCAAATTAGAGTCGGCCGTGCGGCCTGATTCATCCCGGGGCAGCCCTCAGCCGGACAGTCAGGTTGGTGACCAGCCTTGGAACAACGGCGGCATGTACCATGAGGCCAACCGCAACAAGTTGGGCATCTCGTTGGACCTGAACACTGACCGCGGCAAGGAATTGTTCAAGGAACTCGTCAGCGTTAGCGACGTTGTGGCGCAGAATTTTCCGCCTCGGGTGATGCGGAACTTCGGCCTGGACTACCCCGAGCTGCGGAAGATAAAACCCGATATCATCGTCCTAGACTCCACCGCCTACGGCAGCTCCGGTCCCTGGGAGAACTATATCGGCTACGGGTCCAGCCTCCAGGCGGTCACCGGGTTGACCTATCTAACCGGATATGAGGACTCGGGTCCAGTCCAGGGTGGGATATTGTTCAACGACACTTTGGGGGCGCTGAACGCCACATACGCCATTCTGCTGGCTCTGGCCCACCGGGAGCGCACAGGACAGGGGCAATGGATCGACCTCTCCCAATACGAGGCGGGAGTAGCCCACCTGGGTGAGGCGTTTATGGAATATGAGATGAATGGCGTGGCGCCAACTCGCCGTGGGAACAGCCACCCAGACTATGCTCCCTATGGGTTATATCTCTGCGCCGGCGACGACGGCTGGGTATCGATTACTGTGACCTCTGATGCCGAATGGGCCAACTTCGTCCGCGCAGTGGGAGAAGCCTGGGCTTCCAAACGTGATTGGGAGACTGCCGAGTCACGTCTGTCTCAACGGAAGAGCCTGGATGAGGCCATCGGCAGGTGGACGAGGGATAAAGACAAACATGAAGTCATGCATCTACTACAATCGGGCGGTGTTGCCTGCGGTGCGGTGTACAACACCCGGGATATCGCCACCGACGCACACCATGCCGATCGTGGGTTCTTCGAGATATCGCAGCACCCGGAGCCGGTGGGTTCCCGGCCTCATTCCGCGCCGCTATTCGGCCTGACTGGAGTTGACCGGCCTCCAGACCGGCTTGCGCCCCGGTTCGGGGAGGCCAACCGTAAAGTTTTCCAAGAGTTACTGGGCCGAACAGGCCAGGAATACGACGAATTGATGGACCAACAAGTTATTTCGGATGTGCCGGCAAATCCCGGAGTTACGCCGCCGCCGGACCCGGAAGAGTTGCTGCGCATGGGGTTCTTGGCGGAACGCGATCTGGAATACAAGTCCCGGTTGGGCATCTAGAACGAGACAGAGAGAAATATTTTACGGAAGAAAGAAGGGCTACAAATGGATACGGTGAACTACGAGAAAAAGAGTCCTACCGCCTGGATAACAATCAACCGTCCCCAGGTGATGAACGCCTGCGATCCGCCGACCACCGACTATATATACGAGTGCGAGCAGGACTTTGATAAAGACCCGGGTTTGAAGGTCCTGGTGCTCACCGGCGCCGGAGAAAGAGCCTTCTGCACAGGTATGGACCTGAAGGCGGCGGCTGCGCGCATCGCTGCAGGCGGCCCGGTCAGCAATGTGGTGCCGCCATACATGAAGACCGACAAGGTGACCATCGCGGCGGTGAATGGTTATGCAGTGGCCGGGGGTCTGGAGCGGGCGCTGGCCTGCGACATCAGAATCGCCTCGGAGAACGCCCAGTTCGGTTGTTTTGAGATACGCCGCGGACTGCCCAACCCACCCGACCCGCTGATTCGCTTGATTGGGTTCGGCCCTGCCCTGCATATGTTGCTCAGCGGCGACCTGATCGACGCACGTGAAGCGCTGCGCATCGGCCTAGTCACCAAAGTAGTCTCCGCTCAAAAACTTATCCCTACCGTGGAAGATTTGGCCGCCCGGATGGGTGAATACCCCACCGAGGTCTTGGTGGCCACCAAGAAGGCGGCCTTCGTCGGGAGAGACATGACCACGGAACAATCACACGTGTACGCCCGGGCGCTGTCGGCCCCACTCAGAGACTCTGACATCAGCCGAGAAGGTGTAACGGCATTCGCCGAGAGCCGCAAAGCGAATTACGGCGAGTCCGCCAGCTAGATTCAGACCAGGAGGTAATTATCGTGGCCGATAAGAAGATTTCTTGCGCATTTGGAGTGGACCTGGACGCTGTTGGCGGTTGGTTGGGTTCATACGGTGGGGAGGACTCGCCCGACGATATCTCGCGAGGTATGTTCGCAGGCGAGGTGGGAACCCCGCGTTTGGTGAAGCTATTCGAGCGATTGGGAATCACGACCACCTGGTTCATTCCCGGCCATTCCATGGAGACGTTCCCCACTGAATGCCAGATGATCGTGGATGGCGGCCATGAGATCGGCCTTCATGGCTATTCCCACGAGAACCCCATTGCCATGTCGGAGGAGCAGGAAGAGGCGGTGTTGACCAAGTGCATCGACTTGATTACGCAGATTTCCGGCAAGCGGCCAACTGGCTATGTGGCTCCGTGGTGGGAGTTCAGCCACATCACCAACGAGCTACTGCAGAAACATGGCATCAAGTATGACCATAGCCTGATGCACAAGGACTTTGAGTGTTACTACGTTCGGAAAGGAGACCACTGGACCAAGATCGACTTTTCGCAGCCGGCCGAACATTGGATGCACGCCTTGGTCCGGGGCGAGGAGACCGACCTGGTGGAGATTCCGGCCAACTGGTATTTGGACGACTTACCGCCGATGATGTTTATCAAGGCCGCGCCCAACAGCCACGGCTTTGTCAACCCTCGGGACATCGAGCAGATGTGGCGGGACCAGTTCGACTTCGTCTACCGGGAATATGACGAGGCGGTCTTCCCGATCACCATCCACCCAGACGTCAGCGGCCGGCCTCAGGTGCTGCTGATGCTGGAGCGTCTGGCGGCATACATCATGTCCCACGACGGAGTGGAGTTCCACACGTTCAACGAGATAGCCGACGACTTCCTGGCCACCCACCCACGAGGGTAAGGCTCTGGTTAGCCGACTCCGCTGTTCTAGTGAAGGCTGGATGACGGACGTTTGGAATCCAGCACCTCTTCAACCGCTTGTCCTGAGCCCGTCGAAGGGGGCGCCGAAGTCGAGTTCGAGATGAAAATTGCTGCCCAGCTAGGGTGGTTCGACAGGTCCGATTATATCGAGACTCCCGACATTTAATCGGAGCTCACCACGAACGGATACGAGTGTTTCCACGAAACTGAATGCGCTTACGTGTTCCTAGTCGGACTTATAGACAATCTTATATTAGAATAATTATAATCTATCGAACAGCGACCCTAAGGCCCATACTGGAATGTTAGGCGCCGGTTGCTTTGGACGAACTGATTTCCCCTGGAGACGAAAAAATTGCGCGGAAGGAGAGATACCGATGGCCAGTCCTGATGTCGAGCTGATGGCTCACCTAATGCGTCGCGCCGGTTTCGGCGCCACCTACGAAGAACTGGAAGAGTACGCCGCCAAGGGCTACGAGGCCGTGGTGGACGAACTGCTCAGCCCTATGGAGCAGCCGGACCTGGAGATGGACATCCTGGAGCGCTATTTCATCGACTGGAAAGAGATGAACGCCCTGGAAGTCAACCAGGCTTATCTCACCTACCGCATGATCAACACTAAGCGCCCGCTGCAAGAGAAGATGACCCTCTTCTGGCACGGCATCTTTTGCGTCGGCAACTCCAAGTGCGAGCATGGCCGCCAGATACAACAGCAATTGGACATGTTCCGGGAACTGGGGATGGGCAGTTTCCCCAAATTGCTGCTGGCCCTTTCCATTGACCCGGCCATGGTGTTCTATCTGGACAACTGCATGAGCCACAAAGACGCCATCAACGAGAACTTCGGGCGGGAACTCCTGGAGCTGTTCGCAATGGGCGTTGGCATGGACGGTCAGGCCAATTATTCTGAGGACGACGTGAAGGCATGCGCCCAGGCATTCACCGGCTGGACCATCGCCAACGCCATTCCCAGGTACCCTTACGGCCGCTTCGAATCTCAGTTTGCCTTCAATGCCGCCGACCACGACTACGGAGAGAAGACGTTTCAGGGTGAGACGGGCAATTTCAATGGCGATGATATCATCGATATCATCGTGAAGCAGCCCTCCGCCGGACGCTTCATCGCCCGCCACTTGTATAACTTTTTCGTGGCCGACGAGCCCCAGATTCCAGCTTGGCAGGGAACTCCTCCACGGGACATGGAAGCTATCAAAGAGATGGAAGACGCCTATTTCGAGTCGGGCTACAACCTCACCGAGATGCTGCGGGTGATGTTCAACTCTGACTGGTTCAAGAATGCCCGCTTCGAAAAAGTGAAGAGCCCCGCCGAGACCGTGGCCGGGACCATGCGCTTGGTCAAGGATTTCACCAGTCCAAAGCCGGGCCTCCACCCCATCGCCATGGAGATCCGCTACATGGGCCAAGACTTGATGAACCCCCCGACCGTCGAGGGCTGGCATACCGGACAGGAATGGATCGACAGCGGCACATTAGTAGAACGCATAAACTTCACCGCCGACCAGATGGGCAACACGGACCTCCCCGGAGTGAAGGCCATCATCGAACGGATCAGCTCAGAGGGCATAAGCGATCCTTCGGCGTTGCTCGACCGCTGTCTGGACATGGTCGGAGCCTACGCTCTGCCGGATGAGACTCGCGCTTACCTGGTGGAACACATTGGAAAGTCCGGCGACCTGAAGCCCGGGTCCGAGTCTTACGGCGGTCAGATCACACAGGCCCTGCAGCTCATCGTAGCCACCCAGGAGTACCAGTTCGCCTAGGCAGAAAAGTAACTCCAAGGAGGACCATCATATGACATCAACTAAAAAAGACCCGGTCTTGGCCGTCTTGCAGCTCTCCGGCGGCAACGACGCCTTGAACACAATAATTCCCTATGCCGACCCTCTTTATGCCGACAACCGGCCTTCAGTCCGGGTATCCGAAGACCAAGTGCTGAAAATCGACGATCACATCGGCTTCAATCCCGCCCTGGGCCCCATAAAAGACCTTTTTGACCAGGGCAAAGTGGCCATCATCCTTGGCGTTGGCTACCCCAATCCCAACCGTTCCCATTTCCGCTCCATGGACATTTGGCACACCTGCGAGCCGGAAAAGGTGGGCAACGAAGGTTGGCTGGGCCGCGCCATCCGCGACCTCGACCCCCGAGGAGAGAACGTCCTAACCGGCGTGAATTTCGGACGGGGCCTCCCCCGATCGCTGGCGGCGCCGGGAGTCCCGGTCGCCTCGGTGGGCAACTTGGAGACCTACGGCGTCCTGACCGGCATCGATGACGACCAGAGGGACGAAGCGCTGGACATCTTCTCCCGCATGTATTCTCCGGCCATGGGCCGTGGCCAGGTGATGGACTACCTGTCCCATACAGGCATGGACGCCTTGAAAGGCGCCGATATCCTCAGCACCGCGCCCGAGAATTATTCTTCAACTGTTGAATACGGGAATAATTCAGTCGCCCAGTACATGAGGAACATCGCCCAGACTCACATCGCCGAGTTCGGGACTCGCTTCCTTTACACCACCGCCCCATACAACAGCTTCGACACCCACGCCGGACAGATGGTTGGCCATTCAGCTCTGTGGGGCGAAGTTTCCGCCGCGGTGCGCGACTTCCAGGCAGACTTAGTCGAGAACAATGCTGCCGACAATATGACACTGTTGGTCTTCACAGAGTTTGGCCGCCGTGTCCACGATAACGGCTCCGGCACCGACCACGGTTCGGGCGGAATCGCATTTGTCGTAGGCGAGAACGTCAAGGGTGGCGTCTATGGCGAGTACCCGTCCTTGGAAGAAAGCAAACTGCTGGAAGGCGACCTGCACTTCAACAACGACTTCCGCGGCTTGTACTCCACGGTGCTGGAAAAATGGATCGGCATCGATGCCAAGTCTGTGGTGGGCGGGGAATTCGAGCAGATGGCGTTTCTGTAGGTTCTGGCCTAGAAGAGTCAGGCAAGCCGTAACCGAACATCTTAAAGAGGTAATGATGGCTACTGCAGTCTTGGGAGTATCCCTTCAATACAGTCATAGCATCGGGAGAGGAGAATTTTCCGGACCCGGATTCCGCAACCCCGTAGCCGTAGCCCGGGGCGCCGACGACTCCATGTATGTGGTCAACCGGTCTTACGAGTACCGGCCCGACGGCAAGCGGATCACCATCTGCACCGTGGATGAGGACTACATCGGCGAGTTCGCCCGGGGCGTCCACACCGCCGGCGTGACGGACATCGTCACTGAGGACGGCTCTCTTATTTGGCCAACCAGCGTGGCGTTAGACCAGACGGGCAGCGTCTATGTGGCCGACGAATGGCTGAACCGCATCTCCATCTTCACCAAGGACGGGGAATGGGTCGGCAAATGGGGCACTGCAGGCACTGGCGACGGCGAGATCAAGAGCCCTTCCGGGATGGTCTTTGACGCCGACGACAATCTGCTGCTGGTCGATAGCCAGAACAACCGGGTCCAGAAATTCACCAAGGATGGCAAGTTCATCTCGTCCTTCGGGAGTCAGGGGTCTGGCGACGGGGAATTCAACCTGCCGTGGGGCATTGACGTCGATGGCGAAGGCAATATCTACATCGCCGATTGGCGGAACGACCGTATCCAGAAGTTCACCAAGGACGGCATGTTCCTGATGGCCTTCGGCAGCCCCGGCAGCGAGCCCGGTGAGTTCAACCGGCCCACTGGCGTCGCCGTGGACCGGACCGGAATGATCTATGTGGCCGACTGGGGCAACGAGCGCCTGCAGATGTTCGATCCGGCCGGAAAGTTCGTAACGTTGACCACCGGCGACGGCACTATCTCCAAGTGGGGCAAGGACAAATTGGACGCCAACGGCGAGATGTGGAAAGAACGGGAAATCGCCCAGGGCATCGAGCGCGAGAAGGACTTCTGGGGTCCGGTGGCCGTGGCTGTTGACGACGAGGACCGCGTGTTCGTGGTCGAGTCCTGCCGCAACCGCATCCAGGTCTACCGCCGACAGGAGCCCATGTTCAAGGGAGGCGGACGCCTGTAGGAGCTATCAGCTATCACCGGTCAGCTAGGCAAGAAGGGGGATGATTCTTGTTCCCCGTCTGGTTAGCAACACTTATAAGCCAGCAGTGATTTTACTACACAGGATGAACTTGGCGCGCAATTAAAGACTCTGGGAATCAGACTTACTCCGCAACGATTGGCCATTGCCGAAGTGGTGGTCAACTCTACTGATCATCCTTCAGGGAAGTAGATCTACGGCCGAGCCAAGGAGTTTTTCCCTTACGTAATTCTGGCCACAGTCCATTACACACTGACCATGCTGGAGAACGCGGGAATCGTCCGGGAATTACCGTTCCAGGAGCAGTCTCGCTACGACGCCAACCTCTCCCCTTATGCCAACTTGGTCTGCGTCGGATGCGCCAGCGTTCATGACGCCAAAGTGGGCCAAGACATGGTCTCCAACCTCCGGAAGCGCCGGGAAGTCTGTTCAGATTTCCAGTTCAGTGGACGGCGTGTCGACCTCTGCGGCTGATGCCCCAACTGCGCCAACCGCCGCGACCACCAGTCCAACTAGTCCCCCTCGGCCCTATTGGCCTAGTCGCCCTTGTAACCCCGGTTGCCCTGCTGCTTCTCAAGAAAGTTGCGGGTCATTAGGGCTGCGGTTCCGCCTTGGCTGACCGCTGGTGCCACTTGCTTGGTGTTACCGCCTCGGGCGTCGCCGGCGGCGAATACTCCTTCAAGGCTGGTCCCCAAGGTCCCGCTGGTGTTGATGAAGCCAAGATGAGCGGGGTGTAGCGGGTGCTGCGTGACCGTTACCGCGTACCGTACATGGGTTTGAAGAAGCTGTGGAGGAAATTGCGTCCGTGGGCCCACGAGTGGCAGCGCTTGAGCACGTCGTCGGGAATCTTTTCTCCCAACTTGTGGGTTACGCGGAATGCTTCGTAGTTTTTGAGTTCCGGTGGGACGTCCAGCGTGGATATCAACTCGCATTCGGACGCAGCTAGGAACAGTTTTAAAGATTCGAAGCCCTTGGGTTTCTTGTTGGGCGTTTGGTAAACGAACAACTCTGTAGCGCCAATCATCTCTTCAAGGTGGTCGTTGCCATTGCCGCGACCGCCACCTTGACGCAATTGCGCCCGGGTGATTCCTCGGTCGCCGAGGTTGCCCCGCCCTTGCAAACTCATGATTTATTCTCTCGTTGAATCATTGAAAGTGGGCGATCCCTACGGGAATAGCGCCCAGCCTTCCATGCCTGTTTCGGCCTTGAAGAGATGCCCCTCGGCGGTGGTCACGTACAGAGTGGATCGGTCCGGGCCGCCGAAGCAGCAGTTGGTTGGCCGGATGCAGGGCACCGGGTGGGTCTCGATCACCCGGCCTTTGGGGTCGAACACATAGATCAGCGGGCCGGGGCCGGAAGAGGGCCAACCGGCGGTGGCGACGATATTGCCTTCACGGTCCAGGCACATGCCGTCTATGCCGCGCTGGGGCTCGCGTTTGTTGGTGCCAAAGGCATGCAGCGTGTCGTAGGGACCCAGGGATCCGTCGTCCTTGATGGGATACCCCCGTAGTTCCCGGTCGATGCTGGCGTCTTCGCTGTTGCTCTCGGCGATGTACAGGGTTTTGCCGTCGATGGACACCAGTATGCCGTTGGGCATGGTGCTGTCAGTCTCGACTCTAGTTACGGAATAAGAGCCGTCGGCCTGGGGAGTGGCGCAGAGCACGGCGCGGAAGCCCGGTTCTTCGATCTCTTTGGCGTCAATGTTGGTGGCGTTCCAGGGGTTGGTGAACCAGACCCGACCTTGGCGGTCCACGGCCAGGTCGTTGGGGGTGTTCAGTTTATGGCCATCAAATCCGTCGGCGATGACCACGTTGTTGCCGTCGGGGTCGAAGCGTAGGATGGCGCGGCCGCCAGAGCAGCAGCCAAAGAGCCGCCCTTCCTCGTCATGGGCCAGGCCGTTGGTGCGGTTGGTGCCTTCCCGCCAAACGGTGATCTCGTCAGTCTTGTGGTCGCAGCGGTAAATTCGGCTGGCGGCTATGTGGGTGAAAAGCAGATTCTCGCCGTCCCAGACGGGGCCTTCGGTAACGCTGCCGTAGGGTTTGTTAAGCAATTGAAAACGCCAACTCATGGTGTGGTTCCTCCGTGATCCGTGGATGGAATTGTGCTGATTCAAGAACTGGATATCCACGAACAATATATCTATGACCTTCGAAACACGCAAGGATATAGGCTAATCCCACCTCATATGCTGTTTCACCGCCTCGGTTGCGACCCTCATCAAGACCTCTTTAACTGCAATGGATGTTTCGCCACCAGTTCGCGATAACCATCGGTCTATTCGCATTATCGCAAACTGCGTTTGCGGAGTATCGGAGACCAAGTCAGGGAGAGATTCATTCAGCGACGCTCTTTCGGCGTCAGAAAGTTCGTCAGATTCTTTCGCCAACGCTTTGACCGTTCCGGTAGAAAATTGGAAACGCTGTTTAAGTCGGTGAAGTGCAATATGCCTTGGAATTCAGGTTGCGCTATGATTTGCGACTTGAATGTGGAATCAGACAACCGGCGGTCTTTATCTGTGCGTGAGTGCTATACTTTTTGACACGATTCGTGTCTGGGCGTATTTGATAGGACTTTGCATCTTTGGCGCGTGTAGGCAGAGAAATAATCGAGGCGGTTGTCCTGGCGGCGGTGGTGTTCATGCTGCTGCAGGTTACCGTGCGTAACTTCAAGGTCGCCGGGTCTAGCATGGATCCCACTCTGGAAGACGGCCAATACCTGTTGGTTAACCGGTTGGTCTACCTGCGGGTGGAGCTTGACCGGCTGGCCAAGATCGTTCCTTTTTGGACGGCCGGCGAAGGCTCGTCCCGGCACGCCATTCATGCACCCAAGCGGGGCGAGGTCATCGTGTTCGAGTTTCCGGATTCCAATCCAAACAACCCAAGGAAAGACTTCGTGAAGAGGGTGGTTGGGCTGCCCGGAGAAACGATGCGTATGTTTGACGGCAAAGTGTTTGTGAACGAAGAAGTGCTGAATGAGCCGTACCTGCCCCATAAGGACCATTCCAACGCTTCTGAGGTCACATTGGGAGAAGACGAATATTACGTGCTGGGGGATAACCGGACTCACAGCAACGACTCCCGTTCCTGGGGAGCCGTCCCGGAAGCCAACATACGCGGCAAGGTTTGGATGGTCTATTGGCCCGCGCCGGAAATCCAGATCATTAACATCCTGGATCGGATTCCCGGCTTTGGCTAGCTAACCGGTAACAGTATTGCCTAGCTGTTGGGCGGTCCGACCAGGATGTCGTCGCCTTCGACCTGAACGCTGAAGATACGAAGAGACTCACTAGCCGGTGGATTGATGGGGACTCCGGTGATCGTGTTGAATGATCCTCCGTGGAGCGGGCACTCGACTTCTTCCCCGCTTAGGTCACCCTCGGACAAGGACGCGTAGGCGTGGGAACAGATGTCGTCGACGGCATGGATGCTACCGTTCAAGTTGACCAGAAGGACCTGTTCGTTATCCACTTCCACCGAGATCATCTCGCCAGGTTTAATCTCACTTACTTGTGCAACTTTTACAAAGCCTGCGTCGGCCATGGTTCTATGTTCTCCTATGCTGTATTAGATCAAATAGCATTATAGGCGAGCGGCCAGGCTTTTTTGAAGAGTAGCGAAAGAGATCTGGCGCTCGAGTCTGTGGACAGCCTATCTGGCCGTTGCCTATAATGGCTAATGTCTCAGGGTTCCCGGCCGCGTGGCGTGTCCGGGTCCTCTGCGCGGGAAATTCCCGCCAAGCTGGAGAGGTGCCAGAGCGGCCGAATGGGCACGACTGGAAATCGTGTAGGGGCGCAAGCTTCTCGCGGGTTCGAATCCCGCCCTCTCCGCCATCCTTCTAGCCTTCTGCCATCACTTCACTGGGAATTCTTCCTTCCCACGAACTGACCACAACCTCCCCAGTGACGCGTCCACGGAGTACTCAAAACAGGCGGAAAATTTGTTTTCCCATCGTAATCTTGCTTATGGGCGTAGCTGTTGCCGCCTGCACCGCTGATTCTGAGACCAAGACCGCCTTGGAACCGACCGCGGAACCGACCACCATCCACCAGGCGTCAACTCTAACGCCGGATTCGACGCCCGCTGAATCACCAACGGCCGTTCCAATTTTAAAACCAACGAAGCACCGATTCCGACTTTTGTGCCGACGCCGAACTAGACGAGTGCCACGGTCACACGCATAGGATTCAGTGTGCCGGGTCTGAATCTGAGACGTATCACTACTACTTGACCAATGCTTAACCGTACACGGTTAGGTGCTTTCGTGGGTCGGAGGTCATCTAGTCCAATCCCGTTGGGGGCTGACCGCTGCCACCGCGGCGGTAGCATCATAGGATATGCTTAGAAGTTAGATGCCCAGAGACTCGTAGACCTCTGGGTTGGCGCATTCTTCCAGCCGCTCTCCGTTCAAACCAGCCACCAAGTTTCGGGCCGCCAGAAGGTGCATATCCCTGCGGGAACGGTTGGACGCGCTGCCGATGTGGGGCAGGACCACTACGTTGTCCAGGCCGAGAATCGGGTGGTCTGTGGGCACCGGTTCGGGATCGAACACGTCCAGGCCTGCTCCAGCGATCGTGCCATTGGTGAGCGCCTGGTGCAGGGCACCGGTGTCCACGACCGGCCCGCGGGATAGGTTCACCAGGATCGACGACGGCTTCATCATCTGGAGTTGCTTCTCGCCGATGAAATGGTTCGTCTGCGGTGTGAGAGGCACGTGTATGGAGAGGAAATCAGACTCGGCCAAAACCCTCTTGAACGAGGCGTATTTAAGACCGTACTCTTTCTCCAGGTCCCGTTTTCGGGTGCGGGAATGGTAGAGGACCTTCATGTCGAAGCCCAGGCCCCTTTTGGCCATTTCCAGTCCGATTCCGCCTAAGCCGAGGATGCCTAAGGTGCTGCCGTTAACCTCTGACCCCAGCCAGAACATGGGATGGTGGGAGATCTTCCAGTTGCCTTCTCGGACCCATTTATCGCTCTCGACCACGCGGCGGGCCACGGCTAACAATAAGGCAAAGGCCAGGTCGGCGGTGGACTTGGCCAATACCCCAGGCGTGTAACCTACCATGATGTCCCGCTTGGTGGCCGCGGGAATGTCTATGTTGTCCAGCCCCGCGGCGACCTGGCTCAGTACTCTGAGCTTCGGCGCGGCGTCCAAAAGTGGCGCATCGATGCGGTCCATCACATTGATGATTGCGCCGTCAACATTAGACATGGCTTCCATGAGTTGTTCGGGCGAGGGTGGCTCATCGTCCGGCCAAAGCTCCAACTCCGCAAACTTCTCAATCAGGTCCAAGGCGTCCGGAAATATCTGCCGGGTGACGTAAACGCGGGGTTTGAACATCGTTGGATTATTTCCTTGATATCAAGCTGGTGGAGTGCCCGCTAATTGTAGCAAAGGGATGCCCTTTTTTGGCGCCTATTCCAAGGGATTCCACGGTGCTATACTTGGCTGCCGTCCGTGCCTGGACACGAATAGCTTACCAAGAGCGCCGGGAACATCAGGAGATAGATATGGCCCTGTTTTTAAACGACCAAGAAGTGGCCCAGTTGTTGCCCATGGGCGAGTGCATAGACGTGCTGGACAAGGCGTTTGCCGATGCCGGCGAGGGCAAGGTGGACAATCGTCCCAGGAATAGGATCCGCATGCCGGGTGGATTCTTCCATTTCATGACCGCCTCCAACGCAGGCCAAGGAGTATTCGGATATAAGGCCTACCCCTCTTTCGGCGGCCCCGGCTCAGCCAAGATGATCGTAATGCTCTATGACTATGAAACCGGCGGGTTGCTTTCTTGCATGGAGGCCGGCCGCCTGGGCCAGATTCGCACAGGAGCCGCCAGCGGAGTGGCGACCAAATATATGGCCAAAGAAGACGCGGCCATCGTGGCCGTGATTGGGTCCGGCTTTCAGGCCCGCACCCAATTGGAGGCGGTCTGTTCTGTGCGCGATATTAAAGCAGTGAAGGTCTTCAGCCGACGGGAGGAACGTCGTGAGGAGTTTGCCAAGCGTAGCAGCGAGAGTCTGAACGTAGAAGTAAAAGCGGTGGACAGCGCACAGGAATGCGTTGGAGGGGCCGACGTGGTGATAGTTATAACCTCGGCCCGGGAGCCGGCGCTGCTAGGAGAATGGCTATCTCCGGGCGCTCACATCAACGCCGCTGGCGGTAACCACTGGATGCGGCGGGAGATCGACGAAGAGGCGGTGCTGCGGTCCGAAGTTATCGTGGTTGACGACTTGGACCAGGCCAAGATCGAATGTGGCGACCTGTTATGGCTGGAACCACGAGGCAGCTTCCGCTGGGACATGGCCAAAGAGCTTCAGGATGTGGTTGCAGGCAGGGTACAAGGCCGCCCTTCGGCGAACTCGATCACGTTGTTCGAGTCCATGGGCCTAGCTCTTGAGGACATAGCCGCAGCGCAGTTGGTTTACACCAAAGCTAAAGAGCAGGGGATCGGGCAGGAATTGCCATTCTGATCTAAGTTCGGCTCATGGCAAAAGAAAAGGCGGCAGCGAAATCAGCTGCCGCCGTGGAGAAGGAGTATTCCCGGCCACGATCGCGGTGGAGGTTGCGCCGAAATGGGTGTTGGATGGGCGGCTACAACCGGGTTAACTTTAGGGTAGTTAGATTCGAGACCTGATGGGAATTTTCGGTTATCTTCCGGAGATCTTCTTAGAGGCCCATCGTGCCGACGCGTCGGATTGGCTCACTCTCGGCTAGCCTATGCTCCGTGCGCTGCTTTTCGGTCAAGGCGGGACCGGCCAGCCAGTCGTAGGCTACGACCACGGTTCCTTCCATGTGATGTAGCACTTCACTCAAGTGCAAAAAGTCCAGATGCCCGTTTTTGTGATTGTCCTGCTTCGTCATATCCTGTTCCCTAGCCTTCGGACTTACCGCTCGTTCAAGTATGCAATATCACGATACTATGATCGTTACTTAATCCAATTCTATGATAAATATATCGTCCTATTGTGTCAGTGTATAGTTTGAGCTTGACAGTATCTGATTTAATGATGGTGGGTATCAAGTTATCAATTGACCGTGGCGGCTGGTATTCTTTCGTTTATTTCCGATTACGGAGGAATTATTACGGAAATAGCTAATAGAAAAGAGATTAGAGTGGAAAAGGTCGAGGAAAATAACTTCTCGCTCAGAGGGGCGCATCAAGATGGCGTCGGATCCGTTCGTTTGTTTGGTCTAGCGAATAAAAACGGAACTTAGAGGCCGAGTTTGCCGGGGTTCATGATGTTGTTGGGGTCTAATGCCTGTTTGATAGCCTGTACCATGTCCT
>Ga0209752_1000024_pt1 | contig 63615 bp, 44 predicted proteins | sample METZYME_3_250m_FD_187548 | JGI IMG/M metagenome (GOLD analysis project Ga0209752, IMG submission 187548) | Marine microbial communities from oxygen minimum zone in mesopelagic equatorial Pacific - METZYME_3_250m (SPAdes) (version 2) | ecosystem: Environmental > Aquatic > Marine > Oceanic...
AAAAGAAAAATCAAAACTAGTATTTACTTGGACCATATCACCCCATATAATCCAAAACATTTTAGTGAATATTATATTCTGTGCTTCTCTAAAAGTTAGAGCATTCTTTAATGTAACAAATTTTTTCTTTAAAATTTGCCAATTGTGATCTTTTTGACCTATATAAACTATATCATACATTTAATATTTTCTACCATATCTCATTTCATCAAATAATTTTAAAAATTTTACTTGGTGAGTTATTCCTAAATATTTTTCTCTATTAACTTTAGTAAATTCTTTTACTTGCTCTAATTTTTTTTCAGTATCACAACTATCTCGTATGCGAATAAGCTCATCACAAATTAATTTTGCTCTTTTAGGAAAATCTAAAAATGTATCATATTCTTCATTGATAATATCATAAAACGTAAAATAGCCTTCTCTATTTAAATATTTAATAAGTTGACAACTTCCAAGAATAATAAAAGGTTTACCCATAGCAATTAATTGCCATATTTCAAAATTTGTAAATAAAGAATTTATTTCATCCATATATTGATCATTTTTATGGGCTGCAAAACGAGGCGTTACTATAGTAAATAAACTATCTTTATGATATGATATATCGTCTTTTAAATTAAAATTTATTCCTTCTTCTTGTAATATAGAAATTATTTTTTTCTTCTTTTCTACATATTCATCATCTCTATAAAGATCTAACAAATTAGGATCTTTATAATTTATTTCAAAATCTACAGGATGATAATTAATAATTCCTTCATTATCTAAATTATTTGCTATTAATTCACTGATGAGACTTAACCTATGTATAGAAGTATTTTTAGTTACAGAATAAAATAATTTTTTAGGTTTAAACTTATCTAAATCAAACTGCTTTATAGGTAAAATGGGTGCTCCTAAAAAATAATTATAACCAAAATTTGTGTATTTTCTTTTACAAATTTTATCACAAATAATTAATCTACTTTCAATTTGCCACCAATCTAAAGAATAAGTCTTATAAGGTTGGAGTAATTTTTTATAAGAATTATTTAAATCACTTGTTACAATAAAAATATTATTATAAGAAATTCCTATAGATAAAAACTTATCTGCTAAATCTTTAACATATAATAATTCTTGCCTACCTTGAAACTCCAATCCTAAAAGTAAAAGTTTTAATTCACCTCTTTGTAAATATTCTAATGTTTCCCCAGATATATTTAAATTAATACCTCTTACATCTACTTCTAAAGGATAAAATAAATTTAAACAAATATTTCCATCTGTAAATAATTCTATATTACAATCATTTTGCAACATTGTATAATAGAAACTAGATATTATTTTTACAATAGGTTGCTCAGAACCTGGCTCAAATCTAGGCTTTCCTAAAGGGAAAGGCCACTTCCTTTTATCAATAAAATATTCACCAATACCATTTGGTACTGGCCCTTCTTTTGTAATTCGATCATAATAAAAATTAATCGGCATTAGTGCTTACGATAAGGTTGTCGCCAATCACGAGGATCATTTGGATCATAGTAGTTTGCAATATAATCGGCATCATCTTTACTAGGCAAAGTAAGTTCTTCCGGAACTGAATAAACTTTTGTTTTAGGTAATAAATCTAATTCAGTCATTTCTTTATCAAGAACTTCTGACCAAGCAATATGACCACATTCCTGAAAATGGTGCCATCTCCCATCTTTTTTAGGATTGTGTCCTTTATTAATTAAATGCGCATAATAAATTTCTTCAGGATCAAAAGGATGCCGATAATAAATATCTTTTGCTAAAATATTACACCCTTCTAAATCAAAAGATCTATCTTCTTGATTAAACTCATCAGGGAGAGGATGCTTAAGAACATCTTTTATTTTATGAAATGGTTTAACACATTCTACTGCATTAAACATATAATATGATATATTTTTATCTCGCAAAAAAGAACGTAAAAGTTGATATTGAAAAAGATGATTATACACTTGAACATCATAAGGTTGAAGAGCTATTAAATCTCTCCATAATTTCCAAAATTTTACAATTTTTTTATCTTGAAGTTTTGTCCAGTTTGGCATTAAATCAATATGCGCCGAAAGCAATTTTAAATTACCTTCATAAGGAAGTGCTAATCGAGGATAACCTGACCAGCCAATTAATGAAATTATCTCAGAAGGATCATATTGTGTTAATAATTGATTTACTTTCCTTACTGTATTTCTCATTATTGTTATATTATCTAATCCTGCATGACATACATTAACGTGACGTAAATTATTTTTTCTAGAAAGGTGTCCTGCAAACGAACGATATTGTTCTTCTCTACGTATTTCTTTACGAAAACGATGACCTTTTGGATAACCTTGTTCTCCTAAAATTTCAAATCCTGCAGAATGACTACAACCTGTTACTAATAATACTTTAAGTTTAGATGTATCTACCATCAAAATTCCTCCTTGCTTACCATTAAATCACCACCACACAAACAATTTAAAGAAGAACACATTATTGGTCGACGCAAAGCGTCCCAATCAATTACTTGCCAATTATCTAATGTACCTATAAATCCGCCTTCATGACAATTACCCCTTTTAATGCTTCCATCACGATCTATAAATAACGATTCTTTACCAATATGACAATTATAATTAAAAAAGTTTGTTTCTCCATTTCTAATAGGATCTTCTGATAATTCAAATACTTTTTGATCTTCATTCTTATATTTAATAAAAATATCCTTAGCAGGGTGTTTTTCTCTACTATGGGTACCTCTGTGACGTCTTATATGTTTAAAATTATTAATAAATTCTAATTGATCATCTGTATACTTTATATCACAAAGTTTAAAACCTATATTACCATACTGTTCATCAATAATAACTGCATCGATATTAGCTTTTGTTTCTTCTTTAATACGTTCTAAAAAATCCATTGTTTGATCCCAGTATAACGGGTCTAACATTATTCTAGCTGTTGTGGGTACTAAACCTAAAGATATATTTAACTTTCTAATATATTCATCTTCAGTATTATTCGGAAACACCATTGCTGGATGAAAACTAGCACATACTTGTGTAACATATTTAAAAGTTCTTTCTATAAATTGCTCTGACCTTGTAAGATTCGTTGATAAATTTATATGATGAGAGTTGTTATGTACTTCTTTAACTAGTTGAGAGAAAAAAGGACTTAATGTTGGTTCTCCTCCACTTAATGAAAAAATTATTTTACGGTTGTCATTTTCTATAGAATAAAAATTAAATAAATGTTTTAAAAATGGGAAAATATGATGCCAGTTATATTTGTGATTTTTTCCATTTTGAAGAATAGGTGGACAATAACGACAACTATATGTACATACATCATTTATTATCCAAGTAATTATACTAGTTTTAGGATTAAAAATTTTTTCTATCTTTTTACCTACTACTGGTTTTGGTTTTTTCCAAATAGGTTTACGATGTATCGGCGTAGTAAATGGTGCTCTTTTATGGTAAACGTCTCTTGGAACTACTGCCATTGAATAAATGGTATTAAATTGTTTAAAATTATCATTTATAATACCTATACTTGGTAAATAAAATTCTTCACAATGTTCCCAAATCAGTTCCCCAATCTTTATATACCCTTCTCGATTTTCAATAAAATTACCAAATTTAAATCCTAATTTTTCATTAACTTGTAAATCATGCCATTTAGTAGAATAGTAATATATATCCTTAGGATTGTCATTATCCGGAGATAATCTAACATGCACTTCATTAGACCAAGTTGTTTGTGGAGCAATTGCATTTCGATCTATTGCATCTTGATCACCATCTATAACAATATGATGTAAATTTTTTCCTAAGGTGTTATAACCCAAACAAAAATCTCCAAATTTTAAAAATGGACTCATACTATAAAAATCTTCCGATTCTAAAATAAAATCTGTTCTTGGATTAAAACTAATAGTCATATTACCACGAGTATTATATCCTTCTTCTACCGGAGTTACTTCATGTGTATGTATTAATGAATTTAAAGTTAGAAAAGCACTATTAAGTTCTTCATTAAAAGTTATTCCTGGCCATATTTTTGCAAGGGGAGAATTTTCAGGTATTCTTAAATACGCATCTCCCCACCAGTCTTCTTCTAATTTTTCTTCTAAACGTTCTCCATACCTCTCATAACATTCATGAAGCACATTGAGGAAATTATTATCTAACCGTGTATTACCTCTTGAATCAATAAAAGTTTTAATTTTAGGAATTTGTTCGTCATAATATTCGTTTATTTTTTTAATAATAGTTTCTAAATTTTTTAAATTTTTATTCCTGTCGGGAGAAGATGTTTTAAATGCCCGATCTTTATAATCATGAGCACCGCTAGTTAATTCTATAAAATGCTCTAACCATTTATGTGCTATAGGAATATCATATAATTGAAAGAACAAATCTAAGTAATCCCAAGTAGCAGGATCCGTTAATGTAATTCTTATTACAGGATCTACTACTACATCATTAAGTTTATCGTATTCAATTTGCATTTTCTAAAACCTTATAAAATTCCGGAAATGTTTTTTTAAAACTTGTATTCCGTATTTTGTCTAATTTATCTCGATAATCAATAAATTGAGGATATAAATCTGATAAATCTTCACTATCCATAAAATCTAATTGTGAAAGTATTTTTTCTCGCCACTGTTTATTATATTTTAACTCTTCAAAACTTTCCCATTTTTTCCTTATTTCAGATTTAATTGATTTAGGAAAAACTTTAATAGATAGGTATCTCGGCCAATGTACTGTTCCGGCATGAAATACTCCACTATGATGTAAATGGCCTACTCTTTTAAATTTACTCTTAAGCATGTTTTCTGCAAACTCAGGTATATAATACACGTTCATTGCATGAATTGTTGCTAAAACTTTCACATCAATATTGTCAGGTGTTTTATCTAACTTTTTAAGATTTCCAGAAATTAATTCCCAATTAGCCGGGTATCGTACATATTCTAAATGTTCTCCCCAAGCGTCTATACTAGCCATTACTTCTACAAACTTAAATTCCTTCCATAAATTTACTATTTCCTCAGAAATAATAGTTCCATTAGTATGATAACGCAATTCTATATTTTTACTATAACCAAACTTTACTAAATTCTTTATTAACTGTAAATGTTCTTTTATAAGCAAAGGTTCGCCGCCAGCAAAAATAAGATGCCTTATAGTAGAAAACATTGGTTCAAAATCTTTCCAAAGTTTTTCTTTTTTATACCATTCAAATTGATCGGTATCTATATTTGATTTATGCTCCCAGTCCCATTTAGCATCTGTCTCTAAAATATCTTTAAGTTTTTTAGCATTACTTAACCACATACTACTATCTTGAGGACGACACATAACACATTGTAAGTTACAAGTATTACCTAATCTTAAATCTAGAGTTATAAAATTTTCAGTTAGTGTTCCATCTTTCTTTGTAGATGATATTAATTCTGCAATTCTATCCTCTCCTAATTTATTTTCCCAAAGAACATTTTCATTTATTCTATGACTGCGAATACCTGCCGCTTCTTCTTTATAGCAATGGTCACATGCTGATACCTTTTCACCTTTTAACATTTTTACACGAGCATCTTTAAAATGCTCACTATTCCATATAGTATCAACACTATCCTTATTAAAATTTAACTTATGAGAATTCTGTGCTACACAACAAAGTAAAGCACTTCCGTCGGTCCAAGTCGCAATATGGGTCCAAGGTAAGATACAAAATGTTTCTGATTTATTCATTTTTAAAATCATCCCAAACACTTGGATCCACTTGTAGTTTTTCATAATAAAGATCTAACTCCGATGCTAAATCGGGTATCAAGTCTTTAAAACTTTGTGAACGCTTTTTATCTAAAATGTCTGTCATTGTTAAAAATTGTTTATATAACTCGTCATGCTTTACATGTAACTCTTTTCTAAATAAAGAAATTATTCCATCAACACTTTCTTTTACTAAGTTATTACTAGAATAACGATCACTACTATCTCTATATACTTCTAAATTTTTTGCGCCTATTTCTCGAATACTCTGAGGAATTATAGTTACATCTAAAAATGTTGGATGATTATTAATTAAAAAATTTACATTAATATTCTTTTTATAATCCTTGGATATACGATCGGCATAATACAAAAGATTATGACAATCTAAAATGTTATAAACTTGTACAACCGGTGTTATTCCTAAATCTACATTAGATAATTCTGCTAACTTTCTAAAATTCTTTTCAACATGGGACCATTTAGCAGGATATCTAATATAATCATTAACTTTTTCATATCCATCTAAACTACAATTAATTTTAAGGCTCTTAAATTGGCTAACCAATTTTAAAAATTTATCAGTAACATTGGTACAATTAATATTAAAAAATAATTCTATATCGTGATTATATCCTGCAGAAATACATTCTTCCATAAATCTATAATTATTTTCTATTAATGTCGGCTCTCCTCCTGTCATATAAACTTTTTTAAGATTAGGAATCATAGATATAATTTCATTCCATAAAAAATTTCGATCAAATACAGGTTGAACCTCTTTTAAATAAAGTGGATTTACTCCAAATTGATCTCTCCATACCTTAGAATATTCATTATATACACGACTATCAGCTTCTACACCACCTTCAAAAAGTTGGAAATGCTCTTTTGCTAACTGACTACTATTCCAAGGATTACACATACGACATTTTAAATTACATAAATTTCCTAATCTTAAATCTAAATAAACAGGCGGCAATGATATTTTATAATTATTATCTATAGCTTCTTGGACATAATTATTAAACATATCACCCAATCTATTCTCCCATTCTGCTGTCATCATCTGACGAAAACTTGTTGCACCCATTTCTTCTTGCTTATAACAATTAGCACATGCTTCTAATTTTGTACCATTAAGCATTGCTTTTCGAGTTTCAATCATTGTATAACTGTTCCAAGATTCTAAAAGACTCGTATCTTCAATACTTAATTTTTCTCCAAGCGTTTCGTCGATAGTAGGTTTTTCTCTTAAAATTGCTTTTGGGCCAAATGCTATACAACAGTATCTTGTAAAAGTATCTGTATTAAGCATAAGACCGATAAAGGGCATTGCACAAAACGATTTATTTTTCATTATCTTTTATCTCATTATCTATGATATTAACTGTGGGTACTCTATCAGGATTACGAAAAACTTTTTTAAAAAATTTACTTTGACCTGCATTAAATGGGAGGGGATCAATAGGTATATTAGTTTTACGAACTAGCATTTCTCCTAGCTCAATTATCTTATCTAATAAATTTTCTTCTTTAACTTTATTATTTTCCCACATCTCATTTAAATATTTAAAATTACGAACATTTATATAATCCCAATCCGTACACATAGTTTTATATAAACCATGTCTAGCACCATACACTGCCCACAATCCATTGTCTACATCTGCTCCTACCATTTGCCAAACCCATAAACGATGTAAATTTTTCCAATGCCCTTTTAACAAATACGAACTATCTTTAGGTCTTACTCCTCTGTCAAGAGCCATTTTAACACCTTCTCGAAATCCGGCTCGCCAGGCTTGGTGAGGATTTTCATTATTATAAACATCTGAAAAACATGCATTTTGTTGAATATATTCTAAGTCCCAACAAAAATCTACTTGTGCATGAGGATTATCTGATGCTGCATTCTCATGAGTACGCATATTTAAAACATGTTTTTTTGGCCAACATTTTAATCCTCCATTGCCATACATTAGCCCATTAATAATATTATAACCACACCAACTTATAACTGCATTCTCTAAATTAATATGTTCATCAAAATTAATTGACTGACGTAAAAATTCTTCTTTAATAATATTATCTCCATCAACAGTAATAAATCGATCTGTTTCTGAAAGATTGGCGCAGGCTTTGTGTGCTGAATCTGATCCTTCTACTCCATGAACTCGTTTTGCCCAAGGAACTTTAGAACATAAATCAGCATAATTCTTTTCTGCATTTGGCTCATCATAACTCAAATAAATGATATCATAATCTAAAACTTTAAAAATTTTGCTCATTCTATTGTCCTATGATAATATTCTTCATGTTTTACATAAGAATATAAACTAATATCTTTTCTGCTAATAGTTTTATTATTAGATTTTTTAATTGTAAAAATTTTATTATTAAAAAATCGTTCCATAGGTACTTCTAATACATCTAATAAAACATTTGGATTATTTTCTTCAGTTACATATATCTTTTTTATTTTATTCAGTTGCATAACATGAGTTAAAAATTTAGTATAAACACCAGTTAATTTTGCTCGTGCTTGCCATTCTTTCTTTTTTTGATTTTGAATAATATAAAATATATTATCTTTCATTAATTTAGTTTTAGTTTTAGGGAATTCATGAATACTTCTTGCTATATCAACTCCTAGTTCTTCTGACCTTATTAAATTAAATTCTCCATTAACTTTATCTAATAATATACGATGATCTGAAATACTAAACTCTCCAGAAACAAATTTTACATAAGTTTCTTGATCAACTTCTATATAACTATTAGTATTTTCTGGGGATAATTCATTTGTACATTGAAGAATAGTTCCGTATTCTAAATCATAATAAATATAAAACATTATAAAGACTCCAATCTTTTAAGAAATTTATCAGTTAAAAATTCTTGGTCAACATAATGAAGAACATTATTTTGTATATAATTCCCTAGAAGTAAAGTTTTATCATTTCTTAAATAACTCCCTATACTTTTTGTCCATTTCTCAGGAACATCATGCCATCCCTGTAGATGAGGTTTCATGTGAGTAAACGTAATAGTTGAATCTGATTGTGTTATTTCTTTTTCATTATTTAAAATTTTACTAGCTATACTGCAACATAAATCTATACTGCATCCTTGCTGGAAAAGATCAGGAGCACATTTATCATAAAACAGTTCCCAATTTACAACTATTAATTCTAATAAAGTAAAAAATGAATGAGAATAATCACATTTTTTAAAATAATGAATTGCACTATAAAGATCTGGAAGATTGTTTGCATCAAATGTTTTTCTATAATGTCTACTAGTAACTATTTCATTTCGAAAATTCCTAACATTACTAACAAAAAACAAATCTCTTTCTGAAAGAAAATTCCACCATTGTGAAATCTTATGTAATACTAACATATCAGCATCCATAACAATAGTATATTCATATGGAGTTACATGATATACTTTCCATCTATTCTCTATTTTCCAATGACTCAATTCTGCTTGATCATTCCAGGGAATCTTAATTATTTTATCAAAAACCTTTTGATATTTTTTTGGAACTTTATCATTAGTAATTAATGAAACTTTTTGATCTTTATTAAATTTATGAATACTTAACGCAAGAGCATACGCTTGCCGTACATAATCCGTATCAGGATTATTCTGTGCTAATATACAAAATCCTTTACTCATTTTTAAACTCAATATCTATCATTCTATTCAAACTAAATTTATTCATTACATGAACATTTGAATTAGACATAGTTACTCCGAGAAAATTTCCTGGAGGTGATGCTTCTATTACAAAAAATAATTTATTATCTTTTATTTCATATAAAACATCCTTGTCTGTTGATACATACATATTACCTGGAAGAACTTTTGGCCAATCATTTGACTGAAATCCATTTAAAATATGAATTGCAATACTAAATGCAAAATCATTCCTATATAAACTTCCTGGAATTTGATATATTAATTTATAAAAACTCCAATTTTCTTTAATATGTTTAATTAAATTAAAATAAGCTTCTGTCATTTTACTTTTTTTAAAATAAAAAGCAGTTGCCCATCTTAAATTTATAGATTTATCACTTACTCTATTAAAAGGTTGGAATTCTCGTTCTTTAAATATATCTATAGGATCTTTATAAATTAAAAAATCTTCATTTAACTCAAAACAATTTAATAAATCATTATTGCAAACAATAAAATCTACATCAATAACTAATGTTTCGTCAAAAGGTGAAATATCATAACAATCTGGGCGAGTATGATTTTTCCACAACAATATTTTTTCTGTGTATGCTCCATCAAAAAATTTTCTTGTTTGATGAGTAGACAAAGTCTTCTTTAACTCAATTATTGAATCAATATATTTTTTGTAAAAGGGAAACGAATCTTTTACATAAGAAGAAGACTCTGTAGCTAACGCTACAGGTAAATTTAAATGTTCTTTTATTTTTTTAGCACAATAAATTGCCTGTTTTACATAGTCAATTTGTGAATTATTTACTGCAAATAATAAAACTCCAGATTTCATATGTTTAATAAACCTTCAGATGTCCTTTTTTCTTTTAATTCATTAAACTTAATTAAGTATTCATTTACATTTGTAAAATAAACATTTAAAATTTTATCCAAAAATTCTTCTAAATCGTCTATTTCTATTGGAGTATTATTATCATCTACGAAAATAGCCGAAGTTTGATTTTTTTGTAATAAAGTATTACAAAAATTAATTAATTCTTTATTAACTACAAATTTACCGCCTCTTTCATAATATACAGAATTTTCTAAAAACTTTTCATATATTAACTTACGTTGATTATTCACCGTAACCATAAAATTAGAAAAATCTAGAGCTTTTTCAAGTCTTTCGTCCATATAAGCCTCCTATCTAAAGCTATACATTGTATAGTATATACTTAAGACAGAGAAATGTCAACCTATATTTTGAAGATTTACATATGTAGGCGTAGCAACTGTAACTCCATCTACTACTGATGCTCGTACTTGAGTCATTGTAAGACCCAAATCTCCTGTAACTCTGTCATCTACATTACTACCGTCTGTATCAGCATCATTCCATTCAAATCTAAAAACAACAGAATTAGTTGAGAGTAATTTAGCTTTTATTGTAAAATTATTTTCTGCGTAATTTGGAGCTGATCCTGATTTTGAAAAAATGTCTTGATAAGATGTAGTTAACTCATGAAACCCTATAGCTGATGCAACTGTATGCGGCCCTGTAGCAGTAGTAGTTGTACTATGCACTTTAAAAGAAATAATTCCAGAATTTGTTATAATTGCATCCCAATCTACATCTTTTTGATTGGTGGATTCATTTGTTAATGCAGAAGACATATTTATAACACCTCCTGTATTAAAAAAGTGACGTCGATGATCTTGGGTAGTTGCTGCAATATCGATTCCATCGTCAGTTTTACATATATATCCGCCGGCAAAAACTAATTGAAATTCTGCACTTAATCCTGCAGCAGGCCAATCAGAAGTATATGACGCACCTGTATCAGCCGATTGTACTTTTGTTTCTAGAACTGTTTGTGTAGCATGTACTGTTAAATGATCTACTTCAATTGCAGGAATAAGCGGTGGAATATCATTTACACCTTTTGTAGCATCTGGATTAACAACTGTAAATGTATCTGGTGTTCCTGGTGTACGCTGAACAGTGTCTCCTGATCCTGTATTTGACTCATCTGCTCCTATAATATTTCCGGATACTATCTGATTAATTCCAATGGATGTATTAAATTGATGCCCATATACCATATTAAGATCTGTAAATAATCCACCCCATTGACCTGCGGTTATATCATCTACGCCGGCCGGTGCTACCATTCCAGTATTAGCCATAGCTTGACCATAACCTTTATCACCTGATCCTATGCCTAGAATAAGATTTATACGAGTAACAGCGTCATTATGTTCAGTAATTTCAACATTATCACCTGGTGAAACCATTATATCTCCTTGCGAATAAAGTACTCATATATTTATTCAAACAATGAAATATATTAATTTTATTGAATTATAATTCTACTGTATTAGAATATGTTGGACTAGGAACTGAAACATAAATTCCGGACGCACGGCGTTGGGTAATAGTACTAGTAAGAGTTCCTGTAACATTTTCGTCAGGAGTACCACCTGAATCATCTTGGAATCTTATATCAAATTCTATAATTCTACTATCAACTTCTTTTGCTGTAATTCGAAACAAATTTTCATCATAATTATAAGCAGATCCTGATTTTTGAAATACTGTTTGGTGTGTACTTGTTAATTCAAAATTTCCTATAGCACTAGGTGTTCCATTACCAGAACTTGTAGTTGCATGTATTGCAAAAGATACTATCCCTATACCTGACAATAATCCTGCCCAATCTGCATCTTTAGACCCTGCACCATTAGATAATTGTCCTTGAAATCTAACCTCTCCACCTGTATTAAAAAAATGTCTACGAGCATTATCAGTAAAAAATGTTACTTGAAAAGTATGTATAACAGTACCATTCCAGTCTTGTGTTCTAGTACTAGAAGTTGCTGCTTCAACAGATGCTTGAGTATCATCGCATAAAAGTTTATCAGATTCTACAGAATCTACTATACTAATAAAATCATTATAGCCTTTTAAACTATTTGTTCCACCGCCAGATAATACCACATCATCTGCACCAATTCTATCTGTAATTTCAACAGTTGCTATATTAGTTAAACTACCTGATTGATGTGCTCTACATTTATCTATATCAGTTTTAAGATTTACCATTTTTTCAGCAGTTATTACTGAATTAGCTGAAACAACATTACTTGATAAAACTTGACCATACCCTGTATCTGTAGATCCTACTCCTAAAACAGTTTCAACACGGCTTTGTAATCCATTATATGTTGCAGCCGTGATAACATCTTGAACACTTACAGTAGGCATGGTGCAATCCTATTATAATTTTGAATATTTATACTTTGAGTATGCATTCAACTAGTTTCTCTCTTTCTTCATTATTTGTTTCTAAAGAAATACCAACCATTCCACTAGTTACGTTAGTTGAACAAACTCCATCATTATAAACATACACTGATTGACCTTTATCAACAGGTCCTGTAACACGAACTGGTAAGCGTCCTGTTAATCCTATTGCTTGACCTTCACTGTCTCCGTTCATAAGATAAGCAGGTGATTCAGAAATTACACCTATACACATATCTTCAGAAGATGCTGCTGTAGTTTCCCCTTCACCACCAACTGCCATTGCAGTTCCTGGTGGATAAAGTGTATCAGTAGTATATTTTTCTGCCAAGTCAGCATATTGTGCTTGTGTTGCTATACCTACAAAATACGCTGCTTTTAGTGAACCAACTGGTATTGTTTGAGAATTTATTACTTCTTCTACAGACGTTCTTACTGCAACAGTTCCTGAACTTGATGTTTCACTTCCTGTTCTATTAGTTCCACTTACAACTAGTGCTGTAGCTTTTTCTGCTAATCCTGTAAAATTGTCTGCATAAACATTATTAAATTTATGATCAGTACTACCTAATGTTACAACTTCTGTAGTAATTTCATCACTCTGTAACCCTGGAATTACAGAATTTGAATACATTCTTAACGGATTTTTTACAACTCCTAAGCTATTCTTTGCTTTAAATGAAATGAGTGTTCCTACTTCATTAGCAAATACAGCTTCATTTCCGTTTTCAATTAAAATTCTTAAATCATTAGAATCACCTATAGCAATACCTATATCTGCAAATTCTGCTAAACTAGTAAATTCTGCATTTCCAGTTTGAAGGAAGTTCGAAGCTTCTACTCCTCCTAATTTCAATGCATTTGAAGATGTACCCCAATAAATATGATCAGTTGATGTAACACCTCCTGTAGCATTAAGAGTGTTTATTAAAGTAAAACCTTTCTTGATTCTATCAAAACCTGGAATAGTATTAGCTGGATCTGTTAAATCTATTGTAAACTCTAATGAACTTAAAATTATAACTACTTCATCATTTACAATACCTTTAATAATTGCACGAGTAGCTCCAGTGTCATCTTTTACTGTACTACTTGTCCATTGTGTTAAAGAATCACCTGCGTCTTGGGGTCCGACGAGGATGAAATCTGTTCCATTAAATGCATACAATTGTTCATTTGCTGTATCCCACCAAAAATCACCTTCTGTTAATCCTGATGGAACTGTAGCACTTACTTCTGCACCACCTGTAGTACGAAATTTTGTACCATCATAAAATTTTAATTTTCTTACGGAACTATCAAACCATATCTGTCCTGAAAGTGCTTTGGGTGGAGGAGTTGCTCCCGAAAAGTTTTCTAACAAAAATACAAAATTTTCATTTTGTATCTCCCCATACCCAGCATAGTTTTTACCAACTAATTTTATATCAGTTGTTTGGTCAATAGTTCCATCTTCAACAACTGTTAGCTGGGTATTATTATATCTGTCAATTGTGTATGCCATTTTATTTTTAACCCCTAATATGCTACATATTTAATAGTATTTATCAGCATCATGGATAATTACTCGTGTTCGCATGCGTCCAAGAAGACCCATCGCTGGTAAAAGTCATAGTATATCTAGCAGGGCCCGAAGGATGCCAACAATGTATAATAGCTGTTGCCCCATTTTTTGTACTAGAAGGATAAACAACGTTTAAAACACCTTGAACATCAACTGTTGGACCTACATTCGTTCCTGGGACAAAGGGATTATTAAATCCTGTTATATCTAAACTTAAACCTATATTATCTGCATCTATTTGTGCATCTACATAATTCTTTGTTGCTACATCTTGAGCAGAAGTTGGATCTGTAACTCCTGCAATTTTCTTACTATTAACAGTAATAGTACCTTGACTTACTATTTGAAGTGGACTAGCAGTTGTAGTAATTGTACTTCCGTCTATAGTTACATCATCTACTGCAAGAGCCGTTAATGTTCCTACTTGTGTTAACCCAGTTGCTGAGGTAACAGTTGAAGAAAGAGTAGTTTGACTTAAAAGAAGTGCTCCATCTATTTTATATTCAGGTGTTGGATTTAAAGCATGTGTTATTAAGTTAAAATCTTGGTTTGATGTCCAACTATCTGTTGCATCTATCCAAAATAGTTCTTTGTCGCCGCCACTTGATCTAATTGTTAATCCTGCTCCATCGACAGCGGCATCATTACTTATAGTACTATCATCTAATATACCTAATTCTATATTTTTATCTTCAACTCGCAAAGTTGATACATTCAAATATGTAGTATCACCTTGCACTAATAAATTTCCGGTAACTGTTAAATCACCAGTAAATTTACCAGCTCCTGCAACATCTAATTTTACAGTAGGTGCATTATTAAATACTCCAACTCTTTCATTAGTTGCATCTACATATAAACCTGAAACAAATGTGTTACCAACACGTACTTTTAAATTAATATCAGTATTTTGTTGCTGAGTTTCTAATTCTACTTCTTGAGTGCTAGGATTTGTTTTTAAAAGTCCATATTCATTATCACCAATTCCTATTGCTAAACCATTGGTATTTTTAATAGATAATTTACCTGAAGTTGATGTAGCTTGATCTGTTCGCATAAAATTAGCATCTGTAAATTCGTTTCCACTATCATCTACTAATCCTTTTGAAAAAGTAGCTGTTCCATTATATATAAAAGCAGAAGTAACTGGATTAAATCCTTGTTTAAAAAGTTGTCTTTTTGGAGTTTGTGTATCAAGAGGATCTTCTGGATATCCCGGAACACCATTAACTACATCTGCATAGTATTGACTATCTGCAAACACTCCTACAAGTGTGCCACCTATATATAATTTTAAAGCTGTTTTTGTAACATTAACTGTAGTAATAACTGATTGTACTTCAAATCCAGTTTTTTGCTGTCCTGCTTTAAACTCTGGGCCTACTAAAACTAAATCTGTTCCATCATGAAAATATAATTGATTATTATCATTATCTATCCAAAGATCGCCTGCAACTAAACCGGTTGGTTGCTGACTGCTAACAATAGGACCGCCTGCTGCTTTAAACGTTGTTCCATTATATAATTTTAAACGTTGCTCACTTGTATCCCACCATAACTGTCCTGTTATAGGAATTCCTGGAGCGGCAGAACCCGAAAAGTTTTCTAATAATTTAATAAAATTTTCATTTAAAAATTCACCAAAACCCTTATAATTACGTCCAACTAGCGTTAAATTAGTTGTTGTAGTATCTATTTGTCCATCAACTAAATCAATTAGTAGATCACCATTAGTTTTATTCAGTCTATAACTCATGCAATGCTCCTGCCTGTATATATAATATAATTAATAATTAAATGTGGATTCATTACATCTAAACTTTGTCCTAATACACCCGACTCTACACCGCCACTATTGGGCAAATATTGTCCACCATTGGTTGCAGCTGGTCCATCTCCTAAGAAAGCTCCTGTATCACCTGGTGTAGACGTCACATTATTAATAGCATAAAACTGTGTAAGTGCGTCTCCTTTTAAATCATGAACGTGATCGGGTAAGTTTGAAACAGCAATTCCTACAGTTTCAGCACCATCTTGTGCTCCTAAAACATCTGCAGATTCATTTACTATAACATCGGCACTTGTTCCGCCCATATCATCTTTACCTATAGGCATTCTACCTCTTAAATCAGGAACTTTAAAATATCCTGCTGTTACAGATGCTTCACTACCAAAATTATAAGCTATTGCAGCAAAAAGCTGTGCATATTCCGATATAAGATATTCAGTACCATCACAAAATAGCCAATCTTCTGGTGCAGCAATTCCTCCATAAGGTAACATAACTCCTGCAGGATTAATAGGAACTGCATTAAATAAATTTGCTCTTGTTAATTTATGAAGACCAACAGTTCCTGAAGTTCTGTTTATAAGAATTTCATCATCTGCTTGTGAAGTAGTTGCTGAAGTTTTTCCTGCAATAATATCATTACTAATAGTTGCATTAAAAATTTTTGTAGCACCACCTACTTGCCCGTCAAATACAAAATCGGGAGCTGTTACATCTCCTGTTAATTGAAATGTTGTTGCTGATGTTAATTTATCAGCAGAACCTGCTCTACCTGAAACAGTACCGCTTACATTTCCTACTAAATTACCTGTAAATGTTACAGAATGAATATTTTTCCATTTTACAGCACTTGTTCCTAAGCTATAAGTGTTATGTAATTCAGGCATTAAATCTCTTAATGTTGTTGTTCCTATAACATCAAGTGTTTGCCCTATGTTTACATTTTTTGCAACTCCTAAACCACCTTTGGTTATAACACTACCTGTTCCTATAGTAGAACTATCAGTAGTATCATTAATATTAAGAGTACCACTTGCTTTTACATTACCTGTTACATCTAATGCTTCGTCTGGTGCTGTATTATTAACACCTAAACGTAAATTTGAATCTATTCTTAATACAGTTTGTAATAAACCAGCATTTTTAACACGAACGTCAATATTAGATCCTTCAATTTGGTGTTGAATAATACCTGCGGATCCTTCTACTCCAATACCTAATTCTGCATTAATACCATAATTTATACCTGTATTATTTTGAACATTTATTGGAAATAATGTAGTACTAGTTATATCTCCTCTTAAAAAATTAGCAGCTAAAATTTCTTGACCTGATACTACTAAACTTTCTGCTTTTTCTGCTACACCTCTATATTTTAAAACACCGGCCCCTGTTATATCTTTACTACTTAAATTAATTCCAGGATAAATTACTGAAAATCCTGTTATAACTAATTTTGGTGTAAAAGTACTAGTTGAAATAATAGCAGCGGGTTGGGCAAGAACTTCTAATACAATACATGTATATGTAGTATTATCTGTACCTATAATAGATATTGCTCTTGGTCCAGTTGATAATCCATCACTAAATTCAGGACCTACTAAAACCCAAGCTGCACCAGAATACAAATATAATTGCTGGTTATCTGTGTCTACCCATAAATCCCCTGTTTGAATTGTTGCAGCTTCGCTACCCACTGGTTCACTAATTTGTTTATATATACCTGCAGCAGATACCCAATTTACTCCATTAAAAACCTTAAGTGATTCTAATGTAGCAGTAGTATCATACCATAATTGTCCTTCTACAGCTCTTGCAGGTTCAGTAGTATGTGCAAAATTCTCTAATAAATGTAAAAAGTTTTCTGCAATAGCAGAACCATACGCTGTTGTATTTCTTCCTGGAATAGAAAGAGTAGTTTCTTGATTTAAAGTTAGATCTTCTACAGTAATTGAACCTTTATTTGGTTCATCTGTATATGGAATAGTATACGCCATCTAGTTATTCCTCATTGAATCCAGTTAGACTTTGTACCCTTACTGTATAATCAATTTGTACTAGTCTATTAAGTGACTTTTGTACAGGATGAAAAATAACATGGGTTAACAATCTCCCTGTTCCACTTGTATCATATGCTTTTAAACCTAATTCGTCGAAAACATACAAACTAGCATTATCTGTAGCAGTATCAAATGCATCTTGTCCACTAGGTTCTCCGTAATCTAACAAACATGTTACAAGGACATCTGTATAATTTGTACCACTTACATGTCTTGTTTCTATTTTATTTCTAACAGGATCTAGATTATTAACACTTCTATCATCTACTACTTTTGTAAAAGTTTGATTATATAAACTAGCATTAACTCCTGTAGAATTTGGAGTTAGATACGTAATTATTCCGGTAGGATCTACACTAGTTCCTCCGTTTCCAAAGCTCATTTCATGAATCCAGCCTTCTCCGCCATTTCCTATACTTTCTGCAAGACTTAAACTCATGTTTTCGTAATGAATTGCATTACGTTTGTCTACAAATATGTAATTGGAAACTGGGTCATAAATTTTTATATAACCTTGCAGTAAAATTCCGTTCATTTCTTTAAAGTTGTCTCTCATTTTATTTCCTGTCAATGTATTTATCGAGGTAGGTCAACACTTGTAGCACGTAAGAATCTACCTATATCATTATCTGCTTGACTCAACGGTGTTCCTTGTTCTGACCATATTTTCCCCTGTCGTCTAATTACTATAATTTTTTGATTTTCTGCTGGTACATTTAGTAAAGTTAAAGCACTACTTTGTAACGTAAACTCTGCAGCAAGTGTTATATCTCCTTCTGGACTATCTTGTGCAGTTAAAGTTTCGAAATTATACGACGATATTGCATTTTTTCGTAACCGTTTTCCAGCAACAAATACTTCAAATTCATTTATACTTTGTGGAACAAAATCTAGTTCAAAAATACTAGTAGTTCCGTCTCCTGTAAAAATAGTAGTTATAGTTTCATCTTTATAAGGTATAGATGAATTTGAACCTTGCTCATATACTTCTGTACCACTAGAATGTACTTCTTTAACACCAGTTCCTAATGTTCCTCTACGTAACTGCTTTAATGCATTACCATCTCTTATAAAATATTCTATTCTCTCTCCATTTATCCAAATAACACCTGGGTATGGACTTCCAGAAGCAGGCGCTGTTAAGTCATCGTCTGCTATTACTTCTATTGTTTTATCATACCAATTTAAATCTTTTAAAAGTAGGTAATTTTTAGTACCATCAATTCTCTTATAATGGTTTCTATTAAGCATATCTTTAAATTGACGCCAACCATGTTTTGTTATAACAGTAGGATTACCAAAATGCAATGTTTCTATTACATCATCTTCTTTTGGTTCTTCTAGTAACCTAACATAACGTCGATTCTCTGTTATTCTATAATCTACATTAGGCATAAGAAGATTACCATTTAAAATTACCCAAACATATTTTGCATCTACAGCGGGCGTTCTTAATTCAATTAATCCTGCTCTAAGATTATTTAAGAAATAATAATCATCTGATCCTACCGTAAGTTCTGTTTTTTCTTCTATTTCAAATTTTTGTCTATCAAAGTTTTGATATGCATTATTACTAAATTGATAAACTTTAATTGTATCATTTATATCATAAGGACTATCTAAATATAAAACTCCTGGAGTAGAAATAAACGATTGAGCAGAATCTGCATCTGTTTCATGATACCCAAATCTATATTCACCTTCGGAAATTATAAACACTCCTAATGTATCTCCTACTTCCCCTATACTATCATCTAACACTATAGCACTACCTCGTTGTTGATCTACTGGAAATGCATCATCAAAACTATCCGCTCCTACAAATGTCCATTGATCAGGATAAGAAAGTTTTATTTTATTAAGGTAAACTTCAACATTATGATTCTGTAAAGTTCCTATTGGTGCTTGCCACAAATCTAATTGATATTCTTTACTTGAAGTCATTGTAAAAGTTTGATTATATCCTGCATTAAGTATCTTATCTTTTACTTGAACAAGGGTATAAAATGCACTAGGTTCTTGACTAAAGGGGGTTTGACTTAACTCATAAGTCGTAGTACTACCATCTGATATAAATTCGTCAATTGTAACTTCACTAAACACTTCTTCATTCGCAGCAGTTCCTAAGAATAATGCATATCTAACAACATCGCCTTCTCTAAGTGGTTGTGCTAATACAAGTTCAACATTATTAGGATAACTGCCTTCACTTTTTACAATAACACTATCTAATTTAACGCCATTACTACTTGCAATAAAATCTATATTTTCTGACCATCTCACATTAGTTTCAAAACTATTTGAACTTCCATCACTAACAAAACTATCAATATCTAATATTTGTAAACCGGAAGGTTCAACTAATGTTAAATTAATTCTCGCTCCATCTGCTGGAGGAATGTTAAAAATTACTGTAGAATTTTTATAATCTACAGTAAACTCTATTTCATGACTACTATCACTTGAAAGACTACTAGGAATAATATCAGAATTTATTTTTACAAGCAATGAAGAATCTGTAAATGGTGTTTTACCTATTTCATACACAGTTGTTACACCATCTCCTACATGATTTTTATTAATAATTATACTACTACCTGTAGTAGGTCTTTCAAAAACTGTTATATCTACTGCATCTAATACTTGTCCCGGAATAACTTCTTCTGGGCCTTTTGAAGTAGTAGGTGTAATAAAACCATCACCGTCTACATTAATATCTTCTGCATTTAACCCTGTCGCAGTAGTATATAAAAGATTGCCGCCGGATAATGCAGTATCAAAACTTTCTGGGTCGGAAATAAAACTTCCATCGCTAGTAGTTTTTCTTAAAACAATAATATCGTCAGCTTGCGTTGGAATTTCTAGTTCCTGTAATTCAAGTGTTTGGGTAGTTCCATCTCCTGTAATACTTCGCATAATAGCATTTGGATTTTCTACTAATGTTGAATCTGGATCAATTGTCCAATTAGGATCATCTAATCTAATTCCATTTCGATATAAATTATATACTACACTAGCTTCTAACGGCTTACTAAGTTCTACACTTATTGTAGAACCGTCTAATACAAAAACTTCATCTTCGAATGTAGTATCATAAGTATCCCATGAATCTGTATACCAAGGATTAGAATCCCAACCTGATGTTCCTCCAAATTCAAAACTTTTAACTTCTACTCCTCCATAATCTATTCCATCCATTAACTGAGCTAAGTCTTTACCAAATTGACCAGTAGTAGGATTATAAAATAAACTAATTCTATCTTGTGCTTGTAATAATTCTACAGGTTTTTTATAATTAATTTTAATTTCTTGACCATTAATTGGAGGAATTACAAATTCTATTCTTCCATAATATCTATCATATCCTTTTGTAGTATCTAAAATGTTTTTATAAGTATATTCGCTTTGTAATGCTAACGTATCATTAATTAAAACTTCAATAGTGTTTGTTCGCATATCCATTGGAAATATAAGATTAAAAACATATGTGCTACCTGTTCCTGCAAAGGTTTCAGTTTCATTAAGGTTTGTTATTACAAATACACCTGTTACTCTATCAAATTTAACAATAGTGTGCATACTTCTAACTAAACCTTCACCTATAACAGCAACTAATCTAGCACCAGTACCATCTCCATTAACTTCAATAACCGGTGCGTTTAAATAACCCGACCCTGGTTTAGTTACTTTTGCTGATACAATTTCACCATTAGCTCCTAAAGTTGCTATTGCTTTTGCACCAGACCCTACATCTGCTATAGTACTGTCGCCATCACTAAAGATCAAATCTGGTGGGAATGTATAATTTTTGCCGCCATCAGCTATTTTTACTGAAATTACTTGATAAGTTAAATTATCTAACCAATTTTTGTTTGGATATGTACTTAATTCTGGAGTTTTTCCTACAATAATATTATCTATTACTTTTGCAGTATGCGGAATAATTGCTTTTGCAACATTACTATAATTAGGTGACAAATCAAAGTCAGTTATTAAGTTTTTACTAGGTTCTAATGCATCATAATCACTTACATATTCTCGTAACTTAGTTTTAAATGGTTTAACTTCTTCTAAATATTCTTCATAACTAGCCAAGTTATCATTTTGAAAGGTAATTTTTTCTTCAAGATTTCCTACATTGTGCTTTGCTTTTACAAAACTTGTTTTAAATGCCCAATCTACATAAGATTGTTCTGAGAAAACATAACGTATACTAGATAAGAACATATTATTATATTCTACAGCTAACTCATCAATAAACACTTTATCCCGTAACGTTTCTAATATTTTTCTAGTTTCAGAAACCGGTTGATTGTCATAAAATTTTGTATCATAGCTTACACTATCATAACCTATTGTTGTTGCACTATCATATAAACTAGACAAAAACTTTAATGTTCCACTTTCTCTACCTACAGTTTTATAATTTATAGTATAATCAATAAAATCTGCATCATCTATTTTTTCTAATAAAAGCCAGCCGCCTGATCCTATATTAGCTATTTTAACTATATCTCCAGTGTCATCATCTAATCCTTGTAACTGATGACTTGCATCTATTAAATAATCAATTGTTGTAAATTCATTATAACCTGTATCATACCAATCTACATAATCCCAAAATAAAGAAACATCAAATGCTTGACTTTGTATTCTTTCCCAATCCGTATTGGCAGTATTTCTTTGATATAATGCCCATTTACCTTGCAAAGTGGAATCACTTTTTACTAAAACTGTAAATTGTCTGACACTTATACTAGTAGTACTAGTATAATTCTGTCCTTCATTAATAACAGCAACTTCAGTAACAGCACCTACACTATTAATTGTTAATTGAAATTTTGCATCAATTCCGTCTCCTGAAATTGTGTATGTAGGAGTTACAAGATAACCTCTACCAGGCTCTGTTATATTAACTCTTATAATTTTTCCATTAGAAACTACAGGTTCTAATAAAGTCTTCGTAATTTTAACTGTACCTACACTATCTAATTCTTCTAAAGTACTAATCGATGTATCAAATACATAACTACTTACTGTAGGCTCTGGTTCTTTAGATGATAATCCTGTAATATCTTTATCATCTATGATTAAATTCTTTAACAATATTCCATTAATTCTTTCAATTAATTGTTTAAGAGCTTCTTCTCTATTAACAAACCAAGTTTGTCGAGGATCATTTAAAATTCCATATTTTTCTCTCGGAGATAAATTTAAAGCTGGAACTGGCCTACCAAAATCATCATATCCTACTAAACTATCAAACCACTTACGTTCAATATCTTTATTAGGTTTACTAGTCTCTAGTCCTTCTGTGAATAATTGGTATTGATTATGAATATTAATATTTTGATTTTCAATAATCCAATACTCAGTACTAAATGCTATATCTTTTCCTTTAATAAGATTATCACAATTATGTATAACAAAACTACTAGGACTTATAAAATTAACAAATTTAAGACCTTGAGCTGCTGGATCCTTAATATAATTTTCAACGTCTGCACAACTAAGAGTGCGGAATTCTGCATCAGGTACAGTTGCTTTTGCATTAACCCAATAATAATACATGTTTGAAAAAGTTTGAGATACTGAATCATACTCTCGCATAGCAACAAACATGCTATCACCATATTTAGATTTTCCACTAACTCCTTCTGTTATACCTTCTTCTGTATCTGATAACTCATCCCATTCTGATGGAAGATACTTAGTTCCTACCCACTCATAAACTTTTATAGAATTTCCAGGGAATAATTTATTCCAATTATTAGTACTATAAATTGTATTCTCTTGATATGGATTTAAAAATCTTGCTTTATCTAAATCCCACCATAATTGATTTACTTGATATTTCCCCCAAGTATTTGTGTTACTGACAGTAACATCGCTTGCCAATAAAGATAGATCTTCATTAGTTAAATTATAAACAGCAGGGTCATAATATAATTTATATTTTAATTCTTGATCTGCTATTCCTGCAATTTTTCCTTGAATTGGATCAATACAATCTAAATATGTTATAAAATCATTTGTTTTAGAATCATAAAGGAAAAGTTTCTTTATTTTATGAACATCTACAGTATCTTTAGGAACACGATGTTTTTCCCATATTTTAGTTGAAGTTATTTTTCTATAATCACTAATTGATCCAATATAATTTGTATCAACAGAAACATCTGGTAAACCGATATACACATGATTTTCATTCACATATAAATTAGTACCAAACTTACTAACAGATAAATTTTGTGTTGTAGAATCTACTCTTTCAAAAGCCAACGGTTGACCATATACCATTGTATCATTAATTTTTTCATACAAATATACAGTACCAGTATCTACATATAGTTTAGCAAATGACGTAAAATCATTATCAAAAACAGTTTGCGGTACTAAAGGTGCCTCTGGATCTAAATTAGTATCAAAGGTAGTATGACCTATAAAATCTGTATTTTTAGCAGTTATGGCTAATGTATCCTCTCCAAATGCAACTTTTATTCCAAACAATTCTACTTTTTCATTATTGGGACTATTAAGTGTTTGATTAAGGACATACTCTCCATTTACTTGAGTATAAATTAATACTTTTCCTTGTGTAATCTTAATACTATCGTCTAGCGGAACTCCTATTGCGAGCATTGCGCCGTCTTTACTAATACAAATATCATCACCAAAACCTATATTAGGATCAGGTGCAAGTATTGTTTGATGCCTTTGGTAATTGCCATTAAATGACCTATAAATTACAACTGCTTTTGGTTTAGCATCCTGATAATCAGCAATAACTGTTAAAATTTCACCATTATTTGTAACATCAAATTTAGTTCCAAAACTATATAAACTACCTTGGTCTAAAACGGTACTAGGATCTGCGCTATCAAAAATAGGAAGTATTTCTGTATTATTAGGAACATATCCTAAATAATCTAATGGAGTAGTTACTTGCGTCCATTCTGTTGAATCAAAAACTTTAGCATCCAAATTACTTAATGCTTTAAAAATACTACCATCTAAATATACAAGATCATCAGTATTATAACTAATGCTAGGTAAATGTGTTCCTTGGAAACTTTTCTCTTTTCCTAATTCCCAAGCCCATGTATTTCCACTTAAATCTGTTCCGTTTTTAATAAAATAAATTCTTCCTGGGAAAACAGTACTATCTTTTGTGTCGCTGCCTGCTTTTACAAACCCTCTATATAAATCTGTATGTTGTGTTAATCTAACATCATTACCTAAGTAAAAATAATTTTCTGCTTCGGGAACTGTAAACGCATTAGTAAACTTAAATCGATTTGTAATTCCTGTTTCGTAAATACTAAACATTCCCTGGTGAGTAAACCCACTAGCAGTCGATGTTGAATCCACAGGAATACTATATGTATTAGCCCAGTCATTATTATCTGCAGAAGGAACATTTGGTAAAATAGGTACACCCTGTACAGTACCTTGATTATAAAACCAATATTCTACATCCGTTAAAATATTTTGGGAGGGTAACGGAATATTTGAACCATTATCTACTACAATTAGCTTTCCTATTCCTTCTGAACTTAAACCTAAAGATTTATGTTGTATCTCTCCCATTACACGATCAACTTGATATATAGGATCTGGATCACCCGGGGTAGCAAGAAACTCTATTTCTGCAACATCACTAAATTCTGCTCCATTAGACCAATTACCTATTACATTATTAACAAATATTGTTACTTCTAATGCACTACGTTGATAAAAAACAACTTCAGCAGTAGCATTGGTTGTAGTATCTCTTACAGTATCACCTATTCTAGGCTCAAATGGATCTCCAAAAATAGTAAATTTTGTGAAATCAAATGTTATATAACCTTCCCATAATTGATCTACTGTAAGTGTTTTATTAAGATCAGTATAATTTAAATTCACTAATGTAGGATCATTTTGAAAACCATTACTATACCTTGCTAAAGATGGCATATAAAATCTAAATTGATCATCTACAGATAACGTATCAGTTAAATCTTTAGGTGCTCTTATAATATATTTAGAACTTAATATAGGATTAGTTTCTCCGTCGGGTCCTGGAAAACCTTGATAACTTAAAACTTTAAAATAACTTCCTAATGTATCTTGACTAGATTCAACAGTAGAATTATTATAATCTAAAATATTATAATAAAATTTATTTGTTACTGTACTATCTGTTATAACATCGCTAAAAACTAAACCTTTTCCTTCATCAGATGTATTACTAAACACATTATATGTAGGAACATCTATCCACCAATAACCTCCATACTCTTCAGAAACATCTATTGTTTCTACTGGAGCTGCTATTACATACTCTCCAATAAAATCTCCACTTTCTAAAAACAAACTATCTGTTGAATTAATTGTTCCGTTTACATTGTTAATATAGATAGTAAGGTTATCATCTGCTTCATAAGTAAAAACCACTATTCCATGACCTGTTTGTGTTTCTACTTTATCTCCAAGTACTGGCTTATTTGTAAAGGCAGTAAGATATAAAACTAAATCAATCTTTTTCTGAACTACATGTGTGCCTGTTAAAAATGTATCATTTATTTCTGGTATAAGCCCTGCAAACGGTTGTCTTAATATATAATCATCTTGAAATTGATTAGCTATTGTAAAAGTATTCCATTCTAAAATAACTTCATCATTTACATCTACTCCATCATACATTACTTTAGGAGCTCTTATTAATAAATGATCTGCCGTTGTTGTTGTAAATGGATATCTTCCTGTTAATAATCCAGGTATTTGTTCCGAAGTTGATGTAATATTTCCTATAGTTTCTATTAACTGAGCAGTGCTAGTAAAACTACCAAATTCTATAAAAGAAGTTTCTGGCACTATTGCTGCCATAGCTGTCCATAACTTAAAATTATAATGTACTATGTCTCCAAGAGTATATGCTATTGAAGGATCATAGTCACTTTTATATCTAGTTTTTAAATTACTTGCATTAGGAGAACCTACAATTAAATATTTTCCGTCTAAAGACAAATCTAAACTCGCACCAAATTTTTGTAAATCTGGTTGGGTTAATTGATCAAAATACGCTATATTAAATACTTCTGTACTTGTATGTTCTGTATTAACTATATAAAATACATTATTATATTTTACTTGATCTCCAACTACAAAAAGTATATCAGAAAACCATAATTTAAATCCTGTTGCAAAATCTTCTTCTGGTACTATAATTTGTCGTAATATAAAATTACCATTGCTAGAAGCTCGCCTATAATAATAAACTTTTCCTTCGTCTTCTTCGGGTGCTCCAACTACTAAAGCAGTATTACTTAAATTTGTTGATAATGTTGTACCAAATTCTGAACCTGCTGTATCAATAGAACTACTAAGATCTTGTAATTTATTATATGCTTTATTATTCTCATACACAACCCATCTATTTGAATCATCATTATCTAACCAGAATAAAGATTTTGATTCAGCTAATGTTTGTGCAAGAATATTTAAATTCTGTAAAGTATCTGTTCTTACAGAAACTAATTTACTTATTTTCCCTTTACAAGACTCTACACTTTCTACTTCTTCTGTAGTTTCAAAAGTAATCTTATTTACAGTTACATCTTTTACTTTATAAAATGCACCTATTGCAGCAGTACTTTGCGTAACTGTTGCATAAGAACTATCTGCTGGGTCTAATGTTGTAGAAATTAAATCATAAACACCTAGCAACTCACCTTCAACAATATCTTTTGGAGTAGAATTTAAAACAACTACAAATTCTGTGTCTCCTCCTTCTACTGCTTCAATATCCAAGTCAGTATCAGCATGCTTATACATATTCCATGTTAACTTATCATTTCCTACCCAAATATAATTTCCCTTATTACATTCAGCAAAGTTGATATCTAGTATAGAATCATAAGTTTCGACAATAAATTGCACATCTTCTGAATTTACATATCCACTATCATTTGTAAAACCTTTATCTGGTTCAATATACGTTTTAGGGAATGGACTATGATTATAATTTTTTGGTTTAAGAAATGTTTCAAATGGTCTAATTCTATAAATTAAATCTGCTTCAGTTCCTGTTATAGTTTCTACTAAATCTATTGGTTGGGGTTTTAATCTAAAATTACTTTCATCAAGAATATATTGAACTTCTTCAAAACCTTCAGCTGCTCCATATTGTCCGCGCTTAATAGCCCATTCTTCATAAAATTGTAAACTATCTTTATCTGCAGAACTTAAAACATCAAAAAGTTTTGTTAATGCGTTTTTTGTTCCCTTATCTTGAATATAACCTTGATAAAACTTATATTGACTTACATCATCATTAATAATATTCTCTAAATAAGTTCTTTTTTGATATCCTATTAAATGTTGAGCAAGTTTTTGTTGATCGGTATCAAAATTATCACTATCTAAATCATAAAAATCAGCAAATTGATTTGTTTTATATTCAAAGTTTGGAATGAGTTGTGAAGAAGGTTTATCGTCTAATCTATTCCAGTCTTTATCAATAAATTCTTCTTTACCTGGAATCTTACTATTTGCTGTATAAAAAAACTCTTTATGTTTAACAAGCTCTCCTATAAAGTAATCTCTATATGGTTCCCAATCAGTTATTCTAGATTCATCATATATAAAACCCGGAATATTAAGACTTCCATCCCAATCGGTTGTTCGATAACCTAAAACCTTTATTCGTTCTTGTCTATATCCTGGTTCTGGATCATAAATTGTATCTTTAAAAACAGTTTTATTATCTAATAATACAACATGTTCTTTTTGAACTAATTGTAATTTTATTGAAAAAATACCATCTGCTGTATTTTTAGGCCTAAGAATAAATTCATTAGGATCTTGACGATCCACTATAACAAATTCTTCTGTTAATTTTTTACCATCTACTTTGAGTAAAGTATAACCAAAAAATGTATCAAAAATATTATCTACAACAGCATTCTCTGATTTAAATTTTAATTGACTTGCGCCTGGACTTAGACTTATAAGAGTTCCTTCTGCCCAACCATGTGTAGTCCAAAATGCAAACTCTTTACAAGATGTTTGCCAGTTATCTATAACAGAACCGTCTCCTCTAAAATTGTCAAAAACAAAACCTAATGACTCTAAATACTTGCCATACCCTTGTAAAAAGTCTACAACTTCTTGAATTGTTAGTAAAACTGTACCATAATCTAATTCAGATTCTATATGAGTGTTAAATTCTGTTCTAAGTGTAATTTCTCTTCCTCCCTTAGTTGGAAGAATAGGAAGGCTAGCAAAATTTTCAATACTAAAATTAATAGCAGATGTATGTGCTTTTGTAGCTCGATAAAACTTATTATTAAATTCTACTATTGCTCCAGCAGCATAAAAACTTTCACCTTCAAATTTAAGAACTGGTTCTGACACACCGCCTATGGTAATTACAACATCATTATCTAATGAAACTGCTTTGAAATATTTAAATGAAGGAAATATATCATCATATCCTTTTATTTTAAATCCATTTTCTTTTATTTCTATCATTACACCACTATAATTAATAGTTTTTACAGGGGTACTTTTATTAAGAAAAATTGAATAATTTTCTTTAGGAACAAATACATTTCCTTCATTTAAAGGGGTTCTACTATCTAAAATTAATTTAAATTTATCTTTCTCAGTAAATCCACCTATTTTAAAACCTATTTGATTTGATATATTTTTTAAATTAGATTGATATGTAGTATAAGATTTAACAACACTTGATGCCATATATCCCGCTACATAATTTATTAATCCAGAAGTATAAGTTTGAGCCGCATCCACATGTGTATTTGGAAATACTAAATTAGATAATTTAATATGATTTTTGGTTGCGTTATATATAATCTGTTTAGCAATATTTTTAGTCTGACGTTCACGATCTAATCCTGTTGCTAAAACTTTACAAGGCTGGCTTAAAAACCAACTTGTTATTAACGAAAAAGGATATTCACTACTGCGTCTCCAAGCAGTTTCAATAGGGGTTTCGTCTCCGAATTTAAATGGATTTTCGATTGTACCTGAATTAAAATTTTGGGCAAACCCGCTGAGATTTGGACTTATTATGTTACCTACTGAATCTACTGGTATAAATGTTGTTAGTCCAGGACGTAAATAATTTTTTAATATTTTAATTTTTTTATTAGGTTCTCTAACTATTCCATTTTCTAGATCACTCCACAAAATTAAATTATCACTTGTATAAGGAGGAACACCATATACTGTTTCCCACCATGTAGGCTTTAAGGTAAAACCAAGCATTTCCCAAGGATGTGAATGTGGACGATCTGTATCAAATGCTTTTTTATAAACGCCTCGCCAAAAACCAGGAATACTAGTACCTAAGGGTGATGACATAGAATTATAATTAAATGTAAAACTATTTGTTCTTTCAAAAAATGGATTATCTGTATAATCGTCATCTACTAATTTTAACCATTCGATAAAATCAGATAACATAGGACGATTTGATTCTTCTCTAGTATATGCTGTTTTTCTAAAAGTTCCTTCTATAAAATCATGTATATCAAATAAAGCTGTATCGTATTCTACTTTTAAATTATTAAAAATTCTTAATTCTAATTCTAATATTAACTCATCTCTGTAATCTTTATAAGCAATTATTTTACTTCCATCGTGGCCCTGAATTACAGGAATACCTTCAGTCCATAAAGAAAAATCATCTGTATTATTAGCAGCATAATTTGTAAAACTATCAGGCATCCAAAAAGTTTTAAATAAGCCTTCAATTATAAGAGAATGTGAAGAGCCTGTTCCATTATGTTCTGTTAAATCTGCAGATGATGCAGCAGCCTCAGTTGTATATAATGGATAAAACCAACCTATTTTCCTTTTAAATGTTTCTGTAGTATTTTCTACATATCCATATATCTTAAAAGGACCAGTACCTGTTGGCACTATACTTTGATATGTTGTGTCTATAAAAAGTTCTGGCTCATATTTAGGATATAATCCTAACTTAGTTGGAGTTGGAGGTACATAAGATCCATTAGTTGTTTCATATTCATAAATGTCTAATAAATCTCCTTTCACTTTTGAAGCTGTAACTACACAAAAACCTTCACTATTAAAAGTATAATCTTTACTATGAATTAATTGTTTTGAATTCTTATAAACTTGTACTGCTCGTCGACTTGAATTTTCTAAAGTAAACGGTTGGCTAAGTGCAAAATATATTTGTGATGAACTTTCTATTTCATGGGTAGTCTTTTTCACCGATCCACCTGGTACCATATCTGAAAAGTAAAATGGCATAGAATTAATTTTATCTTTATTAATTTCAGTTAATATTTTTTCAACATGATCTTTTATTGGTCCTTCAAATCCTAAATCATTAGCTACTTGTAAAAACAATCTTTTAAATTTAGCATATTCTTTTCTAGCAAATCGAATTGCTTGAGGCAAATTTGCATCTCTGTTTAATAAATGATACATAGCTAAATTTAATGGTGAGCTATGTTTTACAAAACGTTTACCTAAATTAGTTACAAAACCCAAGTCTCTTAAATTACTTGCACCTGGAAATATTCCTGAAAAATCAGTTAAACCTTCTACTATTGTAGAAACATGATCATTTACTTCACCTAATGTAAATTCATTAAGATTATTGTTTAACGGGTTTCTTTCTAAATTATTAGGTATTTCATAAAAACCGTTATCATTTTTAACTGCACTAGAAGTTGTTTTAATTACAATATTATCTCCTAATACAAGTTTTTTAGTGTTAATGCTTTCTAAAAAAGTAATCTCAACAAAATTATTAATAGAAGTTTCTAAAGTATAATCTATATCTTTAAATTTTAAATCATTGTTTAAAAATACAGTAATATTTAAATCAGTTAAACTTGCACTATTTTCATATACATCTATTTCAAATTTATTTAAAGTATTATCATATACATATTGACGTATCACAGATTGCTGACTTAACGTTGATGCTTTCTGCCAACCATTTCCTACTTTAAAAGTTTCTCTATTACTATAAGTTCTAAGAAATCCTATATCTGTATCTTTATAATATAATTTATTATCTATTTGAAACTCAATAAATTCATTTAATAAATTAAAATTAAAAGTAATATCTCCTACATTTTCTATAGTTCGATGATATAATGCTAAACCAACTTCAGTGTCAACAGTACCAGTACCTTCTTTATAACTAAACACTTTATTCCCAACAAATGTTGTAGAATCATATACTGTTTCGTCATTAAAACTATAACCATTTTCATCAAAAATTTCAAATAATGGCGCTTGATTAACTTTAGTTTTTGTTTGAGCTTGCTTCCATTTCGTGCCATCATAATAATACATCAATCCTTTATAAGTATCACCATTTTGAATTAAAACTACTTCGTCCTCTAACGGTTGTGTATCTGTAACATCTATAAGAGAAAGCTGCCTATTAGATGCCCTACCTGAACCATCTGCAAACGTAATAAATTTTACTTGAAAAATTCTACCATATACTAACAGATCTGGATCACCTAAGAAAAGTATTCTCATTCCATCAATAAGATCTACTCCATCTATATTATAACCTGAACTTCCCTCTATAATAGAAAAAACATCTGTAGTAACTGTATCTAATAAATCTACATTTCCTTTAGTCCAAGTACCAAAATTATACAATTTCAATCCTGGCTGAAATTCTATAATAGGCCTCTTTGCTCTTTGTAACTGATCTAGCTCTGCTGGCTGATCATTTAAACTAGCACTTAATTCAACAACAGATTTATGAAACCATCTATTATATCTACTCCAAAGGTTTCCATCGTTACTGGCTCTATTAATAAGAAAATAATCTCTTACTACTGGATAACCTATTGCTTCATCAAAAGGAAGCCGATCGAAATTTGCATTATCAAATTCGAATGAAACTTTATCAACAAATGCACTTGGAACAGTTAATGTTTCTTCAGGAATAAGAACTATTTTATCTCCTACGCCTTCTACATAAAATTCTCCAGTAGCATATTTTGCAGGAACAACATCTCCTATAAAATGTATTTTCATTCCATTTGATAATTCAAATCCAGCACCAGTTGTATATGTTTTCTTTCCTAAAATTTCTGCTTCAACATCAATAAAAGATGCTTCTTCAATACCTGCTACTTTTATTAAACCTGCGGCTTCGATGTCATTATCAGCTACATACCATAATTCGTTTGAAGTAGAATCTGTAGGAATAATTTGAACTACGCCCGTCTCTACTCCTTGTTCAGATATTTCAGTTTCGATTAAAAACTCGTCATCTAATGTACGTTTTGTTCTTACAGTAAAAGGTAAACCTGGGGTGTTTATTTCAAACTTATATGTAACTCCTCTATATAATTTTATAGTAGGATTCTGCGTTAACCCATCTGGTGTAAAAACATATCCAAAATTATCTTCATTGTCAGCTATTGTTACTGTATAGGTACTTACAACTTCAGTAGTTTGGCCTCGAACGGCAACACTTTGTGGGCCATTAGACAACCAATAATATTCTCTAAAATTAACAAACTTATCCCAATCTATATGAGGATCCCAAGAATAATATTCTTGTGTACTAATAATACTATGATCTTTTAAGGTAGGATTAAAACTTATTAATTGAGAAATGTAATCATTATAATCTTCATAAAATTCTATATTATCTAAATCATCTTTTATAATAGTTGCTGGTTCAAATTGATAATCTTTTCTATTTTGGCTTATATCTCCAATATAATTATCTTCTTGATTAAACGATTTAGCTGTTTCTCTTCCAAAATACCCATTAAGTTTTTCTGCAACACCCGGTTGCATTAATTGATCTAAAGTACTAGATAAAAATTTACTATTAGGTATTGTTCTAAAATACCTAGGCAAATGAAATTCGCTTTTTCGTTTGGCGTTATCGTCTCCAACGGGCGATGGAAAATCTTTTTGATTATTTTCGAATGCCATTCTTAACTTCCTTGAAATTAAACACTTTGAATACCAGCTCTTGTTGATGTACTAGTTGTTACTACACTACCTCCTAGTGCTTTTAATCTGCTAGCAGTTACGGCGTCAATTATTTCTGTATTATCTACTGTAGCACCACTAATAAAAATTTCATCAACTTCTGCTTTAATTTCAAACAGACTACCAAAAACTTGGTTTTCTTGTTTAGGAACAATTAAGAATGTTACTAAATCAGGAGCAAGATCAGACATTACATAACTTCCTAACTCTGAAAAGTAAAACTTTTCACCAAAGTCCCAATTTTCTAATGCAAAAAATTCATTAATAGCTGCTATAACTCGCGATTTAATATCGTTGTCATTTAAAACTATGTTTGGATTTTTTACTATTTTAAAAATTGATTGTAAATCGTCTGAAGCTTTATCTCCAAAAAGTATTTTATACTTAACAGGATGATAAATTATTTCATCACTTAATGATTTAATTTTATTTAATTGTTCACTATAAGATAAAAATAAACTATCAGAACTAGCTGGTAATGGTTTCGCTCCTGTGCCCGCTAAAAACAATCTAAAATTAGTATCATATCCTTTAGTTAAAATATAAACATCTATAATATTACTTGCACTTGGATCGATTCTCGAACTATCATCAGCAGCATGTTCATAATGAAATGAAATTTCATCTCTTCCAATCCTAGCTCGATAGCTACTTGTTTCTTCTAATATTCCTGTAGTACTGTTATATATTTTAAATAAATCAACACTAGTAAAATAAAATAATTGACTATTAGAATAGGTGCTTAAGGCTTGCAAATAAGATTCACTTTCTAATACTATTACACTTATAGAACTACTACTAACATAATTGAAATCTTCTACGCCATCAGATGTTATAACTTTTTGTTGAAAAATATATTTGGTTAACGGAGAAACAGTTTCATTAACTATTGTTGAAAAAATATCTGGATCGTCTACAACACCATCATCATCTGTATCAAAAAAAGTAACTTGTATTTTTTTACTATCTACATACCCTTCAGCATCTCTATATTCTTCTGTAAGCTCCCAATCAAAATCTACAGTAAATGGATTTACATCATCAGGTTTAGTATTAATATTTAAAACACTTATTCTATCTTTAACAACTTTCCCTGTTATATTATTATAAATCTTATCTGTTGAATCAAAATAGAAACGCATTTCTTGATCACTCTCAAAAATGTATCTTAATGCACGATTTGTTATTGTATACGATTCTGTGTTGGTTTCAAATAATAATAACCAACTTGAATCTAACTGTTGATTTGATACATCTCCTTGCTTACCTGTACTAAAAGGACTAATAACATTTAAATTATTTTCTGTTACAATTCTCCATGACTGCGAGTCTGTACTATATCTCAATCCAAACGTTTTATAAGCAAAAACTTGATCAATTAATTGTGTTGCAACATCTTGTTCTAAAGAAAAAGCAAGTCCTGGACGTACTTCTGCTAATATAGAATCTGATGGGATAATATCATTTAAAAATACAGGGCCTATTCCTGTCGAAGCAACAACTGTTCCATCTCCTGATACTTTCGAAACTTTAACCCAACGATAATCTATAACTCCTTTCTTTCCTTGGAAACTTCCTGAAACTACTTCATTATTTAGAAAAGTCTTACCTGTTGGTGGTAAAAATTTAATCAAAGAACCCGGAACTACTAATTTTAAAAGTGAAGTAGTAAATGTTCCTAATTGGGATTTTAAACCATCAGTATTTGTGAAATACCCTGTGCTTAAATTAGTAGCTGATGTTGATTGAACCCATTTAATTCCTAAATCCTCTAATGGAATTTTAGGAAATTCTCCATAATAATAATTTCTTAATTTTTTATCTTTTAAAATGGGTTCTATATTATTTACAATTGCACCTTCTATATCTGTTTTGGTAACAAAAGTAAAAGCTGTTTGAGGATTAATATTTTCACGATATATAACACCATCTGTACCATATAAACTTGTTTTACTATATTTTCCTGTAGCATCTATTAAATCAAAATATCTAGATATACCGCTAGCTGTTCTATTAACGGATTTTACTTTAATAATTTCTTGGCTAACTCCTAATGGTGAGATTTGATAATCTTCAGCAGTAACCATTCTATTTTGTGTATAATACGTAGCAGGTGCATTTGTCTTTATATTTGCATTTGTTTCACTAGTAGTTGCATTATCTACTGTATTTTTTAATTCATACGTTATAGTTAAAGTTTCTACTTTATCTAATTTAGAAAGATAAGGAATAGTAACATTAATTCCTTGCATATCATCTGGTGTAACTATAACACGTTCATTTTTACTTACTCTATAAAAAACCCGGAAAGTACCTTTAGGTAAATTTCCAAATGTACCATCTGCAAAAATTAAACTAATACGATCATCTACACGAGTTAATACAGCATAAATGTTTCTAAGTTTTTTATTTACACTATTGTAAATTACATTATTACCTTCAACCGATTCTACCTTTGTCCATAGTTCTGATTCATTTCCAAAACTATCTAATTTATAAAGCCAAACATCTGTTTCATTAATATTAATAGCATCAATTGCAACAACCTGACTAGTACTTGGATTGTTTACTGTAAAAACACCTTCATCTATTACACCTTCTCTAAATTGACTAAAAAATCCGCTATTACTACTAGCAGGTCCTCTACCATCATCTCTATGTAAAAATGCAAAATTATTTCCTGGAAACGGTGCTTCTTCTGTTATTATACTAGCAACAAGATCAGTTGATACAACTTCAAATCTTACTGCACGACCGTCTACATTTTTACTAAATCCATAAACTGGAATTTCTTCATTAGTACTAAGCAATCTATATTGATCAGTAGGAATTGCATTAGCAGTTCCCCTTTTTATAGGTCTACCAAATTTGGCATTAGCAGGCAATGCAGAATTTATTACTTTTATAAATTGTTCATACCAATCAGGATTTGTAGGATCATTCCATACAATTGTCTGACCTGTTAAATTTACATTATTTGAATCAAGTATCTCTTCTGTAGTAACAATACTTTCAAACTTTAATAGACCATTTGCACATTGATTACGCTTTGGGTTATATGAAAGTAATCGTGCAAGACGTAACACTGATTCTCTGCGCTCTGCAAGTTCTAAATAATTTTCTCTTGCGTTTAAATCTACACGGAAAGAAATATTTTGACCTAAATAAGCAATTAAATCAATTAATGCTAGATATTCACTAGATTCAATATAATCATTAAAATCTTCAGGATAATTTTCCCGAAGGTAATTTATCATAGTTCGTCTTAAATTATCAAAATCATAACTTTGAAAATCTGCATGACGGAAGGACTGGTAAACACGTTTCCAGTCTTCTGCTAATAACAATCTGTTTTGTCTATCCGTTGCCGACATTATTACTTTCCTTAATTATAACTATTTATTTAATACAATAAACAGAGCATATTATAAATCATGTTGTTAAGAACCCTGCCTCTTCATCAAATGTTAATCTTAATGTTTCTGATATATTATAAGGCAAATACGTTAAAGTACATTCTATCTGAATACCCTTTTCATATTCATCAACAATTATACTATCTACATTGGTCCTAGGATCATTATTAATTATTTTTTGAGCATTTGATGCAATAGCATCTTTTAGTTGTTCAGTTAATGGCTCAAATAAAGCATCCCAAATAATTGTTCCAAATTCTGGATTACTTAATTTTTCTCCTTGACGAATATGAAAATGGTTTATTAAATCTTGTTTAATCAAAGAAATATCATACAGTGTAAAACTAGAGTTTTCTGGATTAACAGTACTTAATCCTCTATATGATACTTTCTGAGAAGTAACTTCAAGGCTTTTATTTCCCGGAACTACTATTTCTGCATAAATTTTCTTTTCTAATGTACTCATAACAATATTTACCTTACAAATTTACCCCTTTCCGTTTGCAAATACATCAGTAGAGCTAGTTTTAGCTGCATTTGGTACCCAACTAGCATGTCCTCCAGTAGCATCATTTTTTCGATGAACTGGTATATTATTAACAAGTACATTAGGAGAACCCACAGCGGCTGGATCACCGCATGCTGTTGTGTCACCTATTCGTACTGTCTTTTCTTTATTAGTAAATACATCCGGACTACCTGTAGCATATGCTGTCTGATGAAACGGATTTGGTGTAGGTGATGCATGACCTACATGTACATCTTTGTTTATTCTAACTACTCCTGGCATTAATTTCTCCTTTGCTACTTCTTATCTTGGTGGACCGCCTTGCGCCGTTATCGTTTGATTAGCGGTGTTTATAGGTGGTTCAGGTTGTGGTTCGCCACAATCTTTCTTAGATGGATCTTTCTTTGCTTGGTTTTCTGCTGCAAGGTCTAGTAATTTAGTTCCATCTTGAAATGTTTGACCAGCAGTTGAAATCTGCCTAGGAGTATCATTTATTCTTTCTTCTAGGTCTTCAGGCATTCTAACACTAGTAGCACTATCATTATCTGTCTTATCCGGAACATGATTTACAGGATCATAATTTTCATGTCCAGCCCAGGGTTCTTTTTGAGGAACTCTTAATGGAATCTTAGATAGCATAGCGGATTCTGCAGATCCAGCTATAGCTGCTACAGGACCATTCATATGAATTTCTGTAGCAGTTTCTGTAATATTTGCTCCAGCATTATTATGAAAATTTGACCCAGATGCAATCATAGTATTTGCTTTAGCTTTAATTTGTATAGAACCTCCGACTGCTTCTACAAAAGTAGAATCTTCAGATTTAACATTTATAGCAGATTCTAGTGATTGTATATAAAAAGTATTTTGTGCTTGAAAATGTATTTCACCTTCTTCGAATCTGTCAGGTATGTGCTTCTGCCTAGAAGCTTCTATTTCTTCATCTGTAAATCCTGCTGTTCCATTAAGATGCCTAGCGGCACGAAGATTAATATCTCTTTTTGCATCTAAATTAATATCTCTTTTAGCAGTTACGTTTAAATCATTTTCTGTATGAATACTCACACTGTCTGTTGCATAAACATCTATTTTTCCATTTGATGTTAATTCTAACCAAGTCTTACCGTTAGCACTTCCAATATAAATTAAATCTTCTGTATTATGCAATAAAATTTGATGGCCTGTTCTTGTTCTAAATCGCACTAATTCATTAGCAGGCAAAGTAGGATCGCCGCCTTTTTCTTTTGCTTCTACATTTACATATTCAGATTTTGTAGTACTTGCAGGACCTTTGCGAAGTAAAGAAGCATTACCATCATCCATAACAAATGATGTTCCTCCTAACCTACTAGATGCTATAATAGTTTGTTCACCACCTTTACCATATTTTCCTTTAGGAGCGCCTGGCCGGCGATCATAAGGTCCTGGTGTACTCCAACCAAATACTGTGCTAGGTAATTCTCGCCTAGCACTTGACGTAGAAATACCTCTAATAGTATCAGAAATTAATCCATTAGTATCTAATACGGTTTTAAAATCTGTATTAACAGGTTTAACAAATTGTGTAGGATCTTGACCTTTTTGTTTTTGACGTTTATTATATTCACCTACAGGTAACATTTTTGTTTTATCATCTGAATTATAAGTAGTAGCAGGATTTCCAGGTACCATAAAATTCATAAATTCGTCAGGTACACAACCTATCCAAAATCCATTTGCTCGATTACCTTCAACAAAAGTTACTAAAACAGTAGTTCCTATATCAGGTGGTATTGCCCAAAGTCCATAACTTTTCTGTGTATTTTGAAAACCATCATTTTTAGTAACATCTTTAAAAGGCGTTGCTCCAAAAAAAGCAGGCAAATAACTTACTTGAAGAATTTGTCCTGTTCCTGAAGTAGTATTTCCTGATTCTGATAATTTTAATAGTTCTACTTCTAATCCACCCATATACTTGGTATCAAGGTGACTAATAACAGTTGCCAAATAAGGACCACCCTGTACATCAACACTTGGAGTTCTTGTATCTTGTGCCATTTTATAACATCAATCCTTTAAGTATATATTGCTGCTGCCGTGCCAGGATCATTATCAATTTTATTTTCTTTAGTTCCTTGAGTAATAAGAGCATTGCCGCCTTTGGTTCCTTTAGATTTCATATCTACTTCTTGATTCCGACGTCTTATCATAGTTAAATTCTGAGTAAACTCACCACCACTCCAGGAACTAGCAACTTGAATTACTTGATATAACCCACTAAATGCTTTAACTGGTTGTTGTCCTATTGATGGAAATTCCATAAAACCTTCATCTCCATAATCAAAAGGAGTTCTAAAATTTAATCTAACATCTACTTCACAATTTTCATAATTCATACTACCGTCTTTAGTTATATTAATATGAGAAGTTGGTTCGGCTATGTAATTTCCCATGCCGCTGTCTGCTAGATAATACGGATCTCCCCAAATTTTTAATTCTACTTGAATTAAATCAGCGGGACTATCTATTACTGCATCATTAAAATTTCTTGCAAGTTGGGTTTCTACATGTTCTTTGCCGCCACCGCCTGATTTTCCTGTTGAATTAGTATGTGTATCATCCACTTGTGCAGAACCTGATTTAGAAATTTTATCACTATCACCTGTGTTCGATTTAGAAAGATAAGGGAATGGTCCAGCGACCATTTCTGCTTGTCCTGCTTTTTTTTCTGCGGCTGTATTTTGACCTCGTGCTGCACCTATAGCTACATAATATGCAGCATCAAATCTAATATCAAAATCTAATATATCTTTATTTTCACCTGTATAGATATAATTATATTCTTTAGCTGCTTCTCTATTTAAAGCTGTTAAGTCAGGTTGCGCTTTACTTGGAGCAGCCCATTTACTTGCACTTACTTTATAAGGCAATACTCTATAAACAAAAACCTTAGGTGAATCTCCTTTAGCGTCTACTGTTTTTGAATCAGCTATATTATATACTTGTGCATCAATTTTAAACCAATCAACCATATTATATTGATCTGGCTGTTCCATTCTATCTTTAATCGATCTACCCCATTCACTAGCAAGCACTACCTCCTCTATAATATCTTGAATCTTTTTTCCAGGTGGAAATTGAAAAGTTCTAACATCTGGAGAAATTTGACATTTGCTTCTACATACGGGTGTAAATCCAGGAGCGCCAGGTGGCTGCGGCTTCTGATTGTCTACTTTAGCAGTATTTGCAGCAGTAAAAGGAACATTACCTGACTCGTTTGCAGCTTTTACCATTTTTGATTTACCTATAGGATTAACATTACCTGGTTTTTCTGCAAATGTTCTAATAGCTTCACCTACTTCTGATCGTGTAATTGTAATACCTAATAATTGATCTATCTTTGCTTGGAAGTCTGCTGGAACAGGACTATTTAATAAACCTCCTACACTTTCAAATAATTCTTGTTTTCTTTTTTCATCTACAGTTTTAATAGTTCCTTCTCCAACAGAAGTTGTTGCTCCAGCTGTTGTATCCGATGTTCCACCTAACATAGATTCATTACGACTACTATTTTTAGTAGGAAACATTATTACATATTTGTCTGCTTTTGGTATTTGTTTTGCTTCTTGGCTTTTAAGTAATCGTGTATTCAAAACTGTTGCTAAACTTTCTGCTCCGGTTTGTAAAATTTCTTTAACCGTACTACCTTTTAAAGATAAATCAGTTTTAACTTGTTGAGTTTTATCTGCAAAGGCTTTATGATTATAAGGTACTGCTGTCACTTCATATGTACTTCCTTGTTCTGTTACACTAAACTCACTTCCAACAAGTTTAACAGGAAAATGCCTCTCAGAATTTTTTGCTTGTTGAGAATTGCCATCATCATCCCAACCTACAAATTTTACAGACAACAAATAAGGAGCTACTAAATAATTTTTATGACCTGCTGCTATGGCTGCTACTTGCAATGTTTCATTAAACATTCCCATACTATAAGGTTCAAAAACTTTAAAAGTAAAACCTACAGCTCTTGATTGTCTAGTTGCTTTATTATGAGAAATTACACTTTCTATTTCTACATCATCTATATAATATTCTACTGCTCCTGATCCCATTCCTCCTGGAGGGCCTGTTCCACTTTCCTGTAATGTTTTTACTTTGTCACCTCCAGTACCTCCACTTCTTAAAATAATATGCTCTGGTGGCTTTTGCCTATAACTAAAATCAGGTAAATTTAAATCTTCTGTAGTTAAACACGACAACGTAAAAATAGAACTATAACTTACAAATTTTTCTAATTCATTTTCCCAGGGTGGTTCAGCACCACTTCTATCACCTGGGTGTCCTTGTCCGGCTGTCGAAACTGCACTTTGACCCCCAACGTTATTTGAAAAATTTGTAAAATTATCTACACCAGCTATAGCACTTTTCAGTTCAGTTACTGCTCCTTCTACAGAACTTAAAACTCCATTAGGAGAAATATGTGCTGAATTTAATATATCACCTGATATACGCACAGCTTCTGCACCGGCTGCTCTTGCAGTAGTAACTATCTGACCGGTAGGAGTTTTTACTAAACTTCCAAAATTATCAACTTGAACAGCCATTTTATACTCCTAATGTCTTTGCTAAATTAGAACTTTTAGGAAGAAAAATTTTAACTCCAGGAAGCATATCATATATAGGATCTTTAATTATATCCATATTTCTCTGAGAAAAAACCCACCAAAGTTTAATAGTGCCATACAAGTCATAAGCTAACAAATCTGGTCTATACATATATTGGTTTTCTATTGTATAAACAATATCATCAGCCTCTGCAGGTACAGACCTAATACTTAGAAGATCTAAATATTGACTATTAACTATTGCTGTATTAGTCCAGGGACTTTCTTCGTCATAAAATGCCATTAAATAAATCCACTCTTATCATAAATGTAGTCACCTTTTACAAACTTATCTAAACTAAATTTAGTAGTTGCTCGTCTGCTGTACAGAGGTTGAGCTGCTACAGTAATATTGCTTCTTATAGGAACCCAACTAGATTTTGAACCTACTGGTACTTCCATATAATCTGTTTGAGGACCTAGCTCACATGTAAACTCTGTAAGAATAACAGGAATATTATTAAAAACATAATCTCCATAACCGTTTAATTTAACTACAGGTGGAGGATTCCCTTGGTTTGCAGATTCACCATATGCCATTTTTGTAACAGAACGCAAATAATGCATAGCTGCAATCCAATATTGTCCTTCTAATGAATTTTCTATTAAAAAATCTCCCATTATTGTTATACTATTCACTTGACTGTTCTGGTAAGCGAAATAAGGATAATTACTATGTACAGGAGTAATTGACTGATATGCAGCAGAATGTTGCATCATTATTTGTGGTGTGTACGGGAATACTAAACCATTGGTTTCGAGCAACGGCTTAATAATAGGGGAACCTTTCATTGTAGACGGTAATGATAATCTAACTCGCCAATCTTGCGGGCCTCTGCCCACTGTAGCTGAAGCAAAACCTAAATTAGGAAGCTCTGCACCAGCAAAAAGATTAAGTGATCGTAATGCCTTTCCAAAACCAGTATCAGAAACAAAATCAGAAACATTTTGTTTAACTGTATCAACTATGTTTTCGCCTACTCTTAATGCTGAACCTACTGTATTTGCAACAGATGCTTGTGCAACTGAACTACCTGCCCCTGGAATATTAACCCGAGACGGATTTGATCCTCTTCTAGTAAAACCTGGCGGACCTGTTGCTATTCCGGTATCTGAAAAAAGTTCTGGCATAATTTATTCCTCTTCTATACATTATTTAGTTGACAAAATTAACTACATATATTATAATATACATTAACTTGGAGCAACGATGAAAAAAATAAACTATTTAAACAACAAGGACATACTAGCAGAAATACATAAATCAAAAAATACATTTAATAGCTATATAGATCCTGAATATCATCAATTTGATATAATTTTACTTAGCATAGAGAAAATAAACATAAGAACTATTGCTACAGCAAAAAGAAATAAAGCAAAAAGATTAGGTTTACAAGAGTATGATACTAGAAAAAGTCAAGGAGAAAAACTAAAACTTGCAGATTGTGAAAAAGATTACAAAAAAATAAAAAAAACTGACGTAATTTTTAGAATTATGACTTTTGATCATATTCCAGAAGAAAAGGGTCGTAAAAAAAATCCAAAAACTATAGCAGACACCAAAGTTAAACTTAATTTCCCTCCATTTCAACACTATAAATTTAACGATGACAATGAACTCGTTGTTATAGGCAAAAGTCATTGGATAGGAGGTATGGATAATGGATATTTTTCAAAAGATCAAGGCCAAGCGACAGATAAACTTGCTACTATGTGGATGAAACTATGTGATAGGTACGCTACTAGAGGAAATGTTCGAGGATATACTTATAATGATGAAATGAAAGGGCAAGCTATTTTACAACTTGCTCAAATAGGTTTACAATTTGATGAATCAAAATCAAATAATCCATTTGCTTATTATACGGCTGCTGTAACAAATAGTTTTGTACGTGTTATTAACTTAGAAAAACGTAATCAAAATATTAGAGATGATATTTTAGAACAACATGGCATGGATCCTAGTTATACTAGACAACATGCAGGAGAATGGGAAGCAAATTTAAAAAGAGAACAAGATTCTCATATTAAAAAAAATTATTAAATTAATAACAAATATTTAATGGAGAATTAATTTTGTTCAAAAAAGCAGCGGTATTTACCGATATTCATTTTGGTTTAAAAAGTAACAGTAAAATTCACAATGACGATTGTGAAGATTTTATAGACTGGTTTATTAAACAAGCCTTAGATAACAATTGTGAGACAGGAATTTTTTGTGGAGACTGGCATCATAATAGAAATAGTATAAACCTTACAACAATGAAGGCCACAATTAAATCTTTAGAAAAATTAGGCAAGGCTTTTAAACAATTTTTTTATTTTCCTGGGAATCATGACTTATATTACAAAGATAAACGTGACATACACTCTATAGAATTTGGTAAACATATTCCTGGTATTACTGTTATAAACAAAATTACAAAAAAAGATAATGTTGCTCTAATTCCTTGGTTAATAGGAGATGAATGGAAACAAATAGAAAAAATTAAATCAAAATATATATTTGGACACTTTGAATTACCTAGCTTTTATATGAATGCTATGATACAAATGCCCGAACATGGTGATTTACGTGCAAAACATTTTGTAAATCAAGAATATGTATTCTCAGGACATTTCCATAAACGTCAACAAAAAGGTAAAATTCATTATATTGGTAACGCTTTCCCCCATAACTATGCAGATGTATGGGATGACGAGCGAGGTATGATGATATTAGATAAAGAAAATAATAAAGAACCCGAATATATAGATTGGCCAGATTGTCCAAAATATCGTACAACTACTTTATCTGCACTATTAGATCCTGATCAAAAAATTATAAAACCTAAAATGTATCTACGTGTTACTATTGATGTTCCGATATCTTACGAAGAGGCTAGTTTTATTAAAGAAACATTTTCAAAACAACACAATTGTAGAGAAATTTCACTAATTCCACAAAACATAGTTGAAGAAATATCTACTGAATTAGATATTGCGCAATTTGAAAGTGTTGACCAAATAGTAGCTGGAGAAATTTCTGCTATTGAATCTGATTCTTTTAATAAAACTACATTGCTAGAGATATATAACGAATTATAATATGATAGAAATCAAAGATAGCGTAAATGATTTTTTTAAATGGGTTAAGGGTTCCAAGCTAGTTGAACTTAACAACATAGATGTATCAGAGGATCCTGTAAGACCTGAATTAACATTAAGTTTTAGAATTACACACGGTAGAAAAATATTTGGACTAAAATATAATAATGAAATTGAATCAATTGCTTGCGTTGCAATATGTCCTGAAATACCATATACGGTTAGAGAAATGGATTATATGTCAAGAATAGGTGGTAAAATTGTAATAGCATATACGATATGGTCAAGAAAAAAAGGTGCAGGTAAAGAAATTGTTAAAAAAATAAACAAGTGGACAATAGAAAACAAGTATGAAAGATTAGTAACTTTGTCTCCATTAACACCGATGGCTACTCATTTTCATATTAGCAACGGTGCAAAACAAGTCCATATTAATGACGAAACTCAAAATTTTGAATATACATTATGATAGAAATTAAAGATCTTACTGTTAAAAACTTTATGAGCGTGGGTAATCAAACTCAAGCTATCGATTTTAATAAAGATCAACTAACGTTAGTGCTTGGCGAAAACTTGGATCAAGGAGGTGACGATACAGGAAGTCGTAACGGTACAGGAAAAACAACTATTATTAATGCATTAAGTTATGCCTTGTACGGCCAAGCACTAACAAACATTAAGCGTAACAACCTTATTAATAAAACTAATGGTAAGGGGATGTTAGTTACGCTACATTTTACAATAGAAGGAATAACTTATAGAATTGAACGAGGTCGCGGACCCAACTTACTTAAATTTTTTATTAATAATCAAGAACAAGAGTTAATTGATGAATCACAAGGGGATAGTCGAAAAACCCAAGAAGATATTAATAAAATAATATCAATGTCTCATGATATGTTTAAGCATATTCTTGCTTTAAACACTTATACTGAACCTTTTTTAAGTATGCGTACAAATGATCAGAAAGATATTATAGAACAATTATTAGGTATTACTATACTTTCTGAAAAAGCAGAAAAACTTAAAGACCAACTTCGTATTACTAAAGAAACAATTACAGAAGAAAAAATAAAAATAAATGCAATAGAAACAGCTAATTCAAAAATTGAAGCTACTATTAAAAATTTACAAACTACCCAAAAAGCCTGGCTATCAAAAAAATCTGAAGATATTAAAAAATTACAATCAGGTATTAATGAATTAGAACAATTAGATGTTGATGCAGAATTAAATTTTCATGAAAAATTAGGAAAATGGTCTGAACATAATAATAAAATTACGGCTCTTAAAAAAGAATTAAGCACACTAGAGCCTGCACTACAACGTGCTAACAAGTCTGTTGATAAAGTGTCTAAAGATATCGCAGGATTAGATAATGCAATATGTTATGCATGCGGACAAGAACTTCATGATGATAAAAAAGAAGAAATTTTATCTAAAAAAACTAAAGAACTAGACGATGCAAAATTATATGCTCAAGAAATTAACGTAAAACTGTCTACTGTTGTATTAGACTTAGAAGAAATTGGCGACATTAATAAAAAACCAAATACTTTTTATGAAAGTATTAAAGAAGCATATGATCATCGGAGCAATGTTGATAATCTTAAACAATCTTTATTAAACAAAGAAGAAGAACAAGATCCGTATGAAAAACAGATAGAAGAATTAAAAACTGAAGCAATACAAGAAATTGATTGGGCAATTATAAACGAGCTTGATCTATTTAAAGAACATCAAGAATTTTTATTTAAACTTTTAACAAATAAAGATAGCTTTATTCGAAAGAAAATTATTGAACAAAATTTATCTTATTTAAATAATAGACTTGCTGGTTATCTTAATAAATTAGGTTTGGCACACCAAGTTTTATTTCTTAATGACTTAAATGTTGCAATTACGCAATTTGGACAAGATTTAGATTTTGATAATTTGTCACGAGGTGAACGGAATCGATTAATTCTAGGATTAAGTTTTGCTTTCCGTGATGTCTGGGAAAGTTTATATCAACATATTAATTTATTGTTTATTGATGAATTAATCGATTCTGGAATGGATGCAGCAGGAGTTGAACACTCGTTGGCTGTACTTAAAAAAATGGGGCGCGAAAGAAAGAAAAATGTATTTTTAATTTCACATAAAGACGAACTAATAGGAAGGGTTAATCATGTTATGAAAGTTATAAAAGAAAACGGCTTTACAAATTATGAAAATGATATAGAGATTATAGAATAATGATTGAAGACGACACACATGATCTTCTTACTAAAGCATACTTAGAATATTTTAAAGCAAATGATGCTTTTGAATCTAGATTTTCACATCGAACTCATGCTGCAAGTCGAAAATGGTTACGAGAAATACGTAGACTTGCTAAAATTCGAATGGAAGAAATACACGCAACATATAAAATCAAGAAAGAGACTAAAAGAAATAGGTAGCGGTAAGTACCATATGCATTGGACTTATAGGGGTAAATCAGTAAACGAATTACCTGAAGAATGCGAAGGCTTTGTTTATCTAATTACAAATCTTACCAACAATAAAAAATATGTAGGCAAAAAACTAGCAAAGTTTAAAACAAGCAAACCACCTCTTAAAGGTAAAATAAATCGAAGGCGTGGATACAAAGAAAGTGACTGGAAAGACTATTGGGGTTCTAGTGATCATTTAAATGCAGATGTTTTAAAATTAGGCAAAAACAATTTTACTAGAGAAATTTTACATTATTGTCCTAGCAGAGGCGTTTTAAGTTATCTAGAGGCAAAGGAACAATTCGACCGTAAAGTATTAGAAACAGATGAATACTATAACGGTATTATTAACGTACGAGTAGGCAGTTCAAAAATTCTTACAGAACATCTAAAAAACTCATAGGCAAGATACAGAACACTGTTTGATCGAGGTTGCTCGATCCACCTTGAGGACATAGAATTCTATGTTCAGATGCTGGTGATGTTCAATAGGCTATATGCTCCTAAAAACCCTTTGCAGAGGAACGAAGCAAGGGATAGCGAGAATCTGCGATAGCAGTATTTTCGTAATGTCGACGTAGGTTGGGAAAGGTCAGAGCCCGAGGAGCAAGTCAAATACCTACTTCCGATCTCGTCTATGCAAACTCACATGAAGCGAGAAGATGGAATCTAATAACAGGTTCCGTCTGACTAAACAATCTACATGAAACTTAACTGCTTTATTCAAATAAAAAGTGTTAGAGCAAAGCGAAAACACAAATGAGCGTTAGCTCATTTATAATATGTAATTAATGTAAATCTGGATCACGACCAAAGCCTGGTCTTACTGTTGATGTTTTAACAATCTGATAAAAAAATTCGCCTTCCGGATCATTACTTTTTAAATTTGCTATTGTAGGCATAATTTCTCCATAATCGTAGACATTACCCACTTCTTCTATAATTATTTGGTTAGGAATCCGCTTAAAAATTGTATAATGTTCTTGCATCGTAGAATTATTTAATTTATTTAATTCATATAAATACTACTAGATAACTTTATGGATCATAATATATCATGCAAGTAAACGAAATTACTGTCACTTCTCGGGAAATAGCACTTTACGAAGAAAAACAAAGGCTTATAGTACTTTACGAAGAAAAACAAAGACTTGATGAAAAAGAAAAACAAAGACTTGATGAAATAGCACCTTTTATTATTGGTGCAGGTGTTATCCTAGGTAAGCTGTTGATTGCTGCAGGTGTTTCTTACATATCTATAGCTGCGGTGCAAAAGATGGTTGATATGTGGCGGCGTTGGAAATTCCAACCCCCTGCTAATGCTATTCCTGACAAATTGAGAATTAAAACTGAAGGTGTAGGCAAGCACAAAGGTAAATTTTATTGGTGGCAATTTAATGAATCCGAGGGAAAGTGGCGCCGAGTAAAACGTGGTGTCTTTGGTTGGTCGATAATCAAGGGGGGAAAATCTAAGACCATGGCGGCTTTTGCAGACCAGCTCGAAAACGCATTAAGAAAAGTCCATTTGATTCACCCGTCCGGTATCGGCGGGACTGGGTGGATAAATGCTAAAGCAGTTACTAAAGAAGCGTTTGATTATGCTTATGTAATGTCTCAAGCACAAATTAACCAGAAAGATATGATGACAGCAGATGATGAGGCGTTAAAAAAATATAATAGATTAGCAGCCCAGAGCCATAAAGCGAAAGCGTTTAAAGCAACTGCTAGATATTTGAAACATATTGCTCCTTGGCTTCTATTAATAACTCCTTTCCTTTCTACTATAACATACATCCTGACTTCACGCTCACTTGCAATGAATTATTGGCATCAATATCAAGATCATTTGAAATGGAAAGAGGCTGGCAAACCAGAAGATCAAGAAAAAGGAATTAATTTCGCTACATATGCACAAAGAATAACTGATATTAGAGCAAGTGCTGTTATATTCTTTACGGCAGCAGTAAGCGGCGCAAGTATTGTAGCATTAGGCACAGTTGTTGGAGGTATAGGTATAAAGCTCTTGGGATTGGGTTTAACCAAAGCGGGGGCTGCGAGTCGCGGAGATGACGTAATAAAACAAGAGTTAGATAAGAAATTTAGAAAACTAGCTGCAAAATACGGAACTAAAATACCCATAGTTAGAGCAGCCCTCTATTTAAGTGTTCTAGCATTTATACCTATAGGATTTACAAACACAGGAAAAAAATGGTTTTCAAGTCTTCTTACTGATTTTACATTTTTTGGATTCTTTGACGTGCCTTACGTTACTGACCCGCAAGGAGGTGTACGCTCAGATATTTCAAATTTCGTGGATGATAAATTCGAATGGATGTTACTTAATTGGTTTGAAATGTCTGCCATAGAGTTTTGGGGACCGCATGGTTTGGCAGACCCTGGGGAACAGTCTTCATATGCTGCTGATGTTGATCAACAGAAGAAAGATGAAGATATCCGGACAGGAATTGAGGATGGCCGACTTATTCCAACTACCGATTCTGATGGCGCGTATCCTGACGGTTGGCTCGATGACGCACCTAAAGAATAGGCATTCCTGTTTTTTTAACAGCTTCAATATTTTCTAATACTATATTACTAACAATTTCTAAATCTTCTAAGTCTGTGTCACACAACATAGTATGACCATCTAATCCTCCGCGCATATACCAACAGAGTTTATATACTTCATGTTTTATTTTTTTAATATCATTTTCATAATTTTCCGATAAGGCTGGCAAGTCAGAATCAGAGACCTGAATTAGCGTTGATCGAAAAAATTTGAGTAATCGATTTCAATGTCAATTTGATATTTGTGCTCACAAGCTGCACATACTACATCAGAAGGAGGAACAGTCCAAACAGTATTATTTTTTATAATTGTACTTTCTACTTTATTATAAAATTCTTTTTCACTATTTTTTAGAAAATTTAAAATATTATTATAATTAGATTCGTTTTCTTCTTCTCCTAATACTTCAACACTTGTAACACTAGTACATATTGATTTAAACTTTAATTCACTAAGTTGATCATAAATTTTTTGTAATTCTTTAGCTTGATCTTCTTCACTTTCAATTGTAGGAATAACTTGAACTATTTGTCTTTGAAGTTTAAAATTAATTTTATTAATATCATTAAATTCTTTATAATTTAAAGGTGCAAGTTCAAAAGATACATCATTTATTTTACAATTATCTATATACTCTTGAGTTAAAAAATAATCTATAATAGATTGTAAACTTATTGCATAGGTATTCTCTGCACTACAATTTTCACAAGCAGAATCTATATTCATAGTATCACCATAACTAGCCATTCTTATAGCACTTAATATTGCATAAATGTCCACTGATGGCACTTCCCAAGCATTTTTAATTTCAGGAACACAGTTTTGAATTATACTAACAGTAGTATTGCCACTAAACAATGCATCTGGTGTTTTAGTTGATATTTCATCACTTGCAGTCATACTATATACTGCTAATTCTTCTGACTTAGCTATTGCATTAGGAGGATACCATCGCCCCTTGCTAGGTAAATCTATATAAAGTTTTGGCTGTCTTTGATATTTTTCCAATATATTTGGCATATGGTTTCCTAGATAAATAGATATAGTTATGCATTATTTAGTAATGTAATAATACCTAGGAAAATTTTATGGGAACAGAAGCAGAAGTACTTTCGAAATTAACAAAAAGAGTTGATGAATTAGGAAAGGTAGTATCAAATATAGGTACTAAAGGCAAGGAAGCAGCAAAAGGTATGGTTGGTGTTGCTACAGCTTTTGCTACCGGCAAACCTACTATTTCTAGTACATTAGATTCAATGGGAGGTTTGGGCAAAAATATTTCTCCTATTGCAAAACATCTAGAAAAACAAGTAGGTATGTACCAGCAACTAACACGAGGTGGTGTACATTTTAGTGGTAAAATGGAAGTTGCTGGTGAAATGGCAATAAGTGCTGGCCTAGATATGAAGCAATTTGGTGGATTAATTGAACAAAATACTGAAATGTTTGCTGCGATGGGTAATACCGCGCAAGACGGTGCGAAAAACTTCTTTAATCAATTAGAAAATCTTAGGAATAGCACAGATGGCTATGGTCAAACATTACGTGCTCTAGGTGTTAGTTACGAAGAACAAGCAGAAAACATGGCTATGATTCAAAATTTTGAAAACATGTCTATGCGAAAAGGGTTTTCGAGTGATGCGAAAAGAAATGCTGCAACTGTGGCATTTAGTCAAGAACTAGATCTTTTATCAAAATTAACAGGTAAACAATCTGATGAACTAAAAAAGGGCATGTCAGAAATGATGCGGTCAGGCGACTTTAAAGCACTTCAAATGGGAATGGGTGCCGATATGCAAGCGGCATTAACAACAGGTGCTGAAGAAGCCAAAGAAGCGGGCATCGGCGACTTATTCAAAGATATGATGATAAGAGGCTTTCCAAGCAAAGATCAGTCAAAACTAGCTGGATTGTATGGAGAATCTATGGCAGTTATGCAGAAAATGAAAGCAGCTCAAGATGAAGGCAATCATGCTGAATTTAATAGATTAAAAAGTCAATTGTCAGCTGCAACACTTAAAGATCAACTGGCTAATAAAGAACTTGCTCAATTAGGAGGCACTACAGGTGTTACGCAAATTGCATCAGCAGCATTAGCAGAAAGTGGTGCATTTCATACTACGTTAAGAAATTTATATGCACAAAAGACAAGAGAACTAGGACGAGCATTAACTGGTGACGAAGTTGATGAATTAACAGCAAAAGCTAGAGCTACGGCGAAAAAAGAACAAGACAAGCAAATTGTTGAAGTACCAAAGCAAGTAATAGGAGTAATGATTGAAGCTCAAAATGAAATGGTTAATATAGCAGCAACAACACAAAAAGAAGCTACTGTAAGAATTTATAGTGAAGTAGCAGATGCAATGGGCGGAACTTTAGCTAAAATTAAAGCCTGGGATCCTGCTGCTAAACTAGATGAGGGTATTAATGTAGCTGTAGATTGGTTTAACGACTTTTTCACAAACGAAGGTGGCCCCGAAGCAGACCTTGCAGTTTCTCAAGCATCACGCCTAGGTCCGGAAGGTGCTGATCTTGCCAACAAATTACAAGAACAAATTGATATTAGAGATAACGCAAATCAATCTTCTGCTCCAGGCGATGTTGAAGCTGCCGTTGCTGCTTCAACAAGGATAGCGGAATTACAAGCACAAATTAAGACAGAATCTACAAAACAGGGGATTACTCCTCCTAATACAAATCTTCCTCCGATTAATACCCAAGTAGCTAGCTCACTTCAGGCGATTCTTCAAGAACTATTAAATTGGACACAAGGCGGTCCCCCAGAGGGGCAAACAGGTTCACCTGGTATGAAACAAGCAGTTTCCGAACTTTCTTCATTAACACAAAATTGGGGTACTGGATCTCTTGCAATGCTTCATGGCGAAGAAGCAATAATAACCAAAAAACAACTTGCAATGATAGATTCATCTTTTAACGAATTATTTTCTAGAACTGCTTCTATGGAACAGCCTAAAGATTCAAACGCCGAAGAGATCAAGAAAAAGTTTGCTTATGCAATGGCACAGCCTAAAGATCCAATGGCCGATCTAAAAAGATTAGGTATAGATCCTACAATGGGTGCTATGCCATCCACCGGAACTAACGTTACTGATCTTCAAGGAGCGGTAAATACAATGTCAGCGCAGGACAGGCAGCGTTATATCATGCAGAATAAAGATCTTGCTCAATTAGGAGGTACTACTAGTACTACATCCGCAGCAGCAGATGCACTAGAATCAAGCAACAGTATGTCAGATTTACTAAGAGTAATGCATGAAATGAAAGATGCTTTAGCGACAGGTGATAATGAAGGATTTAAAGAAATGAAAAACTCTTTAAATGAAATGACGAAATTAGCACAAGTTCAAAATAGAATTGCTGGAAAACATTTGAAAGTAGGTAAAGGAATGGTTGGTGATCTTTTTGCAGGAGGACCTAGAGTATGAGTTGGAAAAAATATTTTACACCTGTAACAATTGAAAATCAAACTGGAACTTATTCACCTTTTAATAGGTTAAACACTAGTTCTCAAGCTGGACCTGCACGAACAAACTATTCTTCTTATCTACCTGATGTTTATGTTGGTAGTCCAAATCGTGTTGAGCGTTATGGCCAATATAATACTATGGATTTAGATTCTGAAGTTTCTGCTGCATTAGATATTCTTGCAGAATTTTGTACACACGAAAACAAAGAGAATTATACTACTTTTAGTTTTATTTTTAATAAACAAGCAACAGCTTCGGAAATTAGTATTTTAAGTCAATATTTAAAACAATGGAGTAATCTTCAAAATTTTGAAACTCGAATGTTTAGAATTTTTCGAAATGTTTTTAAGTATGGTGATCAAATTTTTATTAAAGATCCTGAAACTAAAAAATGGTTTCATGTTGATCCTGCTAAATTATCACGCATAATTGTAAACGAATCAGAAGGTAAAAAACCAGAACAATATATTATTAGAGATGTAAATCTTAATTTTAGAGAACAAGTTGCTACAACTCCACATCAAACTACAGGCAACGTTACAGGAGGTGGTAGTGGATACATAGCAGGCGGTGTTCGCGGAATGGTAGGAAACTCTCAACAACAATCAGGTTCTAGGTTTTCAACAGATGAACAGGAAATTGCTATTAATGCAGAACATATAGTTCATTTAAGTTTATCTGAAGGTTTAGATAATAATTATCCATTTGGTAATTCGTTACTAGAACAAATTTTTAAAGTATATAAGCAAAAAGAATTATTAGAAGACGCTATTATTATATATCGTGTACAACGAGCACCAGAAAGGCGAGTATTTTATGTTGACGTAGGAAATATGCCTACTCACCTTGCTATGCAGTTTGTCGAGAGAGTAAAAACTGAAATTCATCAAAGACGTATTCCAAGTCAAACGGGTGGCGGCGCTAATGTTATAGACAGTTCTTACAATCCTTTAAGCATTAATGAAGATTATTTCTTCCCACAAACAGCAGAAGGTAGAGGATCTAAAGTAGAAACATTACCCGGTGGTACTAATTTAGGTGAAATTGACGACTTACGTTATTTTACTAATAAACTTGTACGCGGTTTACGGATACCTTCTAGTTATTTGCCTACAGGAGCAGACGATGCTACTAGTTCTTATAACGATGGAAGAGTGGGTACAGCATATATACAAGAATTACGCTTTAATAAGTATTGTGAACGCTTACAAGGACTATTAACAGAAGAATTTGATAAAGAATTTAAAGTTTACTTGTTAGAAAAAGGCATAAACATTGATACATCAATGTTTGATTTAAAATTTCATCCACCTCAAAACTTTGCCCAATACAGACAATCAGAACTTGACAATGCTAGAGTTCCTACGTTTACACAAATGATGTCTGTTCCTTATGTAAGTAATAGATTTGCATTAAAACGTTTCTTAGGAATGTCAGATGAAGAAATTGCTGAGAATGAAAAATTGTGGAGAGAAGAAAATGAAGAAACACTTATACCACCTCAAGAAGATGCTACAGGAGAAATGAGGGGTATTGGAATTAGTTCAGCAGGAATTTCAGCAGATATAGACGGAGCAGAAGATATTCTTGATGCAGATGTTCCTCCTGAGGAAGGAGGAGAAACGGCACCACCTGAAACTGCTACAGCAGGCGAAGGACCAGCAACACCTCCACCAGCTGGCGAACAAACGATATAAATACTAACATGATACTACGTGAATTATTTTACTTCAATAAAGATACGCTTCAATCAGAAGAAGACGATCGTTATGATCCCGATTATGATCAATCAATATTAGATCCTGATGATACTCGTAAAACACGTTTAACTTTGGGAGACATCTCAAGGGCAAGAAAATCAGCAGAACTACATAAAAAAGAAAAATCTAAAGAATTAGATTTAGTAAGACAAATGTATGGAATTGCTGCGCAGGCTGCTGTTGGTGTTTAACTTAAATGGCCAAACTAAATAAGGCTGATTATACAAAAGAAGCTTGGCGAAAATTAAAACAAGAAAAAAAGTTAGAAAAAGCTGCCAAACGAGCAGCAAAAGCAGAAGCAAAAGCAAAATCTCAAAAACTTAACACAACTCCCCATCAAGAATGTGCCTTTGTTTTAGGCAACGGTCTAAGTCGACAACCCGTTAATCTTTATTCTTTGAAATCGTATGGTCCTATTTATGGTTGTAATGCAATATATAGAGACTTTGATCCAGACTATCTTGTTGCTGTTGATGTTAAAATGGTTTTAGAAATTAATCGCGTAAAATATCAAATTAAAAATCCCAATGTCTGGACTAATCCTAATAAAGCATATGATACTTTTCCTAATCTTAGTTTTTTTAGTCCAAGCAAAGGTTGGAGTTCTGGACCTACTGCATTATGGTTTGCAACTACACACGGACATAAGAAAATTTTTATTCTTGGCTTTGATTTTACAGGAACAAATGGTGGAAAACATTTTAATAACATTTATTCAGATACAGAAAATTATAAAAAATTAAGAGATGGTCCTACATATTATGGAAATTGGTTGAAGCAAACTGTTGACGTTATTAGAGAAAACCCTAGCATAAATTTTATTAGAGTTATAGCATCAGATAATTTTTGTCCCGACGAACTAAATAATTTTAACAATTATAAGACCATTCGATTAAAAGAATTCGGTAAAATTTTTGGATTTTCAGTAGAAGATCCTTAAATTGCTCATTTTGAGCCTATATTACACCTGATTTACCCGAAATATTGTAAATATATTAGACAGCCTTACCATAGGTAAAATATTTTTAAGGAGACACAAAATGGCAGATCCAAAGAAATTTGAAGAAATGCTTGAACGCCTAATTAATGAAGATAAAGCAGGTGCAGAAGAGCTTTTCCATGAAATCGTAGTTGAGAAATCACGCGAAATTTATGAAACACTTTTAGAAAAAGATCTAGAAGATGATGAAGAAGTTGATGAAACTTCTAAAGAAGATGACGACGATGTCGAAGAAGCTTCCAAAAAAGACGATGACGAAGTTGAAGAAGCTTCTGATTCCGACGATGACGACGAAGTTGATGAAGATTTTGATCTAGACGAATTTGAAATTGACGCCGATGTAGATGCCGATGCACCAGTACTAGGAAGCGACGAAGACGCAACCGATGATATGATGGCTGACGTTGAAATGCCTGATGAAGAAGGTGAAGAAGGCGGCGAAGAAGAAATTGAAGATCGTGTAGAAGACCTTGAAGACGCACTTGACGAGTTAAAAGCTGAATTTGAAGAGCTAATGGCTGGTGATGCAGGCGGCGAAGAAGGCGAAGAAGAAATGGGAGACGAAGAAGGTGCAGAAATGGAACTACCTGGTGAAGACGATGCCGGAATGGAAGTAGAACCAGAAGAAGCTATTGAAGTACCTACTGAAGCTGTAGAAGATGACGAAGACGAAGTTGAAGAATCAAAAGCTCCGATGTCTGATACAGAGCAGATGCGCGAATATGTTGAAAAAGTAACAGCATCAATGGGCGATGACGGTGCAAACACCAAGTCCGTAGTAGCTGGTGCAAATGACATGGGCGGTTCTGCAAAAAACTTGGCACAAGGTAAAGAAGAAAGCGGACGTTCTGCTCCTTCTACTACTGAAGAAGACTTTGATAACGTAAACGTTCCAGGTGGAAAGGCTGCTAAGTCATTGTCAAAAAATGCCAAAGGCCACGGCGCTGAGAAAAAAGGCGCAGGCGAAGAAGGTTCTACTAATAAAAAGTCAATTGTTGCTTAATTAGTGGAAGTAATTTAAGGATTTTGAATGCGGAATTTATGTGAGACCTTAACATTCGATCAAGCACAGATGGTCGTTGAATCTGCCAATGAAGGCAAAGACCTTTTTATGAAAGGAATTTGTATTCAAGGAGGTGTACGCAATGCTAATCAGCGTGTATATCCCGTGAATGAAATTGGTAGGGCTGTCAAAACCCTTAACGATCAAGTGACGGGCGGATATTCGGTTTTAGGTGAAGTCGATCATCCAGAAGGACTTAATATTAATTTAGATCGTGTAAGCCATATGATCCAGGAAATGTGGATGGATGGCCCAAACGGTTATGGGAAATTAAAAATACTACCTACCCCGATGGGACAACTAGTTCAAACAATGCTTGAAAGCGGAGTTAAATTAGGCGTTTCATCGCGCGGTAGTGGTAATGTTACAGAAGACGGTTCGGGAGAAGTTTCCGAATTTGAAATTATTACTGTTGATGTTGTGGCTCAGCCCAGCGCACCAGGTGCATATCCTACTGCAATTTATGAACAATTAATGAATTCTAGGGGAGGATATCAGGCATACGAATTAGCAAAGGCAACAAGACACGATACAAAGGCCCAAAAGTATTTAAAAGAATCGCTGATTAACTTAATCGGTCGACTCCAATAACTAGGAGAAATAAACATGTTGGATGCACTAAAAACTCTATTTGAAAACGATGTTGTTTCAGAAGAAGTGCGCCGCGAGATCGAGGAAGCATGGGAAGCAAAGGTAAAAGAAAATCGCCTTGCTGTTACTGCTGAACTTCGTGAAGAGTTTGCTCAGAAATATGAACATGATAAGCATGTAATGGTGGAAGCTATTGATGCTTTGGTTTCTGAGAAATTAGCAGAAGAAATGAAAGAGTTTGCAGATGATCGCAAACAATTAGCTGAAGCTAAAGCAAAATATGCAGTAGCAATGCGTGAAAATGCAATTGTACTCAAAGAATTTGTTTTAAATTCATTAGCTAAAGAAGTTTCTGAACTACACGAAGATCAAAAAATAATGGCTAACAACTTTTCAAAACTCGAGGAATTTGTGGTAGACTCCTTAGCTAATGAAATAGCTGAGTTTTACGAAGACAAAAAAGACGTGGCAGAAACTAAGGTACGCCTTATTAAAGATGCCAAAAAACACTTGACTAAAGTTAAAGAAAACTTTATTCAACACAGTGCAAAAACAGTATCTAAAACAGTTGACAAAGCCCTACGTGGCGAAATTACTCAACTTAAAAATGATATTGAAGTTGCACGTAGAAATGATTTTGGACGTAAAGTCTTTGAAGCATTTGCAAATGAATATGCCGGAAGTTATTTAAATAAAAAATCCGAAACTGCTAAACTTTTAAAAGTTATTAATACAAAAGATAAGCAACTAGCAGAAGCAAAAACATTTGCTGTAAAAGCTAAGAAGGTAGTGGAAGCACAAGAGAGACAAAAAGACTCACTTATCGAAACTGCAAAGCGTAAAGAAATTATGAATGGTTTAATTGCACCATTGAGCAAACCTCAACAAGAAATTATGACAGACTTACTGGAAAGTATTCAAACTAGCAGACTACAGTCACAGTTTGAAAAATATTTGCCAACAGTTATTGATGGCGAAGCACCAGAAAAGCAGAAGAAGGCTAAATTGATAGAAGGCAAAGAAATTACAGGCAACAGAGAAATAGTAAAAACTAGTAAAACAGTAGACGATTCAAATGTCATTGATATTAAACGTTTAGCTGGACTTATTCCAGCCGGCGAGACTCGTTTAGCTGGGATAAATTAAGGAGAAAATAATGTCAGAACTACTAGAAAGTCGCTGGCAGGATACCAAAGGTGCCCTTCTTGAAGGCCTTATAGGCACAAAGAAAGCCGTTATGGCAACTACTCTGGAAAATACTCGTAAGTATTTGTCAGAAGCTGCTACTGGTGGCGCTACTTCTGCCGGAAATGTCGCAACTCTTAACAGAGTTATTTTACCCGTTATTAGACGTGTAATGCCAACCGTTATTGCTAACGAATTAGTTGGTGTTCAGCCTATGACAGGTCCCGTGGGACAAATCCACACTCTGCGTGTTCGCTATAGCGACACCAATGATAATGTAGTAGCTGGTGAGGAAGCACTTTCCCCATTCAAGATTGCTACAGCATATTCAGGTACTGGTACAGACCCAGCAGGCGTTGCAGATGCAACGGCTACGTTAGAAGGGTCAGCTGGTCGAAGAATGTCAATCCAGATCATGAAGCAAACTGTTGAAGCAAAAACTCGTAAGTTGTCAGCTCGCTGGACTTTTGAGGCTGCTCAGGATGCACAATCACAGCATGGTATTGACGTTGAAGCAGAAATTATGGCTGCTTTAGCACAAGAAATTACCGCTGAAATTGATCAGGAAGTTCTCAATAGCCTAGGTACCCTAGCTGGTACGGCTGCTGAAACATATGACCAAGCTGCTGTAAGTGGTACTGCTACTTTTGTTGGTGATGAACATGCTGCTTTAGCTGTTCAAATCAATCGCGTTAGCAATTTAATTGCACAACGTACACGTCGCGGTGCAGGTAACTGGTGTGTTGTTAGCCCATTTGCGTTAACAATTCTACAGTCTGCAACAACTTCAGCTTTTGCACGTACCACAGAAGGTACTTTTGAAGCTCCAACTAACACAAAGTTAGTAGGTACTTTGAATAGTGCAATGAAAGTATATGTTAACACATATGCTGCTGATAGTGCCGACGTATTGGTTGGTTATAAAGGTTCAAGCGAATCTGATGCTGCTGCATTCTATTGCCCATACATCCCATTGATGTCAAGCGGTGTAGTGTTAGATCCTAGTTCATTCGAGCCAGTCGTATCATTTATGACACGATATGGTTACGTTGAGCTTTCTAACTCAGCAAGTTCGCTAGGTAATGCTGCTGATTACTTGAGTAAAGTAGCAATTACTAACGCTAACGTTAGCTTCCAGTAAAATGTAAGTTAACAGTTACTTAGGTAACAGAATTAAGAGTGACTTCGGTCACTCTTTTTTTTGGTTTTTTTTCCAAAATAGGTTGACAAACTAATATAGATCATGTATATTAGTACTTGTAATGAGGACGCTCATTACACGGGTTGCAGGGAAGAGGTGTAGTCGAAGCACCGAACCTGGCTTGTCAGGGGTAGTACCCAGGGGCCTACTCGAAAGAGAACGGTTTCACATTGTGCCTACTAGCACAGGACAAGGCGTTGCCGCAAAATCGAACAAGGGATTTGGACGGCAGCTGGAGGTAATCCCAAGTCCTTCACCCACCTTTTTTAGAAAGGGCCTAGTACTATTTTGTACTAGGCTTTTTCTTTATTCCTTTCTCAAAAAATCATTGCATACACATTAGTTCTTTGTATGATAAATACTTTATCAATGAGAGTATACCGCATTAGGATTAAATAATGTCAAAAATTTTAAGAGTAGGAAACGGCGACTATAAAATTTTAGTTAAACAAGGAGGTAGTATCACGTTAGATACTACTGATAATGCCCTTGATAAAACCGGAACAGTTGTAGTTACTGGTAATTTAGAAATTAAAGGAACAACAACCACTGTTGATTCTACCATAGTTACCATTGCAGATAATATTATTGTTCTTTCTAAAGATAATGTTGCTGCTGGAATTCCTGCTAGTTTAAATTATAGAAGTGGAATAGAAATAGAAAGAGGAAGTTTATTAAATTCCCGTGTAGTATATGATGAACAAATAAATTGGACAACAGGTGGTTCTTCAGGTGCAGGAACTTTTACTTTTGAACAAGGAGTTACAACAATTCCTATTAAAGCAAGTGGAATGTTAAATTCAGGTAGTATCTATTTACAACCCACAGGCGGAACTGTATCTGTAACAAATACTACAAATTATGAAGAACGAGTATATTTTTATGACGGCGGCGTAGTAACTGATCCTGGAGATGGAATTGTTATAAGAGATGACGACCATTTACCTAATGCAAAAGGTATAGCAGATTATGTAACTTATATTTTAGCCCAAGGTGCATTTCAAGATAGGATAGAAGAAGGTGCTTATGGGGACGAAACATATGTAGAAACTAAAGATTTTAGTGAAACAGGATTAGAAAGTAATGTAGAAATTGGCGTAGATGGTAATGCAGTAGGTAACTTTTATTCTAATAGAATAGACTTATTTGATGTAAGAATTGATGCAAATCGAATCTCATCAACAGCTAGTAACCAAAACTTAATACTAAGTGCTCCTGGTACAGGAACAGTCCAAATTACAGATATTTTAGAAATGTCAGAAACGCCTCATGCTGATGATGTTTCGATTGATCCTGGAACCCCTTCAGACGGAATAAAAGTTTATTCTAAAACACAAGCAGGCGGCGGCACAGGATTATATTTCGCAAATAAAAGTGCAACCGCCGACGAAATAATAAGTAGAAATAGAGCATTAATTTTTAGTATGATATTCTAAGAGGAAACAAAATGGCAATTATCAATTATCAACTAACCACAGCGCAACTAAATGCAGTGACAGTACCTGCTGCGAAACAGTATGCAATTACAAATATAATGGTTTGTAATACATACGATCCAACAGGAGGAAGTCCAGAGCTTCATGATGCAACTTTTACAATGCATTTAATTCCAGATGGTGATTCGTTGACAAATGCGGTAACAACTGTTATTAAAGTCCTTTCATTACCTGCAGGAGAAACATTTACATTCGATTCAGAAAAAATCGTTTTAGGAGCAGGAGATATGTTATCTTTTACTGCTACTTCAGAAACTCCTCCGGGTGCTGGACTTACAGACTTAGCAGTTACAGTTAGTTATTTGGAAGTTTAATATGCGTTTAATAAAAGCTCAAAATACAAACTTGAGAACTATTTACGGTAAAGGCGTTAAGTATGACGTAGATGATCAAGTTATAATTGATAGCACAAACACTGTTCTTATGCCTAAAGGAACTACAGCACAACGTCCTACATCTCCAAATAACGGACATGTTAGGTACAATACTGATGATAACCAATTAGAAGCATATCAAAATGGTGCCTGGAGAGAAATTCGTTTCAAAGAACCTAATCAAGATCCTAGCATTGTACAACAAAACTTAGGTAATGGTGATGCAACTATTGTACTTTTTGGTCCATTAGATAGTCAAGATACCGATTATCCTGCGCCCGCAGCAGCTCAAAATGTTCTTGTATTTGTAGAAAATGTTTTTCAAGTATCTACTACTAACTACACTCTTGTACAAAATCCTTCTACAACTAACACTGGACAAGAAGTTGTAGCAGGTGCATTTGTAGTATCCACAGAATATATTATTACAGTAACAGGAACAACAGACTTCACTCTTATAGGTGCAGCCAATAGTAACGTAGGTACAGTGTTTACAGCAACCGGTGCAGGTTCTGGCGACGGCGAAGCAAGACCTACTGGT
>Ga0209752_1000028_pt1 | contig 61018 bp, 56 predicted proteins | sample METZYME_3_250m_FD_187548 | JGI IMG/M metagenome (GOLD analysis project Ga0209752, IMG submission 187548) | Marine microbial communities from oxygen minimum zone in mesopelagic equatorial Pacific - METZYME_3_250m (SPAdes) (version 2) | ecosystem: Environmental > Aquatic > Marine > Oceanic...
TCAGGAAAATCCGCTGATGACATTCCCAAGGCGTATACGCCCGGATGTAGCTACACAACCATACCGATGCCCATTTTGTCGGCATGCACCGAACCACTCGCAGAAGGTGTCGTCGACATGAGAGGGCTCTGGCACGGGGTTGCGGGTCGGGTTGGTCACCTGGAACGCATAGAGCAATGTGGGAATCGGGTTGTGGTGACGGCGTATGGAGTCATTCATGACTTTCGCGTTGATGGCACGTTGAAAAACGGCGCCAGAGACGTCGGAGCTGTATGCAACAACTTCAACACCGCAATTCACTTCGACGATGAAGGCGTCATGGTGTTTAGATTATTCGACCTCTTCGATACTGTATTCCGGGAAATGCGTGGTAAAGAGATGATCTTCACGTTCATAGACAGTATCGAAACCCGTACTCAGCGAATCTGCCACTACCCGGATGAAAGCTAACGACGCCAGAGAAAAGGAGCGCGCGATGTCGAAAAAAATGGAATCTCCCGAGTTCATCACGCTCGATGAAGCGGCAGCGATGACTACCGGAACGCGGGTGACTTTTGTGCCCGGAATTCCTGCGATGTTTTCCGAGGCCCTCAAGAACATCTGTTTTGTGAAAGGCGTGCCGCTGATCAGGGTGCTGCATCCTCGCATGGGCGTCGACGCAGCCACGGGCGAGGATCGGCAGGCAACGCTCTACGAACTCACGGCACAGACGAGCTTACCCACGATGTTCCATGACGAGGAGCGGCCTCGGAGCGTCTGGATAGAGCAGCTCGCGCTGGCTGAACGAATTGGTGCAGCGGGTACCCCGACTCTGATTCCCGACAACTTCGAACTCCGTGCCGAGGTCTTCGGCTTGTGCGCCATCGTGCATGCGGAGGACGGTCTGGTCTGGAACATGAGAATTCTGGTCGACAGCCCGTTAGCGCAAAAGTACGGGTTCAGTGAGGAAGCGAGTGCCGCGGCCCCGGGTAAGATCGCCGAGACGATCACCGTGCTCGATCGGCGCCTCGAGGCTCAGGCGCAGCGCGGATCGAGTTATCTCGTTGGCGACGCGCTCACCGCCGCTGACATCTACTGGGCTACGCTCAGCATGAGCGTGCTTCCACCCCCGCCCGAGATCATGCCTTTGACCCAGCAGAACCAAGGTATGTTTAAGTTCTTCGAGGCAAATTCCCTGGTGCCGGAGATTGCCGGGGCCCTCACGAAGCGGATCGAGAACCATCAGCGGTTCATTCTGAAGACCCATTGCGAAACCCCTGCGGTGCTCGGCGGCGACCCGCTTTGATCAGGATAAGGGGGGATGGCGTTGGCGGTGGCGCTGGGTATTGCTCGGGGGTATACCCCTCCAGCGTTTCCGAGCGAGCGGTCCCAATCGCGCGAGAAAACGGTCTGCACCAAGACGAACGTTCTTGTATCTTTCGTTCAGCGATCGTGCAGGGAATTCGATCCGTTTTTGGGGCTGATTTGTGCGAAGGAGTTAATCGATTATGAAACCTGTTTGTTTGGTGATAGGCGCAGGTGCAGGCATTGGTGGCACGGTGGCTCGACGCTTTGCTCAAGAGGGTTACCACGCATGTCTTTGCCGGCGAACCGACCGAGATGGACTCGAAAGGATGGTGGCCGAGATAGAAGCGGAAGGAGGCTCCGCATCCGGATATCTCCTCAATGCTGTTGACGATGGCGCGATCGAAGAGCGTGTGGCCGCTATTGAGTCGGACGTTGGCGGTATCGACGTGGCCGTGTACAACCTTGGTGCCCAGATAGGTGATAGGACGTTGCAAGATACAAGTTACAAGGCGTTTGAAATGGGTTGGCGTATGGGAACGTTTGGATTGTTCCGGCTTGCGACCGCCCTATGCCCGCACATGGAAGCCCGTGGTCAGGGAACTGTTTTAGTAACGTCTGCGACAGCCGCAATGCGCGGTAATGCGGGTCAGCACTCTCATGCGGCTGCGATGGGCGGGCGCCGTATGCTGTGCCAAACGTTAAACGCTGAACTCTCGTCGAAAGGGATTCATGTTGCCCATATCATCATCGATGGCGCTGTCGACGCACCGGATACGCTCGGGAAAATGTTAGGGCCTGAGAGGTTTCAACAGTTGCGAGAAACCCGGGGTATGGAAAACGACGGGCTCATCCTTCCAGCAGAGATTGCTGATACTTACTTTCATCTGGCGACGCAACACAGGTCTGCGTGGACTCACGAAATCGACATGCGAGCGTTTTCGGACCGTCCCTGGTGGAATCACTAATCTCGAGTTGGAAAGACTCGTTTGGGCAAAAGATTTTCTCGTCGAAAAAATAATTAAATCAATTAGTTATGATCCCTGTGCTCGTGGATTTTCGTTGAATCGCTGCGGGTCCAGATTGGGCTACCTGAATGGTTTCGAGTGATGAACGCGGACAACTGCTGATTTCTGTAAGATGTACTGCGAACAAGGGGTGTGCGTGCCTCTGATCGGCTCAGTCAAATCGTCGGGCTGCTTGGCGTATCGCTCACTGGAGCATGACTTGAATTTGTCGGACGTTATACGTTTGACACGGGAGGAATTGAGTAATGGCGCATGAATTAATTATTTCTGGGGGTACGCTAGTTGATGGTACAGGCGCGGAAAGTAGACGGGCCGATGTCGCAATCGACGACGGCCGCATTTCTCGGATAGGCGACCTCGAAGGCGAACAAGCGGGGCAAACAATCGACGCGACCGACAAACTTGTGACGCCGGGATTCGTCGACTTACATACCCATCTGGATGCCCAAATTGCGTGGGATCCGGAAATGCGCCCGAGCTCCTATCATGGGGTGACGACGGCATTGATCGGCAATTGCGGCGTCTCGTTCGCGCCAGTGAGCGCGGGCAAAAGCGAGTATCTCGCTAAATTAATGGAGGCCGTTGAAGACATCGCCGCCGATGCGATCATCGATGGTATGCCCTGGAACTGGGAGAGTTTCGGTGAGTATTTGGATACCGTTCAGTCGTTAAGGCCAACACTTAATGTCGTAGGTCTGGCGGGCCACTCTGCGATACGTTTTGAGGCTATGGGAGATAAGGCGTGCGACAAAGACGTACAAGCCGATGAACAAGAGTTAGCCCGTATCGTTGAGCTAGTCAAAGAGTCAGTAGCAGAAGGCGCCGTAGGTTTTTCGACGTCCCGTTTCCTCGGACATCGAGTACCCGATGGACGTTTAACTCCGGGTACATGGGCGGACCCCCGTGAAACAGAAGCCATTCAGCAAGCGGTCGTTGATGCCGGAGGGCCGGGTGGTTTGTTCCAGGTAGCCCCGGATATGCAGACACGTTATGAAGTTGAACGAACGATGTTTGAACGTGGGGCTGAAATCGGCTGCCAAGTACTGTTTTCCGGTGGCACTGGTGGTGATGGTGATGGCGGGGTTTCCCGATGGCAAGAATTTTTCCAGCGCAATAACGAGGCAGGAAATCGAATTACTGGGATCTGCCACACGCGTCCGAGTGGCTCGTTTTTCGGGTTAGCTCAGCAGTCGTTTCTCCGCACACCCGCGTGGATCGAACTGATGAAACTGCCGACCATATCGGATCGTGTGGATGCGATGCGTGATCCGTCCACGAGAGAAAAGCTGACGTCTGAAGCGAAAGAGGCTGGTGGATTCGGGCCCACGGCACGAATTCTCCATCCCATGGGCATGGGCGACTATCCCGATTACGATCTCGATCGTAAGGGGAGTTTGCAACAATTGGCGGATGCGAGCGGTAAAGATCCGGTCGACATTTATGTCGGGCGCTTGATCGAATCCGAGGGACGAGAATTGTGGAACTTGTGGGCCTTCGGGGGCGCACTGGAGAATCAGTGGAAATATATGCAGCTACCGTATGTGATCCCGATGTTGGGTGATGCGGGTGCTCATGTCGGCCAGTTCACGGACGCCGATTCACCGACGTTCTTGCTAAGCGAACTGACTCGAGATCGTGGAGTGTACAGCCTTCCCGAGGCGGTTCATCGAATCTCCGGAAAGTCGGCCGAGGTACTTGGTCTTAAGGACCGAGGTTGTATCCGCGAGGGCTGGCACGCTGACGTTAACGTCATCGACTACGACGCTTTAGGTTCCTGTCACCCCGAATACGTCAATGACTTTCCGCACAATGGTGGTCGTTTGGTCGTTAAAAGTCGGGGCTATGACGCCACTCTGGTAGCAGGTCAAGTCGTCATCCAAGGTGGTGAGTACACTGGGGATCGACCGGGACAGGTGATTCGAGAGTTCCAGCGAGGATAGTACTAGGTAGGACGTTTTTTCAAAAAACTCGATACGCTCTTTCGAAAGCTAGCTGCGGTTTGCGCTGACTTGCGATGAGCGAATCGAGTCTTTCTAGGGTCCCAATTTCTGCTGAGCCGGAGATCGTTATCGAATCCGGTTTTAGCGATGACTTCAAGATTGATTGGTATCGATCAATCATTGAACCGGCGCTGTTAGCAGACCTCATGCAACGAGATGACCTCCGCGGGTGGCTGCAAACGTTGGGCCACTTAGGCTACTTTTTCGGCACCGGCGTGCTCGCGTACTTCGCTTTTCTCAATATTGATCCACTCAATTGGTATTGGTCGTTTCCGCTGCTACTACTCGCATTGTTTGTCCACGGAACGATGGGGCCGTTTATGGGACTGATTGCCGTTCACGAACTAATGCATCGCACCGTCTTTAAGTCGAAACAACTGAATGCGTTTTTCGAAAGGGTCTATGCATTTATCAGTTGGTCGGACTATCTGTGGTATCAAGGTAGCCATCCACCTCACCATGGGGCGACGTGTCATGAAGCATACGACGGCGAAGTTCCGTTAGCCCTACTAGCGCGGGCCAGAATAGAGCGAAAGAAAAATTGGATTCGCTTGTTGGTCTTCAATCCCACGGCAACGTGGCAGAAGTTGAAACTTGTTTGGCGCCACGCTCGTGGCCATGTCCATGGGCGTTGGTACAACCATGTGCTCCCCGAAGCCGATCCGGCGGTGCGTCGCCGACATCGTAATTGGGCGCGGATCTTACTTATTGGACACGGGGTCTTGGCGGCCATGTTTGTCGTCACCGGCCATTGGTTTCTGATTGTCGTTTTTACCTTTGGTACCTTTTATTGCGGCTGGCTCGGTTTTCTATGCGGGTTTCCGCAACATTACGGCCTGAATCCCAATGTCCCGGACTTTCGCTACAACACGCGGACGTTCACGTGTTCGTGGTTGCCGGCGTTCTACTACTGGAATATGCAATACCACTTAGAGCATCACATGTTTCCCGCTGTACCCTTCTACAACCTACCAAAACTCCGGGCAGCGATCGCCCACGATTTACCTCCGGCGACCCACGGCCTCATTGCGACCTGGAGGGAACTCTTTGAGATTCGTCGGCGGGTTCGTGAGAACCCAGACTATCGGTTTGTGCCCGACGTCCCTTTGCGACCAAAAAGAAGTGCCATGGCGATGTCGGAACAACTGGAGTTGCCCCTCAATCCTAAGTAAATTACCAGTTAGTAAGTTCTTTCAATAAGTCATTAACTCATTGAATTAAATATAAAAAATACGAACTATTTTCGGTATATCTCGGCAACGTCGTCAAACCGGTGATCGTCGAAACAAAGAAGGGAGCGAAAATGAGACTGGTTATTCGATATGTAAAATTTCTGGTCGTGCACGCGTTCTTTCTTTCTAGGCCGTAAAAGACAACAATTCGCGGCTCGATTACATGAGTGGGACCCGATGACAATATCAAGAGGGAGGGAAACGAGATGAGTGTAATGGTCACACTTGAGATGCCTATCAAAAGTGAAAAGTTAGAAGAGTATCTGGGGATCATGAAACAAGCGCTTGTTGACACACGCAATTACAAAGGCTGCGAAAGTGTTGAGACGCACGTCGAGAAGGAAAAGTCGGTGGTGTGTCTGGTGGAACGGTGGAATAGCGTCGAGGACCAGCAAGCGTACATGGCATGGCGTATGGAAACTGGATTATTGGAAGCGCTTGGACCGTACCTTGACGGGGATCTCGTGACTCGGTTTTTTGACATCCATTCGGACGTGTAAGCGAAGTCCGAATGACCATAAAGCGTGTAGAACGCCGGAACCGCTCGTGAAGTACGTTACCGACGATGTTCGAATCAATGGGATGGAGGAGGTCATCGCGCCCGAGTCTTTGATCGCGGAACAACCCATGTTGAACAATGCTTCGCGTACGGTTCACGAGACACGAGCAGCAATCAGTCAAATACTGACCGGGGAAGATCAACGATTACTCGTAGTCGTAGGGCCATGTTCTATCCACGACCCCGAGGCAGCGCGCGAATACGCCGGTCGGCTTGTTGAAGAATCTAGAGCCTATGCTGACGATCTTCTCGTTGTCATGCGCGTGTATTTTGAAAAGCCGCGAACCACGGTGGGATGGAAGGGTCTGATCAACGACCCCCACTTGAACGGCTCGTTTGATATCAATCGCGGGCTCGAGACGGCCCGTGGGCTGTTGAGGGATGTTGCAGAGATGGGTCTCGGAGGAGGGACCGAATACCTTGACCCTATTACGCCTCAATACTTAGGCGATCTTGTCAGTTGGGGTGCGATTGGGGCACGCACCGCGGAAAGTCAGGTTCATCGCCAACTTGCATCGGGTCTCTCGTGTCCCGTGGGATTCAAGAACAGCACCGATGGATCGATTCAAGTCGCCGTGGACGCCATCAAGTCGGCGAGCCATGAACACATTTTTTTGTCGGTCACCAAGCGCGGACATTCCGCGAAGTTCTCGACGTCGGGAAATCGTGATTGTCACCTGATCCTTCGTGGCGGTGGGGGAAAAACGAATTTTGACAACCCGTCCGTACATTACGCGAGTCGGTTACTCGATCAGGCAGGACTCGAAACCAAGGTCATGATTGATATGAGTCACGCCAACAGTAGTAAAGACTATCGCCAGCAGCTCAGGGTCTGTAAGGACGTCTGTACACAGGTCGAAAAGGGCGAGTCCCGTATTTTCGGAGTCATGCTTGAAAGCAACCTTGTGGAAGGCAATCAACCCATTGGCACGGGACAGCAGCTGGTATACGGGTGCAGTGTGACTGATGCCTGTATTGGATGGGATGACACGGTCTCATGTCTGAACCAACTCGCGACCGCGAGTCGAGCGAGGGTCTCCACCAAAATACGGGGCCCAGGACTTTGGTGATCAGAATGTTTGACGGAACTGTATCTCTTGCCTAAATCGGTAGCGTTTGTAACGAAACGATGTCAGCTACAGCGTGGAGAAACTTAGAGCAGACGCTTCTTCATAATCCGTGCGCGGAGCATCCTTCCACACCTGCTTTTTTATTTAGTCGAGGCGAAGGACTAATGTACGGGAATTAAACCTTAGCGGTTAGGCTCACGAACGACGGCTCGATCAATCCATATCTGTTCAGTACTGGGGTTGTAGCGCGCGTAGAAAGGTCGCGGAATGTGGCGACAGTATTCGCGCATTCGGACCATTGCGTCCGGCACCGAATCCGCCACAAAGTAGACGGGTTGATAGTCTGTGACCGGATATTCTTGCGACGCGGCTACCGCGGGGTTCCACGGCTGTAGAGCTTTGTTTAGCTCAATATCGTTGACGGTTCTATAGCGTGAGCACGCTTTTTCCAATTCGCCGTAACTTGAAAGCAATCCCGCACCGTAGGCTTTGAGCTGGCCGTGATTTTCGATTAATCCGAACTCGACTGAATGCCAATAACACCTGGCTAGGCGCTCGATCTCTGTCTCGCTGGCACCGAGACTCGCAAGTCCGATCTCCTGGGATAGATCGGCAAACGAAGGATCCGCCAACATAGGGGCGTGTCCAATCAGTTCATGGCACACGTCAGGCTCCGGTGTATAAAACGGTTTCGAATGGTGTCGAATGTATTGCGTGCAAAAGAAAACACGAAAAGCCAAGCCATTAAGGAAGTCTCGTTGGCTTAGTAGACCGGCTACTGGTCTTAGTCTGAATCCTGTACGTCGCTCCAAAAAGACACTCACATCACGTCCTTGAGGAATATTGTCTTCGGAATAGCCGCACTCTTTTGCCATCACTTCAAATACTCGTACGTACTCCGGGCATGCATATAGCCGATGGAGGTCACGGAGATTGAGAAAAACCTTCGTCCAAGTCTTGAGCTCTTCTGGTGAGTATTCGACTAACGGTATTGTTTGCCCGTGCGTAAAACCCCTTGCAAGGACATCAATTTGAGCTCGTCTCTCACGATACTTTGGGTCCTTGAATCCCGGATGATCTGAGTCAAGTTCTGACTTGGCTTGCAGGATACGGTCGGCAATATGGTCTAGCTCGACAATTTGTCGGGGAAACCAAGGTACTTTCTTGTAGTCAAGAATCAGTACGTTGAGTTGTTGTTCCTCTAGTGCTTCTAGCACAGCTTCAATATTTCGGTCACCACGAATACCTTCGCAGTCGACGTAAAAGTTAAATTTATCTCGAAGCACGGGACGGGATTCGATGTGTGTGATATTCACACCGTATTCTGCAAATGGCCCTAAGATAGCGTGTAACGCACCGGCTCTATCTGAAAGTTCAATCAGCAGCGAAAGTCTCGGCTCGTTAGTAGTTGTGAACTGTGGAGACACCGACGGGGCCAAATTTACGGTCATAGCCAGCGATTTAGCGCGTGGTCATGGGTGGCATTCAGCGTCATACGGTTAACTCAAGTCGTGTAGCTAGGCCGCTTGCTGCGGTGGTTTCTTGTAACCGACCATTCTTCCAGCATCTCTTCTGCGACATCTTTCAACTGTTGCATCTGTTCTTCCGTGCCTTTGTTCACTGCCAGTTCGAGTCGATGGCCGTTTGGATCAAAGAAATAGATCGAGTCGAAGATGCCATGATTGATAGGTCCAATGACCTCTAATCTGAGATCTTCAATCCTTTCCTTGTAACGAGTCAGTTCTTCGAAACTAGTGACTTCAAATGCAATGTGCTGCACCCAGTCAGGCGTTTGATCGTCTCGCCCCATCTCCGGTGAATTCGGCAGTTCAAAGAAGGCGAGCACGTTGTCATTACCGGCATCAAGGAATACATGCATATACGGATCTGGTGCACCCGTTGATGGAACCTTGTCTTCAGCAATGGCGAGCTTGAATTCCATGCCGAGCAGATCACGATAGAAGTTCACTGTCTCTTTGGCATCTATACAGCGATAAGCCACATGATGAATCTGCTTCAAGCTCATGCGGTTGCTTCCAGCACGCTGCGATTCATCTGATCACGTTCCATGGATTCAAACAGGGCCTGGAAGTTACCCTCGCCGAAGCCTTCGTCACCTTTGCGTTCAATAAACTCGAAAAATATTGGTCCAATCATTGTCTCGGTGAATACTTGCAACAACAGCTTTGGACAACCATCTTCGGTTGTGCCATCGACAAGAATTCCGCGAGTTTTCAATTCTTCTATGGTTTCTCCGTGTCCTGGTAGTCTTTCTTCGAGCTTGTCGTAGTAGCTATCGGGCGGTGGGGTCATGAGCCTCACGCCGGAGGCGATAAGCTTATCAAGCGTCTTGGTAAGGTCGTCTGTTGCAAAGGCAATATGTTGAATACCTTCACCGTTGTATTGCCGGAGGTACTCTTCAATCTGACCCTCGCTGTCGCCGCGTCTTTCTTCATTTAGCGGGATCCGAATCTTGTTGTCCGGTGCTGTCATTGCGCGAGACAATAATCCTGTCTGTTCACCCTTAATATCGAACCGACGAATCTCTTGGAAGTTAAAGAACTTCTCATAAAAACCGGCCCAGTAATCCATTCTGCCTCGATAGACGTTGTGGGTTAGGTGATCAACGACCTTGAGGCCTAATCCTTCGGGATAGCGATCTAGGTCCTCCACGTATTCAAAGTCGATGTCGTAGATGCTGCTGCCAGGCTTGTAACGGTCGATTAAATACAGTGGTGCGCCGCCTATCCCTTTGATGGCGGGTAACCGAAGTTCCATCGGGCCGGTGGGAATATCAACGGGCTGCGCGCCCAGTTCGATTGCACGCTCGTAGGCAAACTGTGAATCCTTGACACGAAATGCGAGACCAGAGGCGCACGGACCATGTTCCTCTGCATGGTAGGAAGCGATGCTTCGGGGTTCATAGTTGACAATGAAGTTGACGTCTCGCTGACGCCATAGATGTACGGCTTTTGATCGGTGTTCTGCCACCTTCGTAAAACCTAACTGTGTGAAAACCACTTCGAGGTCGCCAGGTTCCGGCGCTGAAAACTCAACGAACTCGAAGCCGTCCAGACCCATTGGATTATCCACGCTGTTGCCCATTTCTTGGAAGAATATGATTAGATCATAGCCTCATAATCACGAAATATTTCTGCTTTATCACTACGTTAGATTAATAAAAAGGGGTATTCTTCTAATATATATAAATATATTGAATAAATATTTCAATGGATAGAATCGATGCGAAACTGCTGGAAGTGCTCCAGCAGGATGGTCGAATGCCCAATGTGCAACTCGCTGAAACGATTGGTTTATCGGAGTCGCCTACCTTTCGGAGAGTCAAACTTCTGGAAGAGTCAGGGATGATTCGACGTTATGTCGCGCTGCTCGATCAGATCACGCTTGGACTTCAAGTGACTGCATTTGTCAGCGTTCGGATGGAGAAACAATCGAGCCGACACGACTTCCACGAATGTGTTGAAGATGAACCGCACATCATTGAGTGCTATGCGATGAGTGGTGGTTTTGATTTTCTGATGAAAGTTGTCGCCCGGGATATGGATCATTTTGCCGCACTCTGCATGCAGGACATCCTCAATTTTCCCGGCGTCCAACATGTTGAATCGTCGTTTAGTCTTAAAGCCGTAAAGTGTTCACATGCGTTGCCTGTAGATCCCCAACACGGCTTAGGAGAGGTCAGGTCGGGCTAAGAACCAAACCCCACCCTCAAACAGCTTCGGATGTCTTTTCATCTGGGTGAGTCGTACTGCAGGGGAAAGGGGGCCGGGGATCTAGCAACGGTTTTGATCTATGATGAGGCCACTCACGCCAGGGTGGACGGTGTTGGTTGTGTCGAAGCTCATACGGACAGTTCGATCGGCGAAGCAATGGTGGTACGCCATTTGTCTGGTGGTCTTTGGCGGCTTGTCTTCTCACGCTGGCTTGTGCGAGACCACTGAACCTGGACTGAAAGATTTTTATTCTTCGGGGTGGGGGATCGACAGCGCGAACCGGCGTTATCAAGGTCCTGGTCGTACCTCGATCTCGGCCGATAACATCGATCGACTCGAACTTAAGTGGGTCTATCAACTGGCGCAGATGACACCGCGTTCGTACCCATTGGTCTCGGAAGATACGATTTTTTTTGGAGACAGCGGCCGTGGATTGGTCGCCCTTGATCGCGAGACCGGTTGTACGAGATGGACAAGCCCGGTTGAGGGGGTGGAAATATCGACCGCGATTTCGCCAGCGCGCATGCCAGACGGTCGGGACGTTCTTATCTTTGGTGTACGCCAGAGCGGGGTGTTCGCGTTGGACGCGACAAATGGTGCTCATATTTGGCACTACAGCTTTACCGAGGATCATCCGATCCCCATGTATTCTGGCTCGCCTCTCGTGGACGGAAATAACGTCTTCGTACCCATCTCGTCTACGGAAATGGGTCTCACGATGCTTCCGTGGTATGGGTGCTGCACGACGAGCGGTGCCATGGGAGCCCTCGATTTATCGACTGGAGCTAAGAAGTGGTACACGCCGACGATTAGCGATCCTCCGAAAAAGACGGGCCGACATTGGTTATTTGTCGAGCGTTACGGTCCCAGCGGGGCACCGGTTTGGGGGGCTCCGACGCTTGATTCAAAACGTGGTGTGGTCTATTTCGGAACCGGTCAAAATTACAGCCACCCGACTAGTGCGACTAGCGACTCGATATTTGCGGTTGATACGAGTGACGGCATGGTTCGTTGGGTGATGCAAGCAACTGCCAACGACGCGTACAGCATGGGCTGTGGTATTCCCGGTCATCCGTTGTGTCCGGATCCCGTGGGACCGGATCACGATTTCGGTGCACCCCCCATCTTGTCGACTTTGCGAGATGGTCGAGAACTCCTCTTCGCCGGTCAAAAATCCGGCGACGTGCATGCGTTGGATCCGGAGACAGGTGCACACGTGTGGAGAAAACGCATAGGCCGTGGCGGTTTACTCGGTGGCGTGCACTTCGGTATGGCGGTACATCCCGAACACGACCTCGTTTTTGTGCCCATTAGCGATCGTGAAACCGGACAAGAGAAGCGTCAACCGGCGCCCGGTCTGCACGCGCTAGAGATGGCGAGCGGTGAAACGCGCTGGAGTCGGATCATACAAAGTAGGGGCTGTGAGGGGTGTAGTGGCGGGATCTCGAGTGGCATTATCGCAAGTCGAGACCTGGTATTTTTCGGCGATCTGGATGGTCGCCTTTGGGCGCTCGACGTCAACACCGGCGAAACGCGCTGGCAACATGACAGTTGGCAACAATACGACGTGGTGAATGGTGACCAGGCGCAGAAACCCGATGAAGAAGGCAGGGGCTATGCGGAGGGGGGAGCGTTTGACGCTCACGGACCGATGCTAGCGGATGATCTTTTGATCGTCGCATCCGGGTACGGCAACTTCGGACAACGTGGCGGTAACGCGCTCCTGGTCTTCCAAATTAAATCGGATGACACACCGTGAACGAATCGGTTTCAGGTGAACTGCGCATGCAGCGTTTGGTGGCGACCGGATTGGATTGGATATTGATCACGGTCGTGACGTTACTTGCGATTCTCGTGACGGGGGTTTTAGAACACGCTGAGGATTATGCGAATATCGGTCAATCGGCGGTCAACGCCGTCCTCTGCGGAATACCGGCATACCTAATATTGAATGGCTGGTTGTTGTGGACCCGAGGCCAGACCGCGGGCAAAGCTGCAATGAGTCTCATGATCGTGGACCACCAAACGGGCAACTGCGCGAGCTTTTGGAAACTGTTGTTCGTTCGGGCACTCATACCGGTTGCGGTAATCGCCGTGGGATGGATTTTTTCGCTACTGTGGTTGCTGGTGATTGTCGACTTCTGTTTTATCTTTCGGAAAGACCAACGCTGTTTGCACGACTGGGTTGCCGGTACGCGCGTCGTTAAACGCGTTACCGATCAATAGGCGAAACTGGATCTGCTAGTCGTCGGTGACTGAGACCTTTAGCGCTGCGATTTCATCATCGACTTCTGCGCCAACCGCAAGCTCACGCCCCGCACGACCGTACCAATAGCCAGCATTTTTCAAATCGCCTTCGAGTATATGCACGATGCCGTGTGCCCACGCGCCGTTCGTTGAATCGTCGTTCTGAACAATCGTATGTGCAGCTTTCCAATCGCCGCTCTCTAATAACGCGATTGCGTCATGAAGTGTATTCATGCGAAGGACCGTAGCAGTGAGCCGGACGGATTTCCACGGTTGCTAGGAGATTCTGCGGCGAGAGAAACGGGATCCCAACGACCAGCAACAGGCGACGACGAGGAGTCCGAACAACGCGGCAATCCCACCGTATCGGTTGCCGAGCGCCTGATAACCTCGTACCCCTACCTGTTGAACTTGGTCATAATCGACCGGCACAGGGAGTACACCGTTGTCCTCAACGTAGCGCTCGTATGCGATGCGCATCCGTCGAAAACGCTCCGGTAGATCGAGCGCAAGATCTTGGTATTCGCCTGGATCTTCCGCAATGTTGTATAGATGCCATTGGCCGTCGCCCACGGACGGTCGGTTCATGACGATCTTATAATCGCCTTGAAAGAGGGCAGCGTTACCGCCGACCTCGTAACCGATTACCTCAGAGTCATCGTGTACCCGCTCGATCTGGGCTTCTAGAACCGGTCGTAGCGACTTGCCCGTTAAGGGCTCAATGTCTTTTCCTTGATACTGCGATCCCGGATGTTCAACGTTTGCGAGGTCGAGAACTGTCGCGGCGAGATCTTTGACGTAGGCGAAACCGTGAGTAAGCCGTGACGGAGTGACTACTGATGGCCCTGAAATCACGAGTGGCACGCGCATGCCTCCCTCGCCGGCGTAAAATTTGTAGAACGCGAGCGGAGAGGCCGCCGCCGATGCATTATCTGTCCCAAGAAAGTTGAAACTTCCGCGCTCTCCTAAGCCCTCAATATCGGTGTGATAGCCGTTCAACCGCAGCCACCATGGAAACAGCGGACCGGCCGACGCCAAAGGATCGGAGGGTTCGGGGCCGTTATCCGAAGTGACGATAAAAAGTGTGTTGGTGTATTGGTCGATTTGTTCTAGGTGACTGATCAGACGGCCAAGGTGGTGGTCCATGGCTTCTACCATGCCGGCATATACAGCCATTTGCTTTGACTCGCGCTCCTGCTCTGCCGTAGACAACTCGTTCCATTCCCGGGTCGTCGGCATATCGATCAGTCGAGTCGTTGGTGGAACGATTCCTCGTTGGATGGCTTCGTTAAATCTCGTCTTTCGGACTACATTCCAGCCGTCCAGGTAACGGTCACTGTATCTGGCGGTAAATTCCGGCGGCGTTTGTACAGGGATGTGAACTGCTTGAAAAGAGAGGTAACCAAAAAACGGCTGATCGCCTGGCGTGTCACCAATGAACTCGATAAGACGATCAACGAGATATTCGGAAGAGTAAAAATTTTCAGGGAGCTGCAGCGGTTCATCGTCTTCGAACCATCGAGCCTCGTCGTAGAGTGGCAGGTAAGGTTTTTGCTCCCAATTATCAGCTCCGGTATCGGCGAGTGAGACCGATCGTGTGAATCCGCGCGCGTTGGGCATTTGATCTAGCCCCAAGTGCCATTTACCTGCCATGTAGGTGCGATAGCCTCCATCGGAAAGTAGCTGCGCGATCGTGACCACGTTGGGGCTGAGTGATCCTCGATAGTTAGGGCTATGTGCCTGCTCCGGCGGTATGGCCTCAGGAATATTGGCAACCCCGGCACGATGCGAATCGACGCCTGTGAGGAGCATGGCCCTGCTTGGTGCGCAACTGGCAGCCGTGTGAAAATTTGTAAACGCGATCCCCCGATTCGCCAATGCGTCGATGGTTGGAGTGGCTATTTCACTACCATAGGCACCGACGTCAGAAAATCCCAAGTCGTCCGCGAGAATCAGGACAATATTGGGCCGGCTATCCGCCTGCGAAACTCCGGCGGAAAACACGAGGCCAACAGAAATTAGGGACCAATGCGTACGCATTCAACCACCATAAGCGTTGTTGTTATCGGAGAGAAGCGCCTGCACTAGAGCGACGAGAAAACCTTTTCGGTCGAAGCTGTCGCAGGTATCGTCTTGTACTAGCCGGGTGGGATGCAGGAGAGGCAAGTGTCCGTACGAAAACGTGGATTGAGTTCTGATGAGTGATCACTTACTTGAGACGATCGATCGGGGAGTTGCGACGCTAACGATGAACCGACCGGAGGCGCGCAATGCGCTTTCGCCGAGCATGATGGCAGGACTTGAGGAAGCGATTCCTCGGCTTGCCTGCGATACGGACGTACGCGTCGTCGTGCTCACGGGGTCGGGCGGGGCGTTTTGCGCTGGCGGAGACGTAAAAGGCTTCGCCGGGGCGAACGCTAGGTCGGGTCAACGACCGAGTTTTGAGGATCGGGTCAAAGGTCTTCGTTCGAGTACGGAATTGGTCCAGCATTTACACGAGATGCCAAAACCAACCGTTGCGGCGATTTCGGGCGCTGCCGCGGGCGGTGGTCTATCATTTGCTCTTGCATGCGACATCCGTATCGCAGTGGAGACCGCGAAATTCACGACGGCATTTTCAAAAATTGCGGTTTCGGGTGATTATGGCGGATCGTATTTTCTCACGCAGCTCGTGGGGACGGCGAAGGCGCGCGAACTGTACTTTTCTGCGGATGTCATTGTCGCCCCCGAGGCGTTGCAACTGGGCATGATCAATCAGGTTTATGCGGAGGGGGAATTCGAAGAAAAAGCCAAGGCGTACGTAGAACGTCTCGCGGCATTGCCTCCGATCGCCATCGAGTACATGAAGAAGAACCTCAACAAGGCGTTGCATGGCTCGCTCGCGGACGTCCTCGACCTCGAAGCTGATCACATGACGCGGACCTTTGATACTGAAGATCATCTGAACGCGGCGAAGGCTTTCGTTGAGAAGCGTTTGCCTGAGTTCAACGGTCGTTGACGGTACCTCTTGATCCTGCCTTCCGGTTAGGTACTGGGGTCGCTAACTATGTTTCCCCGAACCCGAGAAGGTCCAAACAATCGTTTCAATAACTAGTCATCAAGATGCGTAAACGGCTATTGCATCAATGGTCTCTTGCACGCGCTCAATAGAACGTTGCGATACCAGTGAAATGAGACGATCGACGCCGATATCACTGAATGCTTGAACGGTGTCGTCGTTGATGGGTACGGATGGAGTCACGCTGATCTCGATGTCTTTTGCGCCGGCATCTTGCAGTCGTCGCAAGACATCGCGGGTCTGATCAACATTGAGCGCAAACCCGTACCAACCTTGCGCGTATTCAACGGTACGGCGAATAGCAGCGTCGCTCGACCCGCCCACAATAATCGGAGGACCGCCAACTTGGACCGGGCGGGGTTCGGCCCGAACCTTATCGAAACGTACAAACTTGCCATTGAATGACGGTTGATCATCGTTCCAAAGCGAGCGCATCGCGTGTACGTACTCGTCGGTACGAGCACCTCGTTCATTAAACGGGACACCCAAGGCTTCGAATTCCTGATGCAGATAGCCGGCACCGATGCCGAGCAATAAGCGACCGCCAGAAACGACGTCGAGACTAGCCATTTCTTTGGCGAGCACGACAGGGTTTCGTTGGGCGATTAGGACGATGCCCGTTCCCAACCGAATGGAGCTGGTGACCGCAGCGACGTAGGCGAGGATCGTCGAGGGGTGCAGCATGGCGAATTCGGGGTCTGCCGGAGACGGGGCTTGCCGCGGTTCCGGAAGGACTACGTGTTCGCCCGTCCAAAGAGAGTCAAGACCACTGGCCTCCGCGTGCTGTGCAACTTCGGCAGCAACTTGAGGATCAGCGCAAATGCCCGAACCAATGCCAAATAATCCAATTTTCATGACCTATCCTTGCGTTTGGGTTTTTTTACGATCTTGCAGCTGACTTCCGAGCGACCGGGATAACTATACGCCCGAAACATGGTTTCCCGTCACGCGGCCCATTTGTTGTCTGGCGCGTCGCCTGCAACCGTCGTCCTCACCATCACACGAGCTTGTTGGGGATCGAACGCGTGACCGCGGTGCAGTACACACCGATTGTCCCAGATTACCAAGTCTCCCGGACTCCATTGGTGTTTCCAAGTTCTCGGTGATTGTGCCGATTGATCGGTCAGGCGCCGTAGAAGTTTTCGGCTTGCGGCAATGGGTTGACCGACGATGTGGCTTGCGTGTCGACCGATGAAAAGGATCTTGCGACCGCTATCCGGATGCTCTTGAGTGATCGGATGTTCGACGGGAGGCAAGTTGGCTAAATCCTCATCGTTTAAGACTTCCAGACCGCCATGCCAAGCATGACTGAAGCGGAAGCTATGGATCGCGGTTTTGTCCCCTAGCCATGCCTTCATCGAATCGTCTAGAACGTCGTATCCGGCACGCATATCGGCCCATTCGGTTTCGCCACCGGAAGCAGGAACCACGTGTGCTGCTAAAAGTGAGGCTTTTGCCGCGGTACTTTTGTACGAACTGTCTGTATGCCATACCGAGTTTCCGATATTAAATCGCGACGGCAAACTTGAAGGCAGTAACAATTGATTGTTGGTGTCGACGTTAGCGATACGGGCGGCACTCGGGCGGCTACCGAGCTGAAGCCCACGTTCGAGACGGCCGAAGCGTCGGGAAAACGCAAAGTGCTCTGATTCGGTGAGATGCTGGTCCGGAAAGAGCAGCACGGCGTACCGAAACCACGCGGTTTCAACCGCTTGAAATTCATTGTCAGAAAGTGCCGCCAAAGAAACGGCGGTGACCACCGCACCGAAGGCGTCGGTAACCGGCTCAATCTTCATCTATCTATTATGCCCGATGCCGCCGCCGAGGGCGGCTAGTCCGGTGCAGTAGCAGGCGGATAGACGTCACCCTTTCGTTTCGTGTTTCCGTCACCACATCTATACTTCCGGATGTACGCTCAACGCGTGAGGACAGCTTTGGGGTTATTCAGGCAACTCGTCGAAAAACCTTGGCAGGTTCAGACGGCCGACGGATCCGCGTCTAACCAGGGTTCGACTTTTCCGATACATCGTCGTGCCGTTGCCATGTATGTCTTTTTGGCGATCGTGGGCGTGCTATTTTTTCTGCTCGTTGCCGCCTACCACATGCGGATTGTTCTGAGTACGGATTGGGTCGCGTTGCCAGAGCCGCCGCTACTCTGGATCAATACCGGTGTTTTGGTGTTATGCAGTCTTGCGTTTCAACAAGCGCGCAGCGCGATTCGCCGCGATTTGATGGATCGCGCACAATTTGCTTTTTTGCTCGCGGGTGTCCTGACGTTGGTTTTTTTGACAGGTCAAACGATCGTTTGGAAGCAACTTGTCGGGATGGGCTATTTTGTTTCTTCGAATCCTGCAAACTCGTTTTTCTATCTCATAACGGCGGTACACGGATGTCATCTAGTCGGCGGGTTGGTGGCATGGGTCCGGGTTGCCATACGTATCCAACACAAAGTGGACGCGTCCGACTTAACGCTAAATTTTGGCTTGTGTGCTGTGTATTGGCATTCCTTACTGCTTGTCTGGGTAGGAATGCTGGCGCTCTTTCTTACGACCTAATGGTGTATCTAGGGTGAACAAACAGAACACAGCATCGCGCGAGTTGCCGCTGGCGATCGAGGGTATGACGTGCAGCGGCTGTGCGGTCAGGCTTGAGGAATCGTTGCGCGGTACTCCGGGCGTGCGTGACGCCGTGGTCAATCTCTCGCTCGAACGTGCTGCGGTCGTTATCGACGACGAATCGACGGATCTTGATCATGTGATAAAGGCTGTACGTGAAGCCGGGTTTGAGGTCGGTCGTGAAGTACTGAAATTCGTTGTCACCGGGATGACGTGCAGTGCGTGCGCTCAACGCGTTGAGGAGACTTTGTTGAACACCGCCGGTGTGATTCGAGCTGACGTGAATCTGGTGCTCGAACGAGCCAGCGTAACGATCGCCGCACGGGTAACCGATGAAGAGCAGCTCGTTAACGCGGTCAATCTCGCCGGCTACGGGCTGGTGTCTGTTGCAGAAGAAAATGTCGACCAGAGCGAGGTGAAGTTACGCCGTGATCGCCGCGACGTGATCGCTGCTTCGTTGTTGACGTTGCCCTTGGTCGCCCAGATGTTGCTGCAATTTATGGGATACAACGAATTGCATCTGTTACCGGCGATCGAAGTTCTGCTTGCGACACCGATCCAATTCGTACTTGGACTTCGTTTTTACCGGGCAGCATTGAATGCCCTGAGGAGTCGTAGCACTAACATGGACGTGCTTGTGGTGCTAGGAACCACGGCCGCGTATGTCTATAGCTGGTACCTGTTAATTACGTTGGGCGAAGAGGCCGAAGGCCAACTCTTTTTTGAAGCGTCGGCGGTCGTGATTACCTTAGTACTGCTTGGCAAGTATCTCGAAGCCAAGGCGAAGAGGGCAACGAGCGAAGCGGTTCGAGCTCTCATGTCCTTGCGTCCGGAGACTGCTTTGGTGAAAACGGCGACGGGTGTTTTGGAGGAGCGGCCGATTGCGGCAGTGCGCGTTGGCGATGTGGTGGTGTGTCGTCCGGGAGACCGTGTCGCCGTCGACGGCAGAGTCGTTCAGGGTGAAGCGGAGGTGGATGAGTCGCTGATCACCGGCGAAAGTGTGCCGCAGCTGAAGTCACAGGGCGATTCGGTGACGGGAGGTTCGATCAACATCAACGGTGTGTTGGAGATAGAAACATTAACGGTAGGTGACGATTCCACGCTACAAACAATCGTACGCTTGGTGGAAAGCGCTCAGCTGGGCAAGACTCGGGTACAGAACTTGGTCGATCGAATCACTGTGTGGTTCGTACCGCTCGTTCTAATCCTCGCAGGCATCACCTTAGCCGGCCGGTTCTTACTTTACGGTGACCTTGAAGTGGCGTTACTGGCTGCTGTTTCGGTTTTGGTCATTGCCTGTCCGTGCGCGTTGGGGTTGGCGACACCGACAGCGATCATGACGGGAACAGGCGCCGCGGCACGCGCTGGAATCTTAATTCGAGATGTCTCCACACTCGAAGAAGCGCAGGTGCTCAAGCGGATTGTCTTCGATAAGACGGGGACACTTACCCTCGGGCAACCGCGGGTGCGACAAGTCACCGCGTTAGCAGGTTCCGATGAACGTGGTGTGATCGAAATCGCGGCAGCGATTCAACAAAACAGCGAACATCCGTTGGCCAAGGCGCTGTGTACGGCGGCCGAGGAGCAAGGGATTTCGACACGGCCAAGCGACGGGTTCGTCAATCGTGTCGGCCAGGGAGTCGAAGGTCAGGTCGCGGGGACTCATTATTTATGTGGCAACGACGCCATGCTGCGGGAAGCTGGGCTCATCGTTCCGTCGATACAAGATTTAAACGAAACGGACACAAAGGTCTGGCTGGCCGACTCTACCCAGGTGCTTGGTGCTTTTTCTATCTACGATGCGCTGCGGGCCGAAGCTGCCGAGGCAGTCGAGCAGCTGCTAGGAATGGACATTGAACCTGTCATTGTCTCGGGTGATGCCCAAGCCGTCGTCCAATCGGTTGCTGATGAAGTGGGCATTGTTGAGGCGTATGGGGGTGTCTCCCCGGAAGGGAAGGCGCAAATGCTGTCTGACTGGATTGAGCAAGGAATTTCGGTCGGTATGGTCGGCGATGGCGTTAACGATAGTCCCGCGTTAGCGGTTGCGAGCGTCGGTTTTGCGATGGGTTCAGGAACTGACGTTGCTATGGAAACGGCAGCAATCACGCTGATGCGTTCAGACCCGCGTTTGGTCCCCGGAGCGATAGACGCGAGTCAGCGTACGTTTCGCAAAATCAAACAAAATCTTTTCTGGGCATTTGTCTACAACATTGTGGCGATGCCTCTTGCGATGGCGGGAGCGTTGACCCCGACGATCGCTGGTGCCGCCATGGCATTGTCAAGCGTCAGCGTTGTCGCCAACTCCCTACTATTGCGTTCGTGGCGGCCAAACGTGTGAGGTTTAGCGAGCCGCGCATCCCCATTGGACTTAGATTCTAGTAATTTCGTAGACTTCCAGGCTCGCTGTAAAGGATGCGCGCGTGTCTGTTAAACAACGTGATGCTGCGATTGTCGGTGTCCATGAATTCCCATCTCGTGACGTCGAGGGAGAACTTTCTCCGCTTCACATTAAGGCCGAAAGTGCGAGTAAAGCGCTTGCTGATGCCGGACTTACTTGGTCCGACGTGGACGGTATTTATGACGCGGGTGAGGGTGGTGCTAGCGGGTTAACGATTGCCGAATACTTTGGATTAAGTCCGACCGTGATCGATACCACCAATGTTGGTGGAAGCTCATATCAATTTCATGCGGCGCATGCGCGGCGAGCTATCGCTGCCGGTAAAGCGCGTGTCGCGTTGTTGACGTACGGCTCGACTGCGCACAGCAACGTTTCTCGAATTGGCACTGGGGGTCGCGGCATGGGAGGTTACCCAGCCGATAATCTCGAATCGTTCGCTGGATTAACCCTGATTGCAAATTACGCGATGTGTGCACATCGACACATGTTCGAATTTGGTACGACCAGCGAACAATTGGCCGAAATTTCTGTGGCGACTCGCTGCCACGCGATGCGAAACCCGGACGCCGTTCGCGCAATGGAAGATCTGGAGTTCCTTGATATCCGGGAAACAACCATCGACGACGTGGTCAATTCACGAATGATCGCTGACCCATTGCACCTTTTGGAATGCTGCATGATTTCGGATGGAGGCGGCGCGGTGGTTATCGCGGCGCCGGATGTGGCGCGCGATTGCCGTCATAAGCCGGTGTGGATCTTGGGGACAGGTGAAGCTACCAAGTACCCGGCGGGAGGGGCGGACATTACATCGAGTGCGGCGGTCCAATCGGGACCTATTGGTTTTGGGGAAGCCGGAGTCGGCCCAGATGAGATGGATGTTGCCATGATCTACGACTCGTTCAGCATCACGGTTCTTACCATTCTCGAAGACCTGGGCTTCTGTCCAAAAGGCGAGGGTGGTCGTTGGGTCGAAGGTGGCCGCCTTCGTTTCGATCGGCCCGGTGAGGGCCCTGCTCTAAACACCGATGGTGGTGGTCTATCCTCAAATCATCCTGGTATGCGTGGCATTTTCTTGCTGATCGAAGCGGCGCGGCAGTTGCGTGGTGAGAGTACGGCCCAAGTTGAGGGAGCGAAACTTGCGGTAGCGCATGGCAACGGGGGCATGCTGGGCAGTCGACACAGCGCCGGTACCGTTGTCTTAGGAGGTGATTAACATGTCAGAACCGACAAGGCCTTTGCCCAACTTCCAAGAGTCTGATACGGCGCCCTTTTGGGAAGGGACCATGGACCGCCAACTTCGTTTTCAGAGGTGCAACGATTGCGACACGGTTATTTTTCACCCACGTCGCCATTGCGTTGGGTGCTTGGGCCAGGACCTCTCCTGGCACGACGCTAGCGGAAAAGGCACGGTCTACAGTTACAGCATCGTCCGCCAAAGCTACCACCCCTTCTTTCGGCAACACGTCCCGTACGTGGTCGCTTGGGTTGATCTAGATGAAGGACCGCGTTTGCTGTCCAACGTCGTCGGTATCGAAGATCCGTCGACCGACGCGCACTGTGGTATGGCGGTTAGGGTTGAATGGGAACCACACGGCGAGTACGCGATCCCACTTTTCCGACCGCTAGAGAAACTCGCGAAGTGAACCTTTAGCGCTGTTGCCAAACGGCAGGATCGGTTTCGGCAAGGCCGAATACTTGCCAACGGGGCATTCGGGTCCCGGTCGTATCGAGGGTAAGTCCGCTACCGGGGGTCGTCAGAATGGCTTGTTCGATCCCCCATCGGGAAATATTTTGAACCCCGCGCATGGTCGCCATGTCGTCGAGCGAGTAAAAACCGGCATCGGCAGTCTCGACGCCATCGTAGCGCGGCTCGCCGGCAACGTAATCTAGACGAAAAATCATGTAGACGTTAGAACTCGGACCGCCCAGCATATGGCGAAAGGCGACGACGTCGCTCACTTTAGCGGAAACGCCGGCTTCTTCTTCGATTTCGCGCTCGACCGCTAAGGAAAGTAATTCGTCGTTTTCGACATATCCTCCAGGCAATTGCCATGTGCCGGCAAAGGGTTCCTGGCCGCGTTGGATAAGGAGTGCTTTACTAACCCCAGCTTCTTCACGCAGTACCACGCCCGAGCAACCTATAGAAAAATCTCCAAAGTGGATGAACCCGCAGTCCGCATCAGGGCAGGCTTGGCGGTCGCGGCCACCGTCAAACACGCTGGTGAGTGGCGTGGCGCACCGTGGACAAAAGCTGATCTTCGACATCTTGAATTCCGCAATTACGTTTTAAACGATATGGCTTTGAACTCGCCCGCATTGAGTGCTTCCACGAGTTCCATTTCTGAATGGACGGGATTCGAGAATTCGGTTGCACAGCGGCCGACGTGGCTAACGATATGCGAATCACTGCCGCCAATGCCAAGGTACGACTGTTGTTCGGCCATCGACTGCGCAATGTCGTCCTCGTTATTTCGACTGCCCCCATTCAGCGTTTCAACGATGCGGACTCCCTTTGGGATACCGTACTCGTCTAGATGAGCGCTCATACCGACGCGTGGCCTGCCAGGGTGGCACGGCACTGGAACCGCCCCGAACGCTTCACTTTTTTCGATGACCTCGGCCAGAGGTAGACTGATGCTCGAGAAATCGAACTGCTCGGTCAGCGCTTCCGTGACACCGAACACGAGCACGTGCCCGTATTCCGTCTCGACCTCGGCGCCTTTCAAAATGGTCAGATCAAACTCTTTAGCGAGCGAGGAGTAATCGGATTCAAAATCAAACTGCCGATGCTCGGTCAGGACGAAACCGTCGATGGGGATGTCTCGGGTTTTGATCCACTGACAGTAGTTTTGGACTTTTGCGCGACCGTCGTCGGATTTGATGGAGTGCGTGTGCAGGTCGATGATCATGCTAATTCCTTCACCCGTTCGACCCGTGCTTCCACGCCGCTTTAACTCGGCTCACGAGCGCCTCTTCGTCCTCGGAATTGTCGATGATGAGGTGTGCTTTGGCGGTACGCTCCTCGTTACTGAGCTGACTGTTGATGCGAGCTTCGATCGCTGACCGATCGGCGCCATCGCGCTGCATCGCTCGTTCGATAGCAATCTCAGGCTCGACGACGACGACCCAGATTTCATCCGCGATGTCTTCCCAACCGGCTTCGAACAAAACCGCCGCCTCCAACACGATCACGGCAGTGGGATTTTCACCGCGAATTTTGTGTATCTCCAATTCAGCCAATCTTCGTATTTCGGGCCAGACGATGTCGGTGAGACGCTTTAATGCGACATCATTACCGAAAACTTTACCGCCGAGAGCGCGACGATTGATGCTGCCGTCTTCAGCAACGATATCTTCACCAAACGCTTGAACTACCGCTTGGAATGCCGATGTGCCGGGGTTGTACGCTTCGTGGCCAAGAACGTCTGCATCGATTACCTGCGCGCCAAGTTCTCCCAACAGCTTTGCTGCCGTGGATTTTCCGGACGCAATTCCACCTGTGAGGCCGATGACTCGCAACTAGCTACTCCCTTCCGCAAACCGCGCATCATAGCTATTTCGACGTAGCCACTCTAGCATCGCGATTGTGGCAAGGATTACATTCGTGCAGCCCGATGGAAGCCGCCAGGTTGTTGAAGCAACGGACGGTGAGTCGGTGATGGATTGTGCTGTCGATCACAGCGTGCCGGGTATTACGGCGCAATGTGGCGGAGGTTGTACTTGCTCGACGTGCCATTGTTATTTGGAAGAATCTTGGTTCGTTCTATCGGGCCCCTTAGATCCCGACGAAAAAGACATATTGGAGTTTGTCCCAGAACGCCGTGGCAACAGTCGCTTGACCTGTCAGGTGCGGGTAAGTGATCGTCTCGATGGAATGATCGTTCACGTTCCGTCATCGAACATGGATCGATAAGGGGTATTTCGATTGTTCGGTCGATGATCGGGTAGGTTGCGTTAAAGACCCGAAAACCGCTTGATGCGGTCGTGGTTTCGACTGGTCGATATAAGTCGTAGCCCGCCAGCTGCGGCGACCAACGCGACGCCGATCGCCATACCGGTCCAGAATCCGTACACGCCATAGTCGCCGAAACCAAAGTAGGCAGCGAGCGGTAATGCGATTAACCAATAGCCAACCAGGGCAAAGATCATGGGTGCACGGGTATCTTTATAGCCCCGCAGCGCGCCCACGACCGTACCCTGCGTAGCATCAGCGATTTGGTAAACCGCGATAATGAGTATGAGCACTGCTGCCATCGCCAAGACGTTAGCGTCTTGTGAGTAGAGTGCGACGACGTCATGTCGAAACAGGATGAGTAGCAAACTCACTAATAGTGCATAACCGAGGGAGAGTTTGATGGCCGTCGCGCCCACTGCACGAGCGCCGGCGTAATCGTGGGCTCCCACCATAAATCCAATCCGAATGCTGGCAGCTCCGCCGATTGCCATGGGAATGACAAACGTCGCCCAATTAATATTCCCGGCGATACTGTGTGCGGCCAACGGGACGATACCGAGGGTCCCTACCATGAAGCCGATGACAGAAAAAATCGCCATTGAGACAAATGATGACAAGCCAATGGGTAGGCCAATACGGAAGATGTCGGCAATCGTCGCGACATTGGGGAATTCGAATCGGGCGGTCACCCCGGTTCGGCGAAAGTGCGACCGAAACAGTTGCGTCGTCATGAGCAATAGCTCTAACCACATGACGATCGCCGTGGCGTATCCGCACCCGACGCCCCCCAATTCGGGTGCGCCGAATCGACCGTAAATGAACGCGTAATTCAAGAAGGCGTTGACGACGAGTGCGAACGCGACGATAACCATCGGTGACACTGTGTGTCCGAGGCCTTCAGACGTATACCTGAGCGTGACATACACGAATACGGTTGGGATTCCCCATGCAGCGGCATCGAGGTATTGGTCCGCGATGGAAATCGCGTCACGATCGATAGCCATCCATTGGAAGGCGGTTCCGGCTTGCGTGATGACAACGACCGTGACAAGCGACGCACCGAGCGCAATCCATATCCCTTGTCGCACCAAAGCTCCAATTTCGTGTACTCGATCGGCTCCCCTCAATTGGGCCGTGATTGGGGTCAGTGCCATGGTGACACCCGCTGTCAGCATGAAAATGGGCCAGAGAATATTCCCGCCCAGCGCGACCCCAGCGAGATCGGTGGCGGAATAATGGCCCGCCATGGCGGTATCCAAAAATCCCATGGCCATGATGAAAAACTGGGTTAATGCCATGGGCCCGGCCAGCTTGACGAGCGAGCGGGTTTCAGTGATGAATCGGCTCATGAACGAAAATATATTTCCTGAAGAGTACTTCCGCCGAGCCGATGAGAGCCCGGACGGTAACTTTTATTTGGCTCCGCGCTTCGTCGCCCATATCGATCCAGAGACGATCGAAGCATTGACGCGATTTTATCGGGAATTCGTTCCATTGAAAGCTGATGTCCTTGATCTCATGAGTTCGTGGATTTCGCATCTACCCGAGGATCAAGCGCTGGGACGCGTGGCCGGGCTCGGCATGAACCAAGAAGAACTGGCCGGTAACCCGAGATTGACAGAATACCTGGTCCACGATTTGAACCACGATCCGGAACTACCGTATACGCCCGGTTCATTTGATCGGGTGCTCATTAGTGTGTCGATTCAATACTTGGTTAACCCAGTGCAAGTGCTGCGGTCTGTGCGTTCAATTATGCGTCCGGCCGGTCAAATAGCGATCGCCATGTCCCACCGCTGTTTCCCGACCAAAGCCATCGCGGCATTTCAAGCTCTATCTTCGAAAGAACGGGTGGAATTGGTGTCAGCATTTCTATTCGAGGCTGGCTTTGAAGAGATTAGGTTTGTCGATCAATCACCCGCGATGGGCGATCCACTCTGGATTCTCGTCGGTACCGCACCTTCGGAGTCAAACGCTTGACACGCTCCTACTTAGAAGTGCCGATCACGTGATCTTGAATACTCCGATCGCGGTACTCAATCCCGTGGTCGTAGTGCCCCGCCGACTTCAAACGTATTGAGACGACTTTGGGACCACGGTTTTCCCAAAACCACCCATGCTTGCCGGTAAAAGGAGCAATAAAGGTTCCGGAAGACTGGCGCTTACGGCCACTCTCATAAAAACTTGCCTCTCCTGGTTTGGCGTCGTCGGCTTCGCCATGAAAATCGAACAGAACCTCGCCCGACGCGTCCCAGTTGTAGACCATGCCGGCACCGGATACGAGGTGGTATTTGAATTCCATCGACTCGAATGGACTCAATGCGATCTCAATGTCGTGGGTCAGGTAATCGTTCGTTTGCACCGTTGCATTAGAAGCCGCCATGTCGGTGACGTATAGATCGAGAAGCCCAAGTCTTTTTCCTGAGCCTAGGGGATCGATGCCGAACTCCGCGGGTAGAACTGCCCCGATCAGGACGATGACTGCAATTGAAACAGAAACGACGGTAGTGATGGCGATGGTTTTCGCGGAGGGATTGGAGGTCATGATGGCACCGAATATTGCAGCAGGTGATAACCGGCCAGCACAAATCCGCTGGCCATCAAGGCGCTATTGGCGACAAAACTCATGCTGTCGAAACTCGCTCGGAAACGCCAAAGGATGAGAACGCCCATCACGCCGACTAACGCAGCGAGTTGCCCCAACTCGACGCCGATGTTGAAGCAAAGGAGATTGATCAGACCGCCGTTTTCAGTTGACATGAGGCCTTGAAGTTTGGTCGCAAGCCCGAGCCCGTGGAACAGCCCGAAGACGAAAACAGCGACTCGAGTGTTAGGTCCCCAGCGGCCGAGTAGTTTGATACCGCCGAGATTTTCGAACCCCTTGTAGACGACCGAAAACCCGATGATCGCGTCGACGATCGAGGCGTTTACCGTCCAGTTGGCAAGCACCCCGCAAAGCAACGTAATGCTATGCCCAACCGTGAAAAGCGACGCGTAAATTGCGACATCCCGTGCGCGTCGAAGAAAAAACATCACTCCAGTGAGAAAGAGGATGTGATCAATGCCGGTAAACATGTGCTTAGCACCAAGGTAGGTAAATACACCCGTCGCCACGCCTTCGATGGATTGGACGTAATTGGCATTGGCTTGGGAAAGGTCGTGTCCGGTCGCTGAGATAGCGAAGCCGAGGATAATCAGACCAAGAAGTGCTCTACTGATCGTTTTCCATCCAGTAACGTTGATGGCACGCTACACACACGTTGTATAGCTGACCGCCGAGGTCAAAAATGGCGTCGGCATTCTGTTCTTCGGCCGCGTTCATTAGCGCGGTGCCGGTGGATACCAACCCAAGTGAAATTTCCCTCCAGTCGTTGCCGTCTTCGGCGCGGCCCGGCATGAGTAGTAGGTTGCCTGACTCAGTCACGACCGCAGCTGCGTGTTGTACGCGGAACCAACCCTCGTCGGTGGTTGGTGCGAGGTCTTCGACCCCTTCGAGTGTTGCAATGGTACCTGCCGAATCCCAAACAATATCGGCGGCTGGTTCGAGCACATAATGCATAAGCTGTTCGACATCGAGTGATGTCTCGTAATCAGCGATCGAGCTTGTTTCGGGGTCGCCACAGCCGACCAATGCCGACAATACGAGCCCTAAGTGGAGTTGACGTGCTAACAATTAGCGTGGTCGATCGCGCGGATCTGCGCCGTCTCGAGGTGCTCCTGTGCCCGAGGAACCAAGAAACAGTGTGGTTCCATCGGCGTAGGTGATGTTTCGGCCGTTGGCACGATTGGAACGGTCTTTCGACTGGTAGCCATCGACGACTAGATAGATCCCGGGTTTCAGTGAATCTCGAGTAATCCCGCGCCTTAGTAGCGTGTTAGGCGTACCCCCTTCAACCATCCACGATTCGGTCGTCCCGTCTTCCATCTCGCGAGAAATATGGATCCACGCGTGCGGATTGACCCACTCGACCTTGATGACTTCTCCCTTAATAAGGAGCGGACGATTGGGGTCGAATTCCGCCCCGAACGCGTGATGTGCTTGTGCACTTGATATGGGCAAGAGTGCCGCCAGCAATGCGATGGTTAGGTTTGGTACTTTCACGTCTATTCTCCTCCCTGAGCAGTCATGGCATCAGCTTCAAGAATCCTCGCACCGCGAAGAATGTTTCCGAGAGCATAGTTGCCTTCGTGACATGCGTATTCGTAGAGCCGTTCGTCCGTTTCTGGCCAGGAATACTGACCACTCCAGGCCTGAGTCCAGACAGACGGATCATCCACGGTAAAGTCGTAAAGTAGCGAATGTTCGTCGACCCGCGTAAAGCGCTCGACGACGTGAAGATTTCGCGTGGCACCACCAAGACCGGGTCGGTCCGTGAAATTGGTCGTATCGACAACCAGCGTGTCGTCTTCCCAGTAACCAATGGAATCGCCCATCCACTTGCGGACATCCGGTGCAACGTGTTCGCTATTCATGCGGACGATGCGGGCATCGTGATTCATCTCGATGAGAATCATTACCGTGTCGCGCGTTTGCACAATGCGCTTGGTGTTGTTGTATAGCGCGGGAAGCATGGGTGGTCCTGACGTCGATGAAAAACCCAGCAAGCAGCGCTCAGCCAGGGGCCGCAGTTCGGGGTCGTCATACGGTCCCGGCCCCTCGTTTTCTAGCCACCACGCCGTGCCGTTGTTTTGACGATAGTTTCGGTATCGGCTTGCCATTCGTTTCCGCGACTCTTCAGTTCTCGGTGGGTAACGCCCGTTGTCCGGTTCGTAGATGATCGAGGTCGGGATCATTTTGCCGACCGACGTGGTGCCATCTCGTGGAATCCAAAAGGCGTTGTATCCGCCGACATTGCCCGCAGCCCCAGGTGAGCCATCACCGCCCTCAGGTGGCGCTTCCCGATCGGGATCGCTTTCTGTCCTTCCTTGCAGAGCCGATTGGGTTACGCGAGCGTATCGCTCTGCCTGATCTTCAGTCATATAACGGTTATCGCCAAAAATACGATTGCGCTGCATGGACGTCGATGTGCCGACGTTGTATGTGCCGCTCATATCGGGTTTTCCGTCCGCGGTTCGCGGGATATCCGCAGTCGCAAACGAACCGATAACCACGGCCGACAGTATCAGGAATAGGGCGTGTGTTTGGGTATTCATATCACTTGTCCAGTGGGTATCGCCGCCATTCGCCATACATCAATTCTTCGACGAACTCGACACATTTAAAGTCCATTAGCCGTGCGTTGGCTTCCATACGACGGTACAAAGGCATAGCAATGGTCCAAGGCTCGGTGAATGTTTCAGGATCTTCGATCGTTGCTTCATAGTGCAGATGATTCGGGCCGGTGGGGGTCCAGCGCTCGGTTACTTTAATTGCACCGGAATGATGGTTCCCGGCGCGATCAAACCATGAACTATCGAGCTGGCCCGTGACTTCAATGACCAGCGTATCGCCTTCCCAGTGGCCGTCGGATTGGCCCATCCAGGAGTCCACGGGTGCCGCGATATCGTTATCAAAATAGACGTCGCGAACGGCACCGGCGTATTCGTATGCGATAAAGACGGCGTTCTTATTTTGGATGATTTGAAACGGATAGGGCATGTAGTTCGCGCGCGGGACACCGGGTAGATAGCACTTAATTTCTGGGTCTCGATCGAGCCATTGCGCTGCGTTTTCCTTTCTCTTCGCAAGTGCATCGGGCTTGTATGGGATTCCGGTCTCTAATGGCGAACCGTCAGCATCGACCAATATCCCCATGCCCCCCGGAACGGAACCTACGGCACCGAGTCTCACAACACTCGCAGCAGGAACGGGACCGTGGGGTCCTTCTCGAACGGCCATCGCTGGACGCGCCATATGCCGCTCAATGTCGTAGTTGGCTGTGTTTACGGCTTGCCAGATGCCGTTGATGTCTGGTTGGTCGGAACCCGCTAGTCGGGGTGGCGTGTAATCGCCGGCAATCGCATTGCCTGCGGTGAAGATAAAAGTGGCGCACACGACGCCTGAGATGAATGCTCGCACGTGTTATTTCCTGTCGACACTCCCGTGGAGATTACCAGATTTACCGGCTGAAATAAGTGCGCTAAATCGGTACCGCGTGCGAACGGCGTGTTTACCTTAGTCTCAGACGTATTGGGGTGGTTCTAACCCGAGTCATCGGGATTGCCTTATGATTGCCGCTGATGAGTAAACCACCCCACCTAACCGACGATCCGAATGCGTTATCGACCCCGCTTGACGAGCTAGGTTGGGTTAACGTGGAACCGAATGCAGCGGATGTCGTTGAACTTCGTGAGTATTTGCGCGCGAACAACGGCATCCGAGGACTCGAAATATTGACCCCCGATCAAGTCGACGAAGCGACACGCGTCTTCTACCGCGACGGGTTTGTGGTTGTCCGCGACGTACTATCCGATGATCAATTAGCGTTTATTCGCGGGGGATGCGACGAAGTCATCCATGAAATTTTATCGCGCGACGCCAACCGTTTCGGCAATCGTGGTTCTCACCGGTACTCGTTTGGCGGCTCGAGTCTTACGGGCCATCTGGTCCACCGACCCGAGTGGTCAATGCTGGTCGATTTACCGAGCGTGACGCCTATTTTGACCTCGATTTTTGGGTCGGCAAATTACATTTCACGTGGTGGTGGTGGCGATTTTTGTCTACCGGGTGCGAAGGAGTACCAAGCCCTCCACGCCGATATGAGCGATCGGCGAGAATATACGCCACCCGGTTCGACGCATTTATACACCTTCGGATCGTTTCACGATCCGCGCGGCAAACTTAACTATCGGGATTTACCGTGCCCGTACGTTTGTTGCAATTTCTTGATGGTCGACTTTACCGCCTTTAACGGGGCGACACGTCAAATTCCAGGTACGCAGCACAGCCAGCAACCGATTCCCGACCTCAACGAGGAACCGGAATGGATGAAACTGAGTGCGGTTTGCCCTGCGCCGGCAGGGAGTGTCTTAATTCGAGATGTTCGCGCATGGCACGGCGGTACGCCGAACCTTTCCGACGAAGTGCGGGCTATCCCGAATGCGGAATTCTACGCTCCGTGGTTTCGTGAGCCGATGAGACATAGCATGCCGTACGCCATCTTCGACGAGCTTAGCGAGCACGGTAAGGACGTTTGCCGCTTTATTGTTGCCGATTCCAACGAGGAAGTGAAAACAGGTTATCGCGACGACATCGGTTCGGTGAGGCCTCAAAGTAAACGCGGATAGGTTGTCGAACGTAGACGTTGGACGGGCGAGTTTCGTTGCCCCTTGCTGGTCCCACGACGTACATTGATAGCCTTATGTCGGTTGAAACCCTTAACGTTTTAATTTCATCGAGGACACGTTGGCCCAATGGTGGTATACAGGCGGCCATGAATAGGAAGCCTATTCGATTACGCCAAATCGCGGTTGCTGCCGTGATGATGATCGCTCTGCAGTCTTGGTGTTCGCCGGTAGAAAATTTTTCTCTGCTTGATCAAAACGGCGCACCGCATGAACTTCATGGTTACGCCAGTTCAAAAGCCGTTGTGTTAATGGTGCAGGGTAACGGCTGTCCGATTGTTCGGAACGCGCTTAGCGACATCAAGGCAGTACGCGATCGTTACGCGCCCAAGAACATTACGTTTTTGATGATCAATTCAAATCTCCAGGACGATGTTGCGGCGATCCGCGAAGAATCGCGAACGTGGAACATTGATTTCGCCGTGCTCGACGACGAGGAGCAGGGTGTAGGTGAAGCGCTCGGAATCACAAGAACGGCGGAAGTGCTGGTAATCGATACAAACGCATGGGATCTCGTATACCGCGGTCCGGTGAACGACCGATTGACATACGAGGGTCAAAAAGCGACAGCGGATCGCCATTATGTCGCGGAAGCGCTCGATGCAATTCTTAACGGCCTTAGGCCTGAATTCGATCGGGTGGGAGCGAAAGGATGTCTCATCAACTTCCCGGCGCGACGACGGCATCTTCACGACGTTTCCAGCATCGATACAAGAAATGTTGTCGCGCCAAGCACAAGATAGATTGCATGGTTCGCCAGTTAACGTTGAAGTTGTGACACGCCAACTCATGCGGCCCACACGACAAGCGTGAACCGAGTAGAAGTACGTATGACGGCAGAACTAGACAATCAAGAAAACGAAGATCCGAAGGACGCAGAAGACACTCCGGATAACGCGGATGATGCCGATACGATTTCGGACGCTTCAGTTGACGATCTGGCCGGAGACGATGCCGACGCCGAAGCTGATCCTGATGCTTTGGTAGATGAGAAACGGATTGATGATGACCTGTCAGATATTCGTCGACGTATCGAGAAACTTGAAGAAGCAAAGCGACTTCAGTCTGATCTCGACTACCTCGATGAGGGTTTTGACGACTGAATTGCTGAGTTATTGATGCTGCAAATTCCCGACGTTAGGGATGTCGTTCTTGTTGGTGGAGGTCACAGTCACGTCCAAGTATTGCGGCGTTTTGGTATGCGTCGAGAACCTGGCGTGCGGTTGACGTTGGTTGCTCGTGAGCCACATACACCTTATTCGGGCATGCTGCCGGGGTTTATTGCCGGTCAATATCTCTGGGACGATATTCATATCGATCTGGCCCGACTGAGCGCTTTTTGCGACGCTCGGTTTATTGCCGACGAAGTGGTCGGGATAGCCCCAGAAGATGGGCGCATCCTGTTTAAGGACCGCCCCTCGATTCGATACGACGCACTATCGATCAATACAGGCGGTATACCGTTAAAGGGAATGCCGGTGAACGAAACAGTACTCCCCGTTAAACCTATCGGACGGTTTATTGAGGCGTGGGAAGGCCTGCTCGAACGAACGCGCTCTCGCGTCGGATTCCCATTAGCCATTGTTGGCGGGGGACCTGGCAGCGTGGAGTTGGCTATTGCGATCGCCGAACGCTTCGGATCGCGTTTTTTTATCACCCTGGTCACGGCCGACAGCACATTGCTCCTCAGCCACTCGAACAGAACGCGAACAACCATCGAACGCATACTCGGGCTCCACGGGATCGTCACGACAACGGGGTTTAGCGTTGATAGCGTCAATAGCGCGGGATTATGGAGTGCGTCGGGCGATTTCCTCCCAGCGGAATCGACACTGTGGGTGAGCGGGGTTGAGGCGCCCAAGTGGTTGCGCGATTCCGGGTTTGACGTCGATAGCGACGGATTTCTTCGAGTTGATCGATCGTTGCGGTCAATGTCGCATCCGAACGTTTTTGCTGCCGGTGACGCTGTCGACCTCGTTGGTCAGTCGCGACCGAAATCGGGTGTTTTCGCAGTACGTGAGGGTCCGGTGTTGGCGGAAAATTTACGGCGTTTCGTGTTGTCTAGACGCTTACGCAAATTTCGTGCGCAACGTAAGGCGCTCGCTTTGATTCGCGTAAGCCGACAATCGGCGGTCGCGTCGCGAGGGACCTGGTCGATGCATGGGCGTTGGATGGGAGCTTGGAAACATTGGATAGATGCTCGTTTCATGCGGCGCTTTAATCAGTTACCCAGTATGGCGATTGGTGAAACGGCGTTGCCGGTTGGCTTGCGTGACGATGCCCCTGCCGTGATGCGTTGTGGTGGTTGTGGAGCAAAACTGGGTGCCGATCTTTTAGCGCGCGTGTTGGGCCAACTGCCAATCCAAACAGGCCCCGATATCAGGCAGGGTATTGGTGACGATGCCGCCATCGTGGAATTAGGGAGTTCTTCGATCGTCACGAGTTGTGACAGTTTTAGGGCAATGATTTCGGACCCATATCGATTTGGCCGAATTGCGGCTCACCATGCGATGAGCGACCTTTTTGCAATGGGGGCCGTCCCGAGAATTGCCTTGGCAATTGCGACGGTGCCGGCGATGGCGGATGCGCTAATGGAGGACGATCTCTTGCAAATGATGAGTGGTGCAGTCTCCGTATTTTCCTCGCACGGCGTACGTCTGGTTGGTGGGCATTCGGCGGAAAGTTCCGAACTGTCCATCGGCTTTACCGTCACGGGAGCCGCCCCTGAAGAGCCGCTCCTAAAAAGCGGGATGCAGGTGGGTAATCAATTGGTGTTATCGAAACCCATTGGCACCGGCGTATTGCTCGCCGGCGCTATGCAGGGGAAAACGTCGGCTCGGGATCTGATGACGTCGATCGAAATGATGGATCAATCGAATGCTCTTGCGGCAGGAATACTCCGAGATCACGGTGCAACGGCTTGTACCGACGTCACCGGGTTTGGATTGCTTGGACACCTCGGTGAGATGATGCGGGCGTCGGATCGAACCGTCGTACTTGATGCCTTTGCGGTTCCCATTTTGGGTGGTGCAAGCGCCCTGATGGAGAACGGCATCGAGAGTTCGCTCCAGCGAAATAATGAACAAGTGATGAAGGACTTTGTCGTACCGGAAGAACATTTGCATACGTCGCCCGTTCGTTTGCTCGTCGATCCTCAGACGGCTGGCGGGTTGCTGGCGTCGGTTCCACGGGATGCAAGCGCATCGTGTGTCGTGGCGTTAGCACAACATGGCTACGATCAAGCGCGCATCGTGGGTATGGTGACGGACGAGTCGACGTCCCGGATTCGGATTACCTGAGTGGCAGCCGCTATTTTTGTGTCGGATCCGATGTGTTCGTGGTGTTGGGGAATGGCACCGGCGATCGACGAGGTTGTCGAGCGTTTGGGTGATCGAATTTCTTTCGATATAAGGTTGGGGGGCATCAACACGGACAGCGTACATCCCGTTGGCGCGTATGGGCGCCGTCGACTTGATCTCTTGTGGGATGAGGTAACAGAAGTGACGGGGCAGACGTTCAGTCACCAACTTCCCGAAGGTACGGTCTACAACAGTCAGTTACCGTGTCTTGCGCTTGAGGGAGCAAGAGATATATCGGGTAAGCCACCCATTGTATTCACGCACCGACTGCAGCAACTATTTTTTGAAGAGGGCGTCAATATCAATGATCAAGATGTCTTACTTGAAACCGGGAAGGAATTCGACATTGATCCAAACCGTTTGTTAGACCGGATGACGAGTACCGAGGTACTTACGCGTACCCAATGGGGTTTCACGGGCTCAAGACGATACGGTACCAATGCATTGCCCAGTATTGTGGTATCTGATGGCGGGGCTGATTTTCGGCTATTCGCAGGCGGATACGTTAGTGCGGGACAACTGATCGAAGACTTAGGTCTTTGGTTGTCGAGCAGTTAGAAGAATTCGGCGATGACGGGCCGGAATCGATCCATGTCGACGAGGAAAGAGTCGTGGCCTTGGATCGACGGTAATAGGATGTACTCCGTCGGGATATTTCTTTTATCGAACGCGTTCGCGAGTTCCTCTTGCTGGTGCGCGGGAAACAGGAAGTCCGACTGGACACCTACGGTCAGAACTCTATCGAGGCGTAGATTCTTGAACGCAGACGTAATGCTACCGCCATGGTCCGCCGTGTCGAAAAGATCCATCGCACGTGAGAGGTAGAGATAACAATTGGCATCGAATGTCCCGACGAATTTTTTCGCGTGGGCCTCTAGGTAGGACTCCACCTCGAAGGTGATGCCGAAAGCATCGCCGTCCTCGTAGTGCGAGTCATCGGTGGAACGCTCACGTCCAAATCGGGCCGACCACTCCTGAGCCGATCGGTAGGTGATCATCCCAAGCTTGCGAGCTAGCTGCATTCCTTGGGCTGGTGGTACGTCGATATCGTACTGTCCTTTTTTCCAGAGAGGATCTTTTCGAATCATCTCGCGTTGCAAGGATCGAAGCGCCACCGAGAAGGGTAGGCTGTGGGTAGCAGACGAAATCGAAACAAGTTGCTTGGCTGCGCCGGGGAACATTAGGGTGTGCGCCAACGCCGTCATGCCGCCCATCGAGGGGCCGACGACCGCGTGGAGATGCTCGATGCCCAATCGTTCAACGACTTTCTGACCGGCGAGCGCCACGTCCTCCAGACATAACACAGGAAACGATAGTCGGTAGGGTTTTCCAGTGGTTGGATCGATCGACGCTGGACCGGTAGAACCGAAACAACTTCCAAGCGAGTTGACGCACATCACGAAGTAGCGGTTTGTATCGATCGGTTTCTCGGGCCCTACCATGTCTTCCCACCAACCGCTGGAAGGATCGGAGATGGAAGAAGCAGCATGGGCTGAGGGGGATAGTCCGGTGAACAGAAGTACCGCGTTGTCTTTTGCATCATTGAGCTCACCCCACGTTTCGTATGCGATGGTGGGGCTAGATAATGTGCCACGTCGAAGGGCGAGGGTCCCTTCAATTTCAATATACTGTCTTGCGTCCGGCATGCGTATTCGGAGGTCCTATGAAATCAACACGAAGTGATCAGCGTGACAAGGTGATCGGGTAGCACTATTAAGTATGACCGATTCCAATGCCTCGTTCAGGCGCTGACAGATAGTCGATAAAGAATATATTTTTATTTACATAAAAAACAATAAGTTATGATGTTTTAATGAAAAATATAGAAGCTAGGTTTCGAGTTTCTATCATGAGGATTAGCCCATTGAATTGTTCGAATCGTTAAGATCTAACGATGACAGAATCGGACGATCAAACACCTTGGGTGCTTCTCCAAACCGATACGAATCGTAGTGTGATCGCTGATGCGGCGTTGGTCCTTACGGCCATGGGCGTCGCCAATCGCTCTGGCCGCACGCCACACGAATGGCAGTTGTATGTACCAGCGGCATCCCAGGATGCCGCCATGCGACAGCTTGAGCTATACCGCCGAGAGAATACGCCGATAACGTTACCGAAAGTGCTCCGCGTCGACACGGGTTGGCCCGGTATCGTCGGTTATCTGCTGGTGATTTGGTCGATACCGACGCTTGCGGGTATGACTACCGGAATCGATTGGCGTGCCTCCGGACTGATGGATGTGACGTTAGTTAGCGCGGGTGAATGGTGGCGATTGTTTTGCGCTCTGACTCTGCATGCGGACCTTCCTCATATTGTCGCGAATTCTTTTTTTGGCGCCGTGTTTGGTCTGATGGTAGGGCGACACTTGGGGTCTGGGTTTGGCTGGCTTTTGGTGCTGCTCGCTGGGGGCCTAGGAAATGGTATCAACGCGGTTTTCCGGCCAGAGGGGTTTCTTTCCTTGGGGGCGTCGACGGCGACGTTCGCCGAAGTAGGGTTGGTCGCGGCATACGTTGTCGCACGCGGTTATTTCCGGGGAGGGGGATTTCGGCGGAACGCGGCGCCGATTTTTGGCGCGATTGCGTTGCTTGCATTTACAGGAGTCAGCGGAGCGAGGACAGACATTCTTGCTCATTGTGCTGGTTTATTCGCCGGAATTGTCTTAGGAGCCGCGGCATCGTTGTTTGACGTCCGTCGACTTGGTAAGAGCGGACAGTGGATTGCCGCAGGCCTCGCGGTTGGTATTTTGACGACGGCGTGGACACAGGCGATTTAGCCTTGGATTAACCCGCGAGGTTGATTCGCACATTCCACGAGTCTCCAGTCTATGGAAATTTACTGGATGTTGGATGAAATTCACTGAAGAGCGGGTGGAAGTGTCCTCGGTTCGGGCCGATAACGCTGGTCTATCGTGGTTAACTCGGTTATGACTGTAGAGGCGTTAATTATGAACCCCGTTCTCTCCGAAGAATGACGCCGAGGACGGTTGAGGAGGATTTATGTTGGACTTAATTATTCCGGTGCTATTGCTACTCGTCGTTGTGTTTGTCCTGACGTCGATGGTGAAGTTCGTCCCGCAGGGGCACATCTACACGAAAACGCGATTTGGGAAATTCACGGGGGAACTCGGTCCCGGTCTCAACTTTTTGGTCCCGATTATCGAGAAGGTCGACAAAAAAATTAATGTCATGGAAAGCGTGTTGGATATTCCGACCCAATCCGCGATCACGCGAGACAATGCACAAGTCTCGGTTGACGGCGTCGTCTTTTATCAGATTCTTGAAGCCGAAAAGGCCGCGTATGCCGTCTCGGATCTTGTGCGGGCCATGGAAAACTTGACCATGACCAACATCCGTACCGTGATGGGCAACATGAATTTGGATGAACTCTTGTCTCAACGCGAAACGATCAATGCGCAACTTCTAAACGTCATTGATGAAGCCACCACCCCTTGGGGCGTCAAGGTGACTCGAGTAGAGATTAAAGACATTGACCCACCGCGCGATTTGGTCGATGCCATGGCGCGGCAGATGAAAGCGGAACGGGACAAACGCGCCGAGATTTTGAATGCCGAGGGTAAACGGCAGTCAGAAATTCTCGAAGCGGAAGGTCAGAAGCAAGCGCAGATTTTGAATGCCGAAGGCGAACGGGAAGCCGCCTTTCGCGAAGCCGAAGCGCGCGAGCGACTCGCCGAGGCGGAAGCCAACGCGACCGAAACCGTCAGTCGAGCGATTGCTGCCGGTGAACTTTCGGCGATCAACTACTTTGTGGCGCAGGATTACATCAAGGCACTCCAGACCATAGGCAGTGCGGACAACCAAAAGATCATCATGCTGCCGCTTGAAGCCACGAATCTTCTTGGATCAGTTGCTGGTATTAGTGAAATCGCGAAGGAAGTTTTCGGTAAAGACGAGACATAAGTATCGAAGGCATCAAACGAGGAGGGCGCGTGTCTAAACAAGCACTGATGATCTCGGTGTTAGGACTGTGGACAGGAGTGCTTGTGCACGGAGCCGCGCCGGTGTGGGTGATTGATCTTGATGACGTTATTGAGGCGTCGTCGGCTCGTTACCTATCGGATTCACTCGAAGAGGCGAGCACCTCGGATGTACCCTTGGTGGTGCTTCGAATTGACACGCCGGGCGGTTGGATGGATTCCACTCGCGATATTGTCAAGGATATCCTGGCGTCACCTGTTCCGGTCGCCGCATACGTTTCGCCTGAGGGAGCAAGTGCAACGAGTGCAGGGACCTACATCGTATACGCGAGTCATGTGGCCGCGATGGCTCCGGCGACAAATATTGGTTCTGCAACTCCGGTACGGGGAGACGGGGAGGCGATGGAGCCCAACATGGAACGTAAAGTCGTGAATGATGCGGTAGCGCAAATGCGTGGCTACGCCGAGCTTCGCGGACGCAACATTGACTGGGCAGAAAAAACTGTTCGAGAAGCGACCAATCTGACCGCATCTGAGGCTTTGGAACAGAACGTGATTGACGTCATGGCCATGGATATCAATGGTCTGCTTGCCGAGGTTGATGGGATGACGCTAGCAACAAAAAGGGGGTTGGTCACATTAGCTACCGAGGGGAGCGAATACGAGGTAATCACGAATGCTTGGTTTGAGCATTCTGCGTTGAAGACGTTGCTCGACGCGTTGGGCGACTCTCTTTGGTGGGTAATAGGCATCGTGCTTGTTATTGGCGAGGTCGTGTTACCAGGGACTTTTTTGATTTGGTTCGCGTTCGCTGCTTTCGGGGTTGGTCTGGTTGGGCTTGTCTTTGATATGAGTGGCGTGATCCAGGTGGTTGTTTTTAGCTTGCTCAGTTTTGCGAGCCTGAGTCTCGGGTACTTGATGCGTAAGCGGCGTGGCGATCCAGAGGCTCCGGCATTCGCCGATCGAACACAGGCTTACATGGGAAAAATCTATACCGTCGTTGACGCGATTGAGAACGGTAAGGGAAAGATCCGGGTCGGCGACTCGGTGTGGCTTGCGGAAGGCGAGGACTGCCCGGTCGGGGGATCGGTCAAAGTAGTCGAATCCAGAGGCAACGTGTTGATGATCGAAATCGTTCCTCCAGATGAGAGTGTGCCAACCTAGTTTTGTTCGACGTGCGAGACCCTGCGAATCGATCGATGCAGCACTACTTGGTGGATATATGGGGTGGCGGTGAGCTGACCTCGTCGCCATAGCCGAGCCCCGACAGATTGCCTTGGTGTTGAGTGCGAGTAATTTGGTATTTGGACAGTAGGTAGAGGCAGATAGCGGGCATGATGACACTCAGAATTGCGACGACGAGCGCGAGATCCTGAATCGCGAGGGTTTTGTTAGCGGTGCTTGCGGCCGCTTGGAAACCCACAAAATAGAGTAGGGGGCCTTTGGCCATCAACCCGACCCCACTGATCGCTTTTTGAATCAAGTTGGGGCCAGCAAAAAATAGTCCTTCGGAACGGCGTCCGGTGCTGGTCTGACTATCTTCCACCACGTCAGCGTTCATTGAACCAACGAGAATCCAAGCGAGGACGGCGATGTTGGCGGCAAAGAAACCGTGCGCGAGCATGACCCACCATAAAACGCCATATTTTTCGCCGTTTGGCGGCAGGATCTGAATGCCGTAGTGAAGGTCGAGTAACCGTAAAATCAGCAGAGACGGGCCGATAACGATTGAGATCAAAAACAGCCCGATGGCCAATTTTTTCTTGTCGTAGCCGCGTGCCAGTGGGCCCGCAAACGCGCTGATGATCAGAGCGCCGCCCATTGCCACGATCGGAAAGATTGCGACGTCGCTGGGCTTCCAATCCCAGAAGTAGGTATTCCAGTAGAACTCCAACCCTGTGGTCAGTCCGACGAATAGACTGAACACGACGCCGGACCAAAAAAGACTCAACCAAGACGTATGGTTAAGGGTCGAGAATATATCCCGGAACATCGCCCGAGCACTGCTTGGCAGGGCTGTCTTGGGTGCTTCAAGGTTCGGGATTTCTCGTGCCGTGGTGAAAGCGAAAAAGAACCCAACAATCACGATGGTGAGCGCGCCCCATGTGGCCAAGGCATGGTATGCGCTAAGATTTTGATACGAATCCCCAAGGGCATTGAGAAATAGGTAGGCCGTGGTCGGGCCCGCAATCCAGCCAAACATGCTGTTGAAACCGTGGAGTTGATTGCGTTGTTCGTAATCCTTGCTGATTTCTGCGCCCAGCGCTTCGCGCGGAACTTGGTAAAAGGTCCAAGCAACGCGGACACCAATGGTGAGCGTCAGTAATTGGATAAAAAGTGCGAGTTGCGAGTCGCTCTGATCGACCGTCAACAACAAGAAGAAAAAGAGAGCTGACGGGATGATGCTCAGGAATATGTAGGGGTGACGTCGACCCCATCGCGATTTGGTGTAATCGGAAAGGTAGCCAAGGATGGGATCGGTAAACCCGTCGACGACCATGGCAATTGCGAGCGCAAGCGAAGCCCACCAAGCTTCGAGTCCAAGCACATCATTGTAGAAATAAATGATCGGCGCGCCGAACAAGTAGCCCTTGATGGAGATGGGGATTTGCCCAACCCCGTAAGCGAGGAGTTGGGAAAATTTTGCTTTGGTTGCCACGAATTACTGCCTTATTACAGTTGCGACTGTTTTGCCGATAACAGCCACAAGACGTCCACGCTTCAATCAGCTGTCGAGTCTAACCTCTTTCGATTGTCGGAGAATCGGAAGGTGTTCCAGGCGCTACCAGTAAAACTTCATCACGTATGCGCCTGCCACCAAGAAAAAAATGCAGGGCGCTCCAAATGGAGACAATGGCCAAGGCACTCAGTGCGTAACGGAGGCTGTCTCCGCCGTAGGTCGGTTGTAGGGTGTCGCTGATTGCACCGACCGCGTAGGGACCGACGCCGAGGCCGATGATGTTGCCGACGAATAGGTTGATCGAAGCTGCGACGGATCGCATTTCAATCGGCATACGGGATTGGACCATCGCAAAGGTGGGGCCGATGAACACGCCTCCAAGAATCGAAGGAATCACGAACGCAACGAAACCTTGGAATGCCGTGTCGCTGAAGTATGTCAGCAGGCTAAACGGAAGTGCGGCAATGATCGCGATGGCAATGATCCAGGATCGCCATGAGGGACCGAGACGGGTACTCAAGCGATCGGCGAAATACCCACCGAGAAATGTTCCCAATGCGCCGCCGCCGCCAATGAGCAGGGCGAGCCAGGTCCCGGCGATGCCGGTGCCCACCTCGTGAATGCGCACGAAATAGACGGGAACCCATAGCACCACTGCGTACCCAACGAAACTCGCTAGCGCGCTACCTAGAACAAAGTGCAAGACCACTGGTTTCTGCATCATGGTTCGAATGACGACAGGAAAGCGTGGCGGGCGGTTTACCATGGCACCCGGATCGGATTGGCCACGGATCGGTTCTCGTACCGTAAACCGAACGATCAAACCCAGTATCAATCCGGGCAGACCCGCAATGACGAACGCCCAGCGCCAGCCGATCCATTCGTTGACCCAGCCACCCAGCAGGAAACCGATCAAGATGCCGAAGTTCACGCCTGTCGCGAAAATAGCCATGGCCGTGGTGCGGACTTCCGGTTCGTAAAGGTCTGCGATGATCGAATGTGAGGGCGGATTCGACCCCGCTTCTCCTACCCCAACGAAGATCCTCGCAATGAGCAACTGAACGTAAGTTGATGCGGCTCCGCAGATGGCAGTCGCCGCGCTCCATAGTGAAATCGATAGTGCGATGATGTTTCGACGGTTGCCACGATCTGCCCACATGGCCATGGGCATGCCAAGGGTTGCGTAGAACAATGCGAACATTAAGCCGGTCATGAGTCCTAGTTGGGTGTCCGTCAGCGCCAACGATTCTTTGATGGGCTGACCGAGAATCCCCATGATCTGGCGGTCGACGTGACTGGACGCGAACACCAGCACGAGGACTGCTAGCACGTAACGGCGTTCGCGTTGTGGCTCCGTCCCGCGTGTCATATGGGATACTTCGTCCGAGATATCTCTGGACACATCGATCCCAAGCGGCGCCCTATTGGCCGGCGCGTGTTAGTCAGTTCGCGCACGTGTTCGGCGATTCAGTTTGACTCGGCGAATGAAGGTGGTGCAACGAACCCGCCGATTTCTTCACTAATCAGTCGAGCAAAGGCGATGGTTCGGTGATCACGGTACGGAGCGCTTGCTGCTTGGAGGCCGATCGGTAATCCGTCTTTCGAAGGTCCGGTTGGAAACACGGTGCTTGGTAAATAGGGGTTGGTGATTAATCCTGCCCAAAACACCTGGGTGAAATAATCTTGCTCGTTGCCATCGACATCAATAGTACGTTCGCCGAAGGGTCGGTGGTCGTGCGGAAACGCAGGAACTGACATTTGGGGGCAAACGAGGATGTCCCAATCCTGAAAAAAATCGACCCACGCGTGCCGCAGTCGTTCGCGAACAACGTTATGACGTAGCCAATGACGATGGGAAAGTACCCGCGCGCGATACTCGACCGCGGCGCGAGACATATCGTTAGGATCCAAAGAATCGGCAAAGTCCCGGGCGCGAGCATATTCGTCATCGGCAATGCCCGCTGACATGACTGAAGTAAGCAGGCTTTGGTAGGCGATGTGGGAACGCTGTATGTCGAAATTTGGCCGAGCTGAATCAGATACAGTCCCACCTAAACGCTCGACTGCCTCGCCCACCATGAGGACCCGCGACTCGGTTTCCGCCGAGACAGGTGCAAGGTCATCACTCGGCCATAGCGCGACGCGCACGCCGTTGAGCGAAGTGATGTCGGACGGCGGTAACGTCAACGTCCAGCCGACGGCCTCACGTTCGACGGGCCCAGCCATGATGTCGAGTGCCGTCGCGAGATCCTCGGCGCTGCGTGCGAGTGGTCCGCACACGGCGAGATCTGGTTCGGGGGTGTTTTCGGCCAATTCGTGACCTTGCATCGGGATAATCCCCCACGTCGGTTTGTGGCCATATACGCCGCAAAAGTGGGCGGGATTTCGAATCGAGCTGCCGATATCGGATCCCGCTTCCAACGCGCTAAAACCGGCCGCCAGTGCTGCAGCACTCCCGCCCGATGAACCTCCTGGCGTTCGCGTCGTATCCCAAGGATTTCCGGTCGTCCCATAGATGGGGTTGTAGCTCTGAAAATCAGCAAGACTCACGGGCACGTTGGTTTTACCCAGGAAGTGCGCGCCGGCAGACTTAAAGCGCTGGACCGCGAGCCCATCTTTTGTTGGTTTGTTGTTTCGAAATTCTTCAAGGCCCCAAGTCGTCGGTGTATCGGCGATGACGTAGGACTCCTTGATGGTCATGGGGACCCCGTGCAATGGACCGAGATTCTCGCCTCGTGCCAACGCGGCGTCCGCGTTGCGAGCGTCGTCAAGAGCGCGATCGAATATACGTACGACCACTGCGTTGATTTCTCCGTCGTGTTGTTCAATTCGATCGATATAGAGTTCCGTTAGCTCGAGTGAGCTGAATGTTTTCTTTTGAATACCTTTCGCTAAGTCTGTGGCCGATTGAAATGCGAGATCACCCATGTCCTGACTTCCCTTGTAGCTTTTCGTCGTTTTTCGGATTGACACCCATACTACTTGGACCTTTGTGAAATAGGGTATCGAAACGTATGGTTGTAGAAACGGCTGTACGATTGTCGGTCCGAAGAATAAGCGAGAGAGTTTCGAATGGAGCAGCGGAAATTTGGCAACACGGATTTGCAGTCATCTGCCGTGGGCTTCGGTACGTGGGAGATGGGGACAACCCAATACGGGGACATCGATATCAAACAAGCCGTACGAGCGGTAGAAATGGCGGTTGATCATGGCATCACCCTGTTTGATACGGCAGAAGTGTATGGGCCATTCACTTCGGAAGAGTTACTTGCGCGAGGACTCGGAGAGCATCGAAAAGACATTGTGTTAGTAACCAAGGTCGGTTTTACCTACCACGACGATGCGGATCGACGTGGCAACGCTGCGGTCGCCGGTCGAGATGCTTCGGCTGACAGTGTCACGCAACATACCGAAGCGTGCCTTCGACGCTTGCGGAGTGATTATGTGGATTTGATGCTGATTCACTGGCCTGACCACAAAACCGCGCATGAGGAGACGATGGGTGCGCTGGAGTCGCTTAAGCAGGCCGGCAAGATTCGTCATTACGGGGTGTCTAATTACAACGTCGAAATGATGGCCGAGTGCCAATCCTTCGGAACTTTGACGGCGAATCAGGTTGGTTATCACATGTTCGATCGGCGTATGGAGGCTGATGTTCTTCCATATTGTCAACGTGAGGGTATTGGTTATATGGCATATGGAAGTCTTGGGTTTGGTCTTCTTACAGGCGCAATGTCTGCCGATACGGAGTTTGTCGATTGGGATTGGCGGAGCAGTGGTAAAGCGTTTGGGCTCCCACTTTTTGAAAAGGAACACTTCGAGAAAGAACTTCGTGTGGTAGAACGATTGCGTGCCTTCGCCGCAGATCACGGTCGTTCGGTTCCGCAGTTGGCGATTGCATGGCTCCTGGGGCACGAAGCAGTGACGGTGGGCCTCGTGGGGATGCGTAATGAGCAAGAACTGGTTGAGAACGTAGCGGCCGCCGACTGGCGACTAACGGGGTCGGAGCGCGAAGAGATTGACTCGTTTTTCGCCGATGAAAACGTGCCGACGTACGTTGATGCCGAGCAGGCAACCTGAGGAGATGCAGGTGTCAGGATCAGGCCCATAAAGACAAGTTAAATCCCCGCGAGGTGAATACCCATGGGTGAGCCCAACATTCTATTTCTCATGACCGATCAACAGCGTTGGGATGCAATGGGTTGCAGTGGCGATTGGGTAAAAACACCGAACTTAGATCGAATCGCTGCAGAAGGTGTACGTTTTACACGCTGCATCACCACGACGCCGATATGTATACCTGCGAGGGTTTCGCTCGCGACGGGTCGCTATCCTCATAACAATTCAGTGTGGAGCAATGTTGATTACACATTACCGCCCGATGGTCCGAGTTGGATGCGAGTGGTCCGGGATTGTGGTTATCGAACCAGTTTGTTTGGTAAAACCCATTTGCACCCGCACCGAGGCGATTTGCGCGATAAAGAAGACCTATTACACGCATATGGGCTTGATGACGTGGACGAAATTGGCGGACCCCGCGCCAGCGCCGTGGTCATGAGTCACATGACGGCCGGGTGGTCAGATCGTAGTCTGCTAGAAGGCTACCGAGCAGACTTTGAGGAGCGGTTTGCGAACAAGCCTCATGTCGTAAGACCGTCGACGCTACCGCTCGACGAATACGCCGACGTCTATGTAGCTCAACAAGCCAAACGCTACCTCGAATCGTACGACCGCGACGAGCCCTGGTTTTGTTGGGTCAGCTTTGGCGGCCCCCACGAGCCCTGGGATGCGCCGGAGCCATACGCGAGCATGTACGAGCCAAGTGCAATGCCACAACCGGTGATCCGGCCCCAAGATGATCATCCGCGACCTCAAGGCTGGTTGGACTTTCACATGGAACGGAATTCACCAAAACTCGAATCAACCGATGCTGAAGACATGCGAGCGAATTACGCGGGCAACGTGAGTCTTATCGACGATCAGATTGGTGAGATCCTCGATACCATCGAAGAGCGAGGCGAACTCTCGAATACCGTAATCGCGTTCACGTCCGACCACGGCGAAATGAATGGCGATTGGGGTCTCATCTATAAGATGAATTTCTTGAATGGAGCTTTGCGTGTGCCGATGATTGTGCGTACGCCAGAGACTTTAGTGGCGGGAGGCGGTGTCGAAAACGATGACTTGGTTGAGAACATGGATCTGGGTCCGACGCTTGTCGATCTTGCGGGTGGTGAACTCGAACACCGGCAGTTCGGACGGTCGTTGATTCCTGCGATAAAGGGGGAACTAAATGACACACCCCACCGAGAGGACGTTCTGTCCGAATTTAGAGGCGAGTTCATGTTGATGGCGGATCAATGGAAAATGGCCGTGAACAGGGAGGGCGAGACGTATCTCTTGTTCAATCTCGATAACGATCCTGAAGAGACGCGTAACTTAGCGGGATTAACAGAGCACGGTGCGGTGGAAGATGAACTTCGTCTTCGACTGCTTGAACGTATATCGAAAACGCAGCTCAAAGAACCCTAGTCTCGGCGGCTGACTCGTTTGGTGCACACATCTTGTGAAGTCGTCGACATCGCCTTAGGGTTACGGAGATTCGTGACGGTACATCCACATAATGGATGGCAATAGATGAGTCAATCGCAAGCTGAAGACATGACGGCGTACGTAGAACGAATGGTAGGTGTCGCCGTCGAGTACGCCCCAACCGTCGTTGTTGCAATCGTCGTACTTATTGTCGGCCTTTGGATTGCGAATCGTGTCGCGAAGGCTGTCCAAGGCGTGATGGAAACCAAAGAACTGACGCCATCCCTTGTCGGATTTCTAACAAATCTATTTCGTATCTTATTGAAAACGCTAATAATAATTAGCGTAGCATCGATGGTTGGAATCGAGACGACATCGTTTATAGCAGTACTTGGTGCTGCCGGGTTAGCGATTGGACTGGCGCTTCAGGGAAGTCTTTCAAACTTCGCGGGTGGGGTCTTGATCGTTATTTTTCAGTACTACAAGGTCGGTGATGACATCAAGACGCAGGGCATTTCTGGAAAGGTGACCGAGATTCACCCGTTCTACACCAAGCTCGAAACGGCGGATGCGAAAGAGGTCATTCTACCGAATGGTCGGGTTTCAAACGGCATCATTACGCGACAGCCTCGGGGAGGAGCGTAAGCATTTCTTTATCGCTGATGCTATCCACTCGGATTGGGTGCCGAGGTGCGCGACCAACTGAGCGTGAGCGAAAAACGAGCATGAGGAATTGACTCGGGACGTTATGCCGAACAAGGGATTTGAGGTGGTTAAGCACGTGGTCGTCGTCACGAGCTCGCGGGCCGATTACGGCCATCTTTTTTGGCCCATGAAAGACATTGAAGCCAGCACAAGTCTTCGCCTAAGTGTTGTCGTCATGGGCGCACATTTATCTTCACGATTCGGGAACACGGTGAAACTTATTGAAGACGATGGTTTTGCAGTTGCCGCTCGCGTTGATTGCCTCGATCCCGACGACTCTGATCGTGGAATGGCGCGGACTATCGGAGAAGCGACGACGAAACTGACGGAGGTTCTTGTCCGACTTCAACCCGACATTCTTTTGGTGATTGCTGATCGATACGAAATGCTCGCGCCTGCGTCGGTCGCGCTTGCGCTTCGAATACCTATTGCGCATATCGAAGGGGGTGACGTTAGCGAAGGAGCGATAGACGATGCGGTCCGAAACGCGCTGACTAAGATGTCCCATCTTCACTTTTCGCCGACTAAAGTGGCCCGCCGGCGCGTTCTCGCTATGGGTGAGGAACAATGGCGTGTCGTATGGACAGGGGCACCGTCACTCGATCATTTGCGGAGAAGCACTCGACCTGATCGTCGTCAATTAGAAGCAACGATTGGGATAGAAATGACAGGCAAGGTATGTGTGGTGGCGTACCACGCGGTCACGTTGCATCGCGAGACGACGACGGAGTTAAACGAACTTTTTGCTTCCCTCGAATCGTGGGAGCACCAAATGGTTTTCTGCTTTCCGAACGCGGATGCGGGCAGCTCCGAAATCGTGCGAAGGGCGGAAGCTTTTTGCGCTCGGCGGGACGACGCGAATCTGTACGTTAATTTGGATCATCTTACGTACTGGGCTCTGCTTGAACATGCCGAGCTTATGGTTGGGAACTCCTCGAGTGCGATCATGGAAACGCCCAGCTTGCTGCTTCCGGCGGTTGATGTTGGAGATCGGCAACGCGGTCGGACACGTGCCGATAACCTTGTTCATGCGCCTGCCGTGGCCGACGCCATTACGGCCGCCATGAAGAGGGTGACGACGCCCGCGTTTCGGTCTTCGTTGCAAGGTTTGGTCAACCCCTACGGCGATGGTCGGGCCAGCGAACGGATCGTGCGATCGTTGATCGAAGCTCCCGGTCGCGAGGCGCTCCTACATAAACGTGCACTTGAGCTTGATTCGAGTGGTACGAATTTTATTCAAATCCATGAAGATTCCGCTCGCCCGCTCTAAGATCAACGAGGAGGAAGCTGCGGCGATCGCGCGAGTGATCGATCGAGGGCGGCTTGCTTTGGGGCCCGAAGTCAACGCGTTCGAAGAAGAATTCGCCAGCTGGCTTGCCGTTGACGCCGCTGTTGCAACAAATTCCGGCACGTCTGCTTTGATTGCGGCATTGCGCGCAGTTGGTGTGAGACCAGGCGACGAAGTCATTGTGCCGGCACTCACATTCGTTGCCACTGCAAATGCGGTTCTTAATTGTGGTGCGCGGCCGGTACTCGTCGATGTCCTACCGGACTCCTGGAATCTTGACCCTCTCGCTGCTGCAGAAGCGATCGGAAAAAATACACGGGCCATTATCGCAGTCCATCTCTTCGGACTAGCGGCTCCGATGAACGAGTTAATCGCGTTGGCTCAACAAGCCAATGTGGCGCTGGTCGAAGACGCTTGCGAAGCGGTTGGTTCGACGTACGACTGCCAAGCCCTGGGTGGATTGTCGGACGTCGGTGTTTTTGGGTTTTATCCCAACAAGTTGCTGACGACGGGCGAAGGCGGAATGGTGGTTTCGAGGGACACGAATGTCGTCGAGACAGCCCGCGCGATCTGTAATCAAGGGTATGGGTCAAGCGGTCAATTGCTAGAAAGCGCGATGCCAGGCCACTCGTTTCGTATGAACGAGTTTGGTGCCGCATTGGGTCGGGCCCAGCTAGACAGCATCGAAAGTCGGCTCGTTGAGCGTGACCGGCTGGCAACAAAATATATCGATGCATTAGGTTCGGTGAACGGACTCACGATGCCCGTGACCGATACCGCGAGTCGCCGTGGATGGTTTACCTTTCCCATGCTGCTGTCTCCAGAAATAGATCGGGACAAGGTAATGGTTGCAATGAAAGACCGGGGTATAGAGACGGCGGACTATTTCCCGGCGCTCCATGATTTGCCGGATTACGGCAATTTCTGCATCCAACGCAGTGTACTTGATATCGCAAAAGACGTCGGCCAACGTCTTCTATGCGTGCCGTTGTGGGAAGGCATTGACGATGGAACCATCGACACGATTGTCGCGGAACTTGGCAAAGCGATAACTAGCTGACCCCCTTGGAAACGATGCCGATTCGGAGCCTCGTTGCCACCGAGGTTGTAACGCGCGTTGGTGTAGTATCCATCCTTAGTTAGTTTGGAGGACGTCGATTTGAAGCTACAGAGAATCGGATTATTTTTTGCGACCTTGTTGTTTGGCGCAACAACGTCGGCGGCGCTGGAAGTGGGTGACTTGGCCCCGGATTGGACGTTGCCGGGATCGGATGGAAACGAATATCGTCTTTCAGACCTTTTGGGGAAACACGTGGTGATCGCGTTTTTCCCTAAAGCTTATACCAGCGGCTGAACTCTCGAGTGCAAGGCGCTGCGTGACAGCGACCGAGAAATTCGTCAGTACGATGTCGTTTATTTCATGGCAAGCACGGACTCGATCGAAGACAACCGAGGGTTTGCGGAGAAGAATCAAGCAAGTTTCCCGATCCTCTCGGATCCGAGTAAAGAGATGTGCGACGCCTATGGGGTGTTGTACCCGATTGGAATGGCTAAACGCTGGACCTTTTACATTGATGCGGAAGGCGTCATCCAAAAAATTGATCGTATGGTTAAACCGCTGACTGCGGGAACGAGCTTGGTTCAAAATCTAGAAGAGCTGGGCATTCCACGAGCGCGGTAGCAAGGTAAGAGTTCTCGTCTCGCGACATGAAAAACTTTGCATACGTCACGATGATCGCGTTTCTTGGGATGGCAACCTTGTGGAACATTCGGGTGTCAGCAGAGGTGACGTTTGGCGTGGGCAACGCGGCAAACTGCGAGGAAGTTGCTCGCGAAATCAGTCGAAACTGGTTCGACGTAAAGCACATTTTTTCGGAAGGTGTTGGTAGTAAACGACCGCGTTCGAAGGATTTTCAGTGTATTTCCCCGCAGTATATGTACAACTTGCTCCCTCGTCCGCTACCGACACTCTCCAACCAGTTGATCTGTTTCAAGGAAAGGGAAATTGCCGCCTGTTGTGATCCCCAGATGCGTGCGTGTGCGACTTTATGAATGCGTTGGAGGAAGTGGTTTTTGGTTCGCTGCAGGGTAAAATGCGGTCATAAAGAGGCACGTATTGACGAGGCGATATGAAGATTATTTTGAGAACTGCGCTCCTTTTACCGCTTTTTATACCGACGTCCGTAATAGCAGATACTGCGAGTGCTCTAGCCAATGCCCCGAGTATTACGGCTCAGGAACTTTATGCAGCTCAGAACAAAGGCTTGAGTTTGTACGGCAGTAAAGAATATCAAGAAGCGAGCCCGCATCTTATGTTGGCCGCACAACACGGGCTTAAAAATGCTCAAGCTACGCTCGGCCTGATGCATCTTACTGGGAATGGAGTGGATCGCAGTGCCCAGTTAGGGATCGGTTGGTTGGGTGTGGCAGCTGACGGCAAAGCTGGGAGTCGCATTAAGAAAACGTACAAAGATGCGATCGAGTCGATTCCCAATGAGTACCGACCTCAGTTTGACAAGATCGTGAATGCGTTTGTCTCGCGATATGGGACCAAGGCGCATGGAGTACGCTGCGAAGGCTATAAGCCAGTCGGTACAAACGTAAAGCAATACCGGTGTCATTTCTCGGATTCGAGATACGGCGATCAGATCGAAGATCCGTTCACCACGATCAGCCATCTGGATACGGGCGGGAGTGATGTCGGGAGTGTTTATTCGAGTAGCGGGAGTTCAAGCGGCGCGGCATCTCAGCAGAGTGGTTTTACTGGTGGTGGGGGTCGCCGCTAAAACGCGCAAGGATTGCATACGTTGGGGAAACCAATCCCATGCTTCGTCTCCCGAGCCAACCTTAGGTTGACTTCAAAGCGCAGAATCGAATGACCGGTACGCGCACAATTACTGCATGGTGATTGCTGTTTGGAATGCTGGCCGGGCCTGGATGCGCTCAACGTACGCTTTAATATTCTGCATTTCGTCGTTCACACAACCGAGTCGATTACTCATGAATATCGCATGACCGAGCATGATATCGGCGCCAGAAAATTCCCCAATTAGGTAGTCCTTTCCATCGAGTACTTCGTCTATCGGCTGCAACGCTTTTGTTAACAAGCGCTGCGCCTGCTCTAACGCTTCCTTGTTTTGACGTTCGGGTGGTAGCAGCACCGTTTGTACAACGATCGTATTGACGGGTGGCATCACCATGCCCTCGCAATAATGGAACCACTGTAAATACGCTGGGAATTCGGGTGCATCGACCGAGGGTTTGAGACCGCCATCCGTATGTTTCGCGAACACGTATTCGACGATCGCACCGGACTCGTAGATAGAGACACCGTCGTCTTCGAGAACGGGGACTCTCCCCAGGGGATGCCGGGCGCGGTGCTCGTCCGATTTTAAATCTTTAGGATGAAAGGCCATCTTATTGATGTCGTAAGGAAGGCCCAACTCTTCCAACAGCCAGACGATACGGCCAGCCCGCGAATTTGGTGCGAAGTGCAGCTTCAACATATGTTGTCTCCAGGAATTAAGTTTATATCGGTGTTGTGTCGCCCCACGCTAAACGTTTAAGCCTCCCCGGCGGCTTCCTCGAGCGCTTTCATCCGATCCGCGTTGGCGCGGAATAACACGTATCCAAGAATACGTTGGCTCTGTTCGGCGGTGATCATATCGCCGCGGCCACCCATACCTACTTTTTCTAGCGCGCCTTCAAGAACAATGTCGTCCCAGTCTGACCGGACAGACGCATCGATAAAACGTAAATCTGGCATGACCCCAAAACTCTTTGCCTGACCGCCGTGGCAGGCAGCACAAAAATCGTGGTACAGCACGCTTCCGCGACGGACCTCATTTCGGTTATTGGTCAATAACGGCTGTTCGGGCGGAATTTGGGGGCGGATGGGGGGCTCTTCGAGTGCGTCCGTACCACCAAGAGTAAAGACCAACAATTGCGGGTGGTTTCCGTAGGTGTCGGTTGCCGTTCCTGATTCTTTTCCGATAAAACTCTCGGCGCCGCCAGAACCCGTCAATATCGCCACGTACTGAGTGCCATCAATGGCGTACGTAATAGGCGGAGCAATGATGGAAGTGTACGTGTTAAACCCCCACAGCTTCTCTCCCGTTTCCTTGTCATATGCGTAGAGATAGCCCATGCCTTCTCCTTGGAAGACTAGTCCTCCCGCCGTCGCAACGACACCACCGTTCCACCAATGTTCGAGCTCATTTTGCCATTTCACTTCGCCGGTGAGCGGATCAAACGCGGTCAAGAACCCGTCAGCCGCGGGGGAGGTCATCCCTTCAATGATGTCGGCCGTTTCATGATCGGTACCCAGATTCATCTGCCCAGCGCGCCATTTGTAGATGCCGGTTTTCTGAAAATTTGGATCGAGCTTGAAATACCAGGCGAAATCGTGGGTGCCCATATAGACCACGTGGGTCTCGGGATCAACGCTCATGGCCTGCCAGTTGTGAGCGCCTAGGGGTCCAGGCATGATCCATTTGGCTTCCTTGTCCCAATTGCCCGATTCCAGTTCGACCGGACGGCCAGTTTCCATATCCACGTGGGACGCCCAAGTGACCGTCGCGAACGGATGCGCACGCAATAATTCTCCGTTGGTTCGATCGATGACATAGAAAAACCCGTTCTTCGGGGCTTGCATGATCACTTTGCGCATTGTGCCGTCGACTTCAAGCTCGACGAGCGCCATGTCCTGGACTGATGTGAAATCCCAGTTATCTCCCGGGACCTGTTGGTAGTACCAATTCATGCGACCTGTGTTGGCATCGACCGCCACGATAGAGGCGGCAAACAGGTTATCGCCGCCGCCCGGACTGCGAATAATCCTTGCCCAAGGCGCCGCGTTGCCCATACCGAGATAGACCTGACCTAGTTCGGCATCGTAGACAATCGAACTCCATACGTTCCCGCCACCGCCGTACTTCCACCATTCGCCGCCCTTCCAGGTCGCTGCAGCTAATTCCATTTCGGGATGTTCAAACGGTAAGGATGGATCGCCGGGGACGGACCAGAAGCGCCAAATTTGCTCACCGGTGTCGGCGTCATACGCGGTGGTATAACCGCGCGTACCCCACTCGGCACCGCCATTGCCAATAAAGATTTTGCCACCGCCAATGCGCGGCGCTCCCGTAATAAAGTAGGGAATACTGCGATCCGTAATAGTATCTACTTTCCAGATTTGTCTACCGGTGGAAGCGTCGAGAGAGATCAGGTATCCGTCGAGGGTGGCGACGACCACTCGACCAAGGTACACCGCAATGCCTCTACTAAAGGGTGCCCAAATCGTTCCAATGCGACCACGATCAACTTTGGGGTCAAAGACCCACTGTGTCTCGCCTGTGACGGCGTCAACGGCGTAGACGACGTTCCATGCCGTCGGATAAATGATCAAACCATCTACCACAAGTGGTGTCGCTTCCTGGGCGTGGAATGTCCCCAGATCTTTATGCCAGGCGAGTCCGAGGTCATGAACGTTGTCGCGATTAATTTGTGTTAACGAGGAGAATCGTCGCTCAGTAAAATCCATACCGTACGTCAGCCAACTCCCGGGCTCGTTTTCAAGAGCCCCTTGGATACGCTCGTCGTCGACCATGGCAAAGACGCTGTCAGGCAACGTGGTAGGTTGTGATTCAGTGGCGACCGGGTCTGGTTGCGCGTCGTCCTGCAATACAAAAAACGCGCCAATCGCGAGCACGACCGCGGCGACAATTGCTATCAGTGCCTTCATGATTTTCCCCAACTCATGATTCCGTACTTCGAGACTCTGTCCGGAGGACAACGAATCTGTTTCGATGGAAACTAAACCTTAAGCTCGCGTCAGTCTACAGGCGGAACCGACCCGGCTGAGCGTTCAGCTAGTTAGAGTGGAGAAGGAGTGTTAATTACCGATTCTTCCTGCTCGCGAAATAAGTCAGGAGATCGAATTGTTGTTGCTAGAACCTCGTGAAAACGAGGGGCGTACGTGGATGGAACGGGAAAACTTCGATGTTGAATTTTGAGTCGTCGCCGTAGCCCTTATCTTCTGCGATTGATTAGTATAACGAGGACCTAATCGGCGGTGCTTTGTTAAACGCCGCAGAGACAGTATGGGCCGTATGGAATTGCCCTGGTTTAGGAGCTCTCGATATGCCGATCAAATATCAAATACTGACCCTGGGAATCGTAGGAAATTTATTGATCGCAGGGATCATGTATTTCGGGTCGGATTTTCGAGAGGGGAGACAATCAGAAGTTTCGTCCGAATCGCTTGCTGAACTATACGAAACGGCATGGTTTGTTAGTTCCGAGGCGAGTTATCTCGAACACATTTCGAAATGGAATCCGGACACGTTTGTGGGAGATTTCGTCGACTTTTGGAATCCCGACGTAAATCTATTCCCGGATGAAGCAGATGAAAAAACGGGGGTCGCGCTTGCTCGGGTGCTTAGGCGTCGCTCTGGCCATTCAAGAACGGACGCAGGTGTCTATACCAATCCGCTGTTCGACGCGATTTTATCCAATCGACTTGATGACGCTCAGTTTCTTTTTGAGTATTTATTCAAAGGCGATCTCGAATCGAAAAACCTCAGTTTTGTGATGGTTTATACCCCTTTGGGGCAGCAAGTTTATTGTGGTTCGTCGGGTGGTTACGGAGTTGATGCATGCGGTCGTGACGCAGTGGCCGCGTTTACAGATGGCTTAACAAGCTTCATCAATTCAACTAATAAACCAACGCGTGGGATCATTCGAATAGACGATCAAAGTGGTAGAAGTCGCTTCACCTTGAATCAAAGTCTCCGTTTTTCGTTGAAGGACAATAACGGTGACATCATTGCCGCGGTCGTCGTTGGTCGAAATCTCTTCGAAAATCTAGTTTTATTTGAGGACAAATATTCGATTCGAGCCGGTGTCTACACGTCCGGCGAATCGATTTCGATTGAGGATTACGGAGTCGAGGACGCGGGTGGTGGACGCTTCGGTATCAACAATATCGACTCGATGATGGCGCGAGCACGCACGCTTAAAACGAGTCGAGGAGATCGCTTTAGTGTGCCAGAAAAAGAACTAGGCGCATCGATTACCGTGTTCCCGGTAAGCAATCTTCCTGGCGCTGCCGATGCGAGTCTCGTCGTATTAAAGGATGAAAAAGCTAGTTATCAACAACTCTCGGAGTACGAGCTCTATACATACATCGTCATTGTCATCGCGTTTATTCTGATCTCGATTCTTTTGCTCTCGGTCATGTCCAAAGCGTTCGGCGGTATTACACGAGCAATTTCGGTGCTCCAAGGGCTCACCAAGGGTGAACTTGACGAAGCGTTGCCGGCTCGAACTGGCGTACTCGTGTCGGACAAAGACGAAGTAGGTCAACTTGCCAACGCGCTCGAAAGTTATCGGGCTCAGCTCAGGGCGCTCGAAGACTTGAGATCAGCACAAGCAGGACGCCGACGGCAGCGCGACGCGGTCATCATCGAAAAAATGTCTGTGCTTGCCGATCAGCTTGAGGGTCGAGCGAAAGAGCTGATGCTAGCCGACATTCAAAATATGCAGGCGGGAACGGAATCCGATTCGGATCAAGACGGTGAAACTGCATCGATCGAGATGATGTCGTTGGCGTTTTCAAGGATGTCTGATGAAGTGAACTCGCTCATTGAAGCGCGGACGGAAGAACTTGAGGTTGCGCGAAATGAAGCGGATGAGGCGAATCTCGCTAAGTCGCGATTCTTTGCCAACATGAGTCACGAATTGCGAACTCCACTGACCGCGATTATCGGGTATGGCGAGATGATTGCCGAAGATTGCGAAGATTTGGGATACGACGATCTGCTTCCGGACGTCAAGAAGATTACGACGTCGGGCAAGTATTTGCTGGAACTTATCAATTCTGTCCTCGACCTACAGAAAATTGAGGCTGGCAAGATGGAGCTATACATGACCAGCTTTAGTATTGAAGCAATGCTGGTTGCGTTGCGGGACATTAATACGCCATTGGCAGAAAAGAACGCCAATCAATTCTTGATCGAATACGAAAATGGTTTAGGAACCATGTTCCAGGATGAGACGAAAGTTAGTCAATGCTTGACCAATTTCTTAAGCAATGCCTTTAAATTCACGAACGAGGGGACCGTGACACTTGCGATCGAGCCGTTTGATGAAAACGGGGCAGACATGATCCGGTTCAATGTGCAAGACACAGGAGTCGGGATGACCCCCGAACAACTGACCACCGTTTTCGAGGAATACCAACAAGGGGAACGATCCACGCGGGCTGAAACAGCGCAACGCGGTACAGGACTCGGTCTAAGTCTTACCAAGTCCTATGCGGAACTGATGGGCGGTCGAGTCGAAGCGGAAAGCGAAAAAGGCGTTGGATCGACCTTCGGTTTTATTATTCCAAGAGAGTTCTCGAACGAAGATACCGGGGAAACACTTGATCCAATTGTCCGGAATTTGGACGATCAATCGATTGTTGTACTCATTGATGATGATCCAGTCATGCACGACGTCGTCAAACGTACGTTATCGAAATCAGGGGTCACGATGGTGGGGGCCACTAACGGGGAGCGAGGTTTGGAAATTGTTCGCGAGTCGAAACCCAAACTGATTCTCCTCGATGTGTATATGTCAGGGCGCGACGGATGGTCGATTTTGCGCGAAGTCAAATCAGATCCAGATTTGAAAGACATTCCAGTCGTGATGGTGACACAACTGTCGGAGGAGCGATTTGCTAAATCCCTCGGTGCCGACGGGTACTTCACCAAGCCCATCGACAGAAAGCGATTTGTCGAAGAGATCTCAAGAATCTTAAGTGCGGCGTCGCGATCGGAACAAGTCCTTGTGATCGACGATGACGAAAACACGCGCACGCTTCTCTCGCGAATTCTCGCAGAAGAAGGCTGGCAATCGATCGTGGCGAATGATGGCATCGACGGTCTAGAGAAAATCAATGAACTCGGCGCAAAAGATGAGAAGCCGAGTCTTATCGTGCTTGATATTGATATGCCCCGTATGGACGGGTTCGAATTTCTTGAAGTCTATTCAAGGGATATCCCGGTTGAGCGCCGCTCGCCAGTTTTGATCTTTTCTGGAAAAGATCTTTCGACTATGCAACGTGACCTCCTAGCCCAATACGAAAATGTCAAAGGCGTTCAGAGCAAAGAAGATGTCCCGGGACTGACCGCGCTGATTAAAGAGATTCAGCAAGAAGCAACGGCATCGAGCGAAGAAACGAGCTAGGTGATATTTGATGAACAGAAATTGCGACGGGGCTACTAGATATGGCCCTTAGGTACGGATTTAAACGGCTTCGCTACTTGATCGTTGTTTTTTCGACGAGGACCACTTTTTTCCCGTACTTATTGTTGGTGGCAGCGATGTGCTTGGTCGTTGTTGTGGGGATGGGAGCATATTTTTTTGGTTTGATGACGCCGGAATCAATTCGAGCGGAAGGTATCGACAATTCGCTCGATGCCGGGTTTCTCGATACCTTTTGGTGGTCGTTTAAGCACGTCCTTGATCCGGGAGCTTTTGCCAAGGATTACCGGGCACCGGGGTCTGTGTTGGCCTTTGGGATATTTACCACGATTATGGGACTCGTTATCACGGGTGCCCTGATCGGATTCATTGTCAATTTTATTCAGACCGGTATGGATGAGTTGAAAAGAGGATCGACGGTAATCCATGAGATGAACCACGTTTTGATCCTTGGTTGGAACCGCAAGGTGGTATCGATCCTGAGGTTTTTTAGTGAACTGGGAAGTCGCCAGCCCATCGTGATTTTGACCAACGCCGATATCGATGACGTGAATGAAGAAATTCGGCAAGAGAGGCGTTCGTTTCGAAACGTTAGGGTGATGCCGCAACACGGATCCCCTACGGTCGCCGCGGAACTAAAGCGAGTGAATGTTGCGAACTCCGCGAGCGTCGTGCTCCTAGCTGAAGAACAGACTTTGGGGCGCGACCAATCGCCCGATATCTCAACCATTAAATCGTTGATGCTCCTCGACAATATTGCGTGGGAGGGCAAAAAGCCGAACATCGTCGCGGAAATTGCCGATAAGGATAACGCGAGAATCGCGAATATTGCGGTGAGTGCGCGTGCGCCAATTGTTTCGAGCACGGAATTTGTCAGTAAAACACTGGTTCAATGTACACGGCACACAGGATATTCGAACGTCTACTCACAGCTATTTTCTTTCGACAAAAACGAAATTTTGATCCACCACGTCGAAGGTTTATCAGGACATCTCTTTGGTCGCGTTGCGCGTCGATTCGAAAATGCCATATTGCTTGGTGTGAGTTGGATTCAGAACGATGAAGGAGGCTCGCGTCGCGTCGCGGTATTGAATCCAGAACCCGACTACGACCTCGGGGAGGACGACGAATTGATCTTTCTTGCCGAGTCGAGGAAACAGCTAAATAGCCCCATTGAAATACCCGAAGACGAAGAGTTTGGGACTTCGATTGGCGACTTCGAGAATCCAAAGATTCAGCGCGTATTGATTCTTGGGTGGAATGAGAACATTGGCCAGATTATTGAAGAAATCGACGGACACGCTAACGAACAGGTAGATGTCACGATCGCGAGTGGCCAAAGCATTGAATTTTTCGAAGAATACAGAGGCCGGCATATATCGGGAGAGACTCGTAACGTTCACCTGATACATAGACAAGAAGACACGGCGACTGAGTTGGCATTACGCCGCCTTGACGTTCAAAAGTATGACGTGATTATTCTTGTCGCCGACCGGTCGCAACCGGGGTATGACCCTGATTCACGGACGACGCTGACGTTGTTGTTGCTGAGGGAATTAAGAAGGGAAACGAGCCACCCATTTCCTCGAGTTGTTGCGGAGTTTTACGATAAAGAAAGTCGCGAACTGTGTCTTGAAACGCCCCTGACAGATGCGGTAATGAGTCCGGAATTCGTCAGTATGCAAATCACCCATCTCGCGCGCGAGCCGGTACTCGCGTCCATTTATAACGAATTACTGAGTGCCGGTGGGATAGAAATCGGGCTTCGCCCGATCGAGAGGTATGTCCCGTTAGGAATGTCGTGTTCGTT
>Ga0209752_1000030_pt1 | contig 58183 bp, 52 predicted proteins | sample METZYME_3_250m_FD_187548 | JGI IMG/M metagenome (GOLD analysis project Ga0209752, IMG submission 187548) | Marine microbial communities from oxygen minimum zone in mesopelagic equatorial Pacific - METZYME_3_250m (SPAdes) (version 2) | ecosystem: Environmental > Aquatic > Marine > Oceanic...
TGCACCGTCGTCATTACACTCAAGCAACTTGATCGTCAGTTAACAAAGGACGATCTGTATGCTGGTACCTCGCGTCCTTAATGGAGAAATGAGAATCGTGGGCTTAAATGGACGATTCGTATTCAAATTAAGGTTTGTGGTCGATAGTGGTCACCAGCAAACCGTCGAGGTCCCGAGTGATGCTAGGCATTAAATCGCGATGAGCAAAGATAACGATATTCCGGGTGGGTTCGTCAAAAACGTCATTGGGTACTGCGATCGAATATCTGTGTTACCTGGCGAATCGATAGGGCTAAAGCTTAGTAGTTATACGCCAGGAAAGGCTCAAGTATCGATCGTGGAGCTGATCAGTGGCGACGATAGGCCCCACGGGACAGGACTTATCGAAAAGGTTATCGAGTCGAGTTTAGGTGATGCAATTGAGGTGCCGTTTCAGCCGTTGGCACAGGGTTCATACGGGCGAGTGAGTTCGATGCCCGAATTGGGTGAAGGCCAGTTGGAAGTTCTTGTTTATCCGACACTGCCTCGCAAGGCGCCGCAAACCCTCGTCAATATGGCGGGAGTCAAGCTTTATGTTACGGAGAATGGTTTTGGCGTTTCGTCGTCGGAGCAGGACCTATTTTTGGATGTAACCGTCCAAACGCATCGGTGGTACGAAGTTTCTCTTGAGTTTGGGCGTCCCGTCACACTCAAGATAAAAAAACTCCCCTTAGGGAGTGCTGAAAAACCGCTCGCATGGACCGTTATCGACGATGTTGATCTGTCTATTGGAGCTGGTGATTGGTTTTTGGGTGCGAAGCAAGCGGGTGAAGAATGTTTTAACGGCCGAATAGAAGCCCCATCGATTCTTTCAGTGGGTGAAATAATCGCCGGTTGGGATTTTTCGATTGGAATGGATACGCAGGTAATAGAGGATTCTTCAGGAAATGGTCGGGACGGTGTTTTGTTTCAAACTCCTACCAGAGCTGTTCGAGGAGCATCCTGGGACGGATCTCACCAAAGTTACTTGGACGCGCCAGAGCATTACGCTGCCATTCACTTTCACGAAGATGATTTGACCGATGCCGGATGGAAAGAAATCGCCAGTTGGCAGGTCCCGAAGAACATGAAAAGCGGGCAATACGCTTTCAAAGTTACTCAAGAAGATTCCGAGGAATACGTTCCTTTTTTTGTGCGCGCACCTAAGGGCCGACGTGGATCGGACGTTGTTTATCTGGTGCCGTCGGCAACCTATTTAGCGTATGCCAATATTAGGCTGGCGTTTTCGGGAGGAATGCTGGGGCAGTCACGTCTAGTCGATGCTAACCAAGCTTTTCTGTTTGCGCATGAAGATGTCGGCTTCTCGCTATACGAACATCACGCTGACGGGAGCGGCGTTCATTTTTCGTCGAGGCATCGGCCTATCCTTAATTTTCGACCGAAGACGGGTACTTGGGCATTCAATGCCGATACCCACATCACAGCATGGCTGGACGCTATAGGGCAAGAATTTGACGTGGTGACGGATGAGGACCTTCACTTGGAAGGTTACGATGCGATCGACGGTTATCGCGTTGTCCTAACCGGTACTCACCCTGAGTATTTCTCAAGCGCCATGCGAAGTGCACTTTCGGATTGGCTCGCACAGTCTGGTCGGCTCATGTACTTAGGTGGTAATGGTTTTTATTGGCGGATCGCTTTTTGTCCGCAAGATCCGGCGATTATCGAGGTCAGGCGTGCCGAGGATGGGACCAGAGCTTGGATCGCGAACCCCGGAGAATACTATCAACAGTTTGACGGGCAATACGGGGGATTATGGAGACGAGTAGGGGGCTCTCCCAACGAATTAGTGGGAATAGGATTTGCAGCGCAAGGTTTTGATGGGGGAACCTATTACAGAGTTAGCGCTGGGGCGTTGGATCCTCGAGCCGCGTTTATTGTTGACGGCGTTGATCGAGTAGAAGAGTGGGGCGATTTTGGTGTTCAGGGCGGGGGCGCGGCCGGCGAGGAAATTGACCGCTGGGACGAGTCCCTCGGATCCCCGCTTCACGCGCTGATCTTGGCCACATCAGAAAACCACAAAATAGGTATGCTGCGGGTCAAGGAAGAATTCCATATGACTCGTCCCTTAACCGAGGATCCAAAGGTAAGAGCAGATATGATTTTTTTTGAAACCCCATCTGGGGGTGCGGTATTTAGCGTTGGCTCGATCTCCTACACAGGATCGTTATCCCATAATGGGTACGACAATGAAATTGAAAGAATAACGAGGAACGTATTGAACAGGTTTAATGACCCTACGCCCTTCGATTATCCGGTAACCGAATGAGCGGGGAAGTCGCGACAAGCAACCCACGGCAAACGACGCTCGTCGAATTTCAGATTCGTCCCGAGAGTAATTCCATGCAGGAGTGGCTGGTCGAATGGAACAAACGTGCCCTTGATGCTCGCGATGGTGAACCCGAAACCATCGCGTATGCGGCGGCTGTAAACGTTGAAGATGAAAACGGAGTGTTGATCTTCGAACGTTACGCTAATGGCGAGCAAAGTTTGAAGACGCACTCAGACCGCCCGGCACACAAAGCCCTAATGGACGTCATGGCGGAACGCAATATGACGAAGCGGATGGTCTTCGCCAGTAGCTTCATGGACACGACGAACTACGGCTGGTGGTCTCGGCCCGAGCGGAGCGATGCTGCCACATCGGAGGGTGTCATTTTGGTGGTGCTTGGTATGCGGTTTCGTAACGACGTTTCTCGTGACAAATTCATCGATATATCGAAAGAACACGCCGGCTATTGCCTTACGAACGAGCCCGGCACGCTCATCTATAGTGGCGGTTTCGCGAACGCGGATAGCGATCGTGCTGACATCAAATACGGCGATCTGATATTTGTCATGGCATGCACCGATATGGCTGCGGTGGATCAACACAGCAACGATCCCGAGCACCTCGCATTGGGTCTGAAATTTCAGGATGCCGAAATAACGCCGCAGCCCACGTTCATGAAGAGTTATCGAACGACAGGCCTCGGATTCCTTTGGCGTTAGGAATTCTCCAAGTCGAGATTCGTCGGCCGCAAATCTAACCGTCCTTGCCCTTGTAACGAGATTTTCGGATAGCTCGCTGAAGGGTCAGCTGTGACAGGATCACTGCCTAAAAGCGCGGTGCATTCAATTATGCGATTCCAGTGATGAAGGTGTGGTATTTGTAAACGGCGTGGGTTTCGATGTTGCGAAATCCAGCATCCTGTAGCTCATGACGTATGCGCGCGGCGGGGACACGCCGACCTGTAGGAGGGCTTTTACCATTTTCTTCGTCAGCCCAATCGACGATTGCGATCGAGCCTTGGCGTTTTAGTAAACGCCTACATTCCCTCAAAAGGGATTCCGGCGCATCTAGTTCGTGGTGGACCTGCCCCATGATGATGATGTCCGCAACATCATTATCTAGGCTGACTCGGTTTGGAGCCATTAACAGTGCTTCAAGATTATCGAGGCCGCGTTGTTCGGCGTCTTGGCGCAACAAGCGGACCATACCTTCGAGTATGTCGCAGCCAAAAACTTTAGCTGTCGGAAACTTTTCAGCAAACGGAATGGTGAGGAAACCAACGCCTGCGCCGATATCGATCAATGTGCAATCAGGGTTCGGTTGGAGAACTTCCCATATTCGCTCAGGCTGAAAATATTCGAGACGCTCTGGGTTACGCAATCGTTTAATACGTGCTGAATCAAAACCCAAAGTATCTGCCATGCGTTAATCTTACCTTCGTGACCGAGGTAGAGTAGCGCGTTCTTTCATTGCAGTATGATCGGGGAATCGCAACAGATGACGGGGACGAGCGATGTCCTTGGGTGTTTGGTTAGCGATCGGGGCTAGCATCGGTTTGAGGTTGCGTGCGGCGATTCAACATTCTGCGTACCGAGCTGGGAACATAGGCGTCGCATTGCGTATAGGTTGGCCTGGTGTGACGAGGCAAAATCAAAATCGTGGCAGGGGTGGAGTTTGGCTATTCAGCGACTACTACTGACCTATCTTTTGTGTTGGTTTGCGGCCGCAGGATCGCTATACGCAGAAGGAGCGGACGAACGAGAAAGAGCGCCCTGGTTGCAACCTGAGATTGTGGAAGCTTCTAGGGCAATCCAGATGACAGTGACCCAACAGGGTATATTCCGGGAAGCGGTCGGCGGATTTCTCGACGGTTTGATCGGCGAGTATGTCTCTATGCTGAAGCAGCAGAAAGATGATATTCCTCGACGGGCTAAGCAGGTTCAAAGTCGACATGCCCGAAAGATGGACAAGAAGATGCGTGCTGTTTTGGATGAACAACAGTACGAACGCTACCTCGCCTATCGCCTACTGTTGCTGACCTCGATGGAAGTCTTGCTCGATCTACCAAGCAGAACCCAGCGCCGAGGCCGATTAGCAGCATATTGCAAAAAAGAAACTTGGCGAGTGTGGTGTTACACCGATAACTCTTCTTGAGGGCGTTACTGGATCATTTGTGTCGGGCGTTCAACACCATGAGCTAATCTAATTAATCGCGCGGTCATCCCGAAATTGCGACGTCGGAGAACCGGATCCGTGGCATGAAGGCATGTCGGTTCATGTCCCAATAGCGTGTCTGACCGATGAGGCCGATCTTGTTCAACATCTCGTAGAAATTACCGGCCACGGTGATATTACGCACCGGCTGGATGCGCTCCCCATCACGGCACAGAAAACCGGATGCGCCGAAGCTAAAATCTCCCGCCACGGGGTTCGCGCCCGAGTGTGTTCCCGTTAGATCAGTTAGTTCCAAGTATTCGCCGCTAGTGATTGCGTCGTCCTCTGCTTCTCCTGAGCCGATCTCGAATTGATGTAGTTGCACCTCAAGCGTGGATCGCGGTGAGCGTGCGCCATTGCCCGTTGTCTGAAGGCCGAAGTGAGACGCTGTCGCACTATTATGGATGAGGGTCGCGAGATTGCCGTTAGCGATGAGCGGTGTGCGAGCCGTCGGACTACCCTCGTCATCGAAGAGGGCATAGCCGAATCCTTCGTCCAGCAGTGGGGAGTCAAATAGATTGAGCCGTGCGTCGGCAATGGCTTCACCGACTTTGTCACGCATGGGATTGATGCCGTCCTTGGCCGCTTTCCCCGAGAACATCATGGAAAACGTCGAAAACATGGTTGGCTGGCACTGAGTATCGAAGATTACGTCGTAATGCTTAGTGGGCACGGCTTCGCCGTGTAGGAGGGCAAGGCAATTGGCATGGGCTGTTTCGACGATATTGTCGATGTCGAGCTCGTCGAAACGTCGGGCTCCTTGCCCCCAACCCTCCATGACGTTCTTGTCGCCGTCTTCGACCAGGGCTGCTGCTTGGGAAAAACAAGCTCTGACTCTTGACGTAGCTTTTAGTCCAGCGGTAGAAAAAATACGTTGCGCGGCAGTCACGTCCGACACACCGTTATACGGGACGTTCTTGACTTTATCTCGCGCCGCGAGCTCTCGCTCCAGGCGGAGTACCGTATCGATCTTTTCTTCCACTGAGACATCGTCGGTTGGCGCGAGCAAGCTATCGTCCGTGGCCAACGTAATTGCCTTATCGGGGACCTGTTCATTTACGTCCCTGCGGGCATAGCTCGCGTTAATCAGCGCCTGGTCTACCATCAATCGCAATGCAGCGTTATCGGATGCCTCGCTGTATGCGACACCGGCTTTATCGTCCTTGATGACGCGTACGCCGAAGACTTGGCTAGAGCTGACCTTGTGTTCTTCGAGATCCCCATCCCGCGCTTTTAGTGATAATGATGCACCTTCCGCAACCATGAGGTCACCGGTCGCGCCAGCTTCAGTGATCCATTGCAAAATTCTTTCGGCGGCTTCCATCAGGCGTTACCTCCGACCAAGATATCGTCAACTTTGAGTGAGGGTTGCCCGACCGTTGTTGGCACAGCACCTGAAACAGAGCCGCACATACCGCACGCAAGTGCGAAGTCGTTGCCCACCATAGAGATTTCTTTGAGCACGGCGGGTCCTGTGCTGATTAGCGTGGCAGCCTTCACTGGATACTGCACCTTGCCGTTTTCAACGTAGTAACCCTCGGTGACCGCGAAGTTGAACTCGCCTGTGCCCGGCTGAACTGAGCCGCCACCCATGTGCGATGCATAGATGCCGCGATCGATTGAAGTGATCATGTCGTCCAGTTTGGCGTCGCCGGGTTCGATAAAGGTATTTCGCATACGCGACGCCGGTGCAAATTTATAGGACTGACGCCGTCCAGACCCCGTTCGGTCATAGCCCGTCTGCTGGGCACCGACTCGATCAGCGAGAAAGCTCGTTAACTGCCCGTTTTTGATAAGTTGGGTTCGCTGCGTTGGCATACCTTCGTCATCGATGTTGATCGAACCCCACTCCTTGGCCATGGTCCCGTCATCGACCGCGTTGACCACCGGATTTGCAATGAGCTGACCGAGCTGGTCATGGAAAACAGAAGCTTTTTTTGCGACCGACGTTGTCTCGAGAAGATGCCCGCACGCCTCGTGAAAAATGACGCCGCCGAAGCCCGGGCCGATCACCACCGGCATGCGGCCAGACGGACACGCCTTTGCTGACAGATTGACCAGGGCTTGGCGTGACGCTTCGCTACCCGTCTTCTCCGCATCGATGGCTTCGTGAATCTCCCATCCGATTAACCCGCCATCATTAAATGACCCCGTCGCTTGTTCTGCTCCATTGGAGGCAATGGCACTCAAGCTGGCACGGATGTAATTCCGGATGTCGGATGCATGCAGACCTTCACTAGTGAAGATCTCGACTGATTGTTCTCGTTGCAAACAACCACCGCGAGTTTGAGAAATCATATTGCTGGCGGCGCGGGCTACGCGGTCCGCTTTCAACAGATACTCCACTTTGCTCTCGACCTCGGATCCTTTGGTGAGGGTTTGTTCGGCATGGTGAATGTCGTTTGGCGCGGAGAAGTCGAAACGGGCGACAGCGGTTTCTGGTTCCCTTAAGTCCTTTGCACTGAGTTCTGTGACGATGCGACAGAGCTCGTCACTTTCCGTTCTGTTTGTATAGCCGTAGAGCACCTTTGTGCCGTATACGACGCGGACACCGATGCCGAAGTCGATGCCAGATTGCACTGCCTGCACCTCGCTGCTGAGCGTGCTGATATTGTTTATCTGATTCCTCTCGATGAAGAGCTCGGCGAAATCAGCGCCAAGTGAAATGGCGTGATCGATCACCGACCTTGCAGTAGAAGTGTCCAGCATGGGGTTACCTGGAAGTGTCCTGACCGAGTAGCTTACACCAGCCTTCGCGTCGGACGGATGGTATTCGTGAGGTTCTCCTCTGGCGGGTTATTGAGGATGAAGGGAGAGTCTCGGAACCACATATTAATGTGGCGAATGTGCGAGACGACGTAGAAAATCACGTCATACTCTGACTAGAGAGAAACGAGGGGCTGCGAGTGGCTATCACCGAGGAAATTGTATTTTGGTCGACGACGCGTCAGGCGGAAGCGATACGTGGTGGCGAGATCTCGAGTCGAGATTTATTGGAGTTATTGATCGCAAGAATCGAAACAATTAATCCCGACCTGAATGCGGTGATTACCCTCGATCTTGAGGGTGCTCGGAGCCTAGCTGATGAGGCCGATGCGAAGTTGCAGAATGGTGACGTGGTAGGTCCTCTTCACGGGATCCCTATCACTATCAAGGATGCGCTTGAAACCGAGGGACTCCGATCAACGGGCGGCGCGACCGAGCTACACAATAATATTCCCTCAAAAGATGCCGGTGTCGTCGCGTCCGTGAAAGACGCGGGCGCAATTGTCTTCGGTAAGACGAACTTGCCGAGATGGTCGGGTGATATTCAGGCCTTCAACGAAATGTTTGGGACAACGGTGAATCCATGGGACGGTGAACGGGTACCGGGAGGGAGTTCTGGCGGTGCGGCTGCAGCCGTTTCAGCCGGTCTTTCGTCCTTTGAGATCGGTACAGATATTGGTGGTTCGATTCGGTTCCCGGCGTCGTTTTGTGGAGTCTTTGGTCATAAGCCGAGTTGGGGCGTCGTTCCCTCGACTGGATATTTGGATCACGAGGGCGGTGGCATCATCGAGGCCGACGTTAACGTTCACGGACCTATTGCTCGATCGGCGGACGATTTAGAAATGCTCCTCAAGATCCTCATCAGAAAAGAGAGCCCGTTGGTAACCGCGTTGGCACCACCACCGGACGACCTGAGCAACCTTAAGGTCGCGTCTTGGCTAGACGATCCATTTTGTCCGGTCGATACGAAAGTACTCACTGTCATGGATGCGGCCGTAACTAGCTTGGAGAAAGCGGGCATATCGGTGGATCGGAATGCCAGACCGGACGTTGATCCCGAAGATGCATTCGCGCTAGGCGCTTGGCTCGTGTCCGCGGCAATGGTTCAGTCTTTACCTCCAGAAACACTTGAAGGGCTCGATGTCGAAGGTGCTTCGTCAAAAACGACGCATCGAGAATGGTTGGATCGACATGCTGAAAGAGAGGCCATTCGGGATAAGTGGGCCGAGTTTTTTGAAGAGTTCGACGCGGTGATTATGCCGATCAGTTTTGTGCCTCCGTTTCGACATAACCAAGAGGGAGATTTTGGAACCCGCACTTTGGTTTGTAACGGCGAAGAAAGGCCGTACGCAGACTTGGTGCGTTGGACGATTCTCACGGGAATGGCATATCTCCCGGCAACGACGCCACCCATAGGGTTCGATGACGAAGGTCTCCCCATCAGTTTTCAGGTTGTCGGACCCTACGGGGGCGATTACACGACGATCCGATTGGCAGGATTAATCGCGGAACTTTCTGGTGGCTACCAGCCTCCGCCGTGAAGTCCCCTCATTCTGCAGAACAAATGAAATGTTAATTATTTAAACGAGGCAAGCGCATGGATGAAGATGAGAAGTACCTCTTTGATTTAAGGGGATACCTAGTCGTGAAGAACGCCTTATCCGTGGGACAAATCGAGGATTTATCCGAAAGGCTTGAGCAACGGCGAAATATGGAGGAAGAAGGAGAAAGGAACGGTCGAATCACTAGGGCGGGTTCGGATCGTACCCGGTTTGACGATCCAGACGACCCCGCGTGGTCCGCAAGATCACTTCTCGAGTGGGGCGGAACATATATCGATCTCATCGATTTGCCGACTATTGCTCCGTATCTGGAGGCGTTGCTCGGCGTTAACTATCGATTGGATCATGACTATCTGAACATCAATAATGCGGAAAGTGCTCATAAATTGTATTTGCATGGTGGCGGTCAAGGGGCGGGTGGTCCCCATGACCTAGTCGGTGCAACCGATGGCGGCCAATGCTATTACCGCTACAGCAACGGGCGATTTTTTAATGGGTTGGTGGCGGTTGCATTTGAACTGGATGATGTTCAAGCAGGTGACGGTGGTTTCGCTTGCGTCCCGGGGAGCCATAAGGCGAATGTTGGGCTTCCGGATGACTGGCGGATAAGCGAACGGCAGAAAGATATCCCCGGATGTGTTGACCGAGTTGCGGCGTCCGCCGGCGACGCGATTGTCTTCACTGAAGCCTGTTCCCATGGCACGGTGCCGTGGCAAGGTAATAAAGAACGCCGAACGATTTTCTACAAGTACTGCCCGCATGCCGTTGCTTGGAGTCCTTGTTATTACAACTCCGATAACTACGGCGATCTCACCGAAGTTCAGCAGTCTCTATTGATGCCGCCAAGCGCATGGGGGCCCCATAGCCATACCGAAGCGATATGGCGACGGGCTCAATCGGAACAAGCAGAGCTTAAGCGTTTGCGACAGGAGGTCGCGGACACACGCGATACTTCTTGAGGCTCTGCTAGACGTTGACGTGTTTGAGCAGGTGCGAAATCCCAAACCCGGTCGAATAGTTAGAGTGCCCGATTAGTCCGGCTCATCCCAGCTCTGAACGAGCCAGATCTTTCGCCAATCTCGCAAACGTCTGACGCGGCCCTCTCGAAAAGTTACTCGCGCGTTCGAAGGATCGGATGAATAGTGCCAGATTGCCCGCGGCGAACGGTTGTGTCGCGATTGAATATCTATCTTCATGGGGTTGCCGAGTAGAGCCTTTACCTCATCTTCTGCCATACCCTCTTGAAGTAACTGCCAACTTGTTCGGATTTCGTGAGGCTTGGCTTGCGATTGACGGTCGACGGTCTTGGGTGGCTTGCTAGATCCAGTGGCTGGCAGCCGCGGTGTTTCAGTAATCGCGGTCTTCGGTTGATCACTCGATCGTGTTGCCGGCTGCGCCGCGGGTTGAGAAGTTGCGATGGCGGACGGCTCTCGAGATTGTGTCGATGGCTCCCGCGTCAGATTGTTCGTGTCGCCATGACAAGGAAAGGCCGCTGACAATGCATCCAACACCAATACCGCGGCACTTTCGTCCAGCCGGGCCGGATAATTCTTGAGATATTCCGTCACGATTCCCATCTTGTGAGCCAAGCTTGAATCGTCGTCAGATTTTGGACAGTGGGACTTAGTCGCCTTCTGAAACGCGTCCATAGAAGACCACCCATTCTTTCTTAGTTCGCGGGATGAAATGGCATTGCTTTCGATCAAGGGCGATAAAACATTTTGCAAGAAATAAGCTTGAGTGTTGCTGACGGCCTCAATGTAGCAGGCGCAGCACGCCTCTTTTTCAATCGACTCTACGTTCGTGACATCACGTGGTTGATCAAAGGCGGCCTCACAACTTTTGAGCAAAGTTGCACCGCTCTGCGCTACGACGTCGTTAGCAACGAGCGGAGTAGATAACAGAACGATTAGTAGTGAGCAGATATTTAGTCTGCCCAGACGGCGTCGTTCAGGATGGCTCCGAGCAATCGAAGTTGCTCGCAAAGCACAGATGATCATTCGCTTGGGTGATCCACAAGTGTCCACGTAACGCCACAAAAATTCATTGAATCGAATTTCCTATCACAACCAGGGGCAGCCCACAGATCGACACCAACAACGCCCGTCTTTTTGTCGGGTTGAGGTTCGATGAATCTCATCGTCTGGCCTCCCGATAAGCGAAGAACCGTGGGCTCTTCCGGATTGATTGAGCATCCTGCACCGAGTCCATTCATCCATCTCTGACAGATCTCCTCTGGATCGCCATCGCGTGGCGCGATTTCGACAGCCGCGAAACCGGTCGTAACACGTCCGTGTGGGCGTGCGTTTACGTCGTTTTGCCATGTATTTCCTGCTGGGAAGTAGGCCCCTTTGTTTGTAGGAAAATCGCCTTGTCCTGGCCAGTTTTCTTGAATCTCCGCGAGAGTCCCAAAATCCACAGGATGAAATTGAACGTTTACGCCGGAAAGGGTGTCAGGTTCTTTGGGGAGGGGTTCGCCCAAAACGTAACGTCCGGATTCAACGCCTGCTAACCCGGTGCCAGGCGACCCAGGACAGACGTTCCAATCTCCAGCAACAATGCCTCGGCCTGAACCCTGTTCGGCCATCGATCGCGAAGCCAAAGAAACGTCGGGAACCTGTACGATCGCCATATAGCCGCAGTCACCGTGACGCTCGAGAAGTCTGGTTTGGGTCGACGAGTTCTTCCACGCAGTGTCGGTCGGACAAACGGTTTCGAGAAACGAATCGCCGAGCCGAATATGAGTGTTGCTGAGGTACCCTCCCGCAGCCATTCGTGGGTCCCTGAAGACTACGGGTGCATCGAAGGCTGTCGTGAGCATGCTCGACGTCCACTCAAGATCTCTTGCGAGTAAGCAGATCTGACGGAGGCGTAGTGCTGGATCAGCCGTCACTCTGGGTAGCTCCGTGGATACTTACAGACTTCATGGGGTTCATCGTATGGCGTAGAAGAGGCTGAGTAGAGCACCATAAAACGTTACCCGATGGCAAACGCTCGTATGTTCCGGTCGGAGTATCACTGAAAGTGAGGCATGACTTCGTTCACGAATAAGCGAAGCGAGTCCATGGTCTCCTTATGCGTGAGGTTTCCCCAGGCAAAAGACAACGTCAGATACTCGAGTCCTGTTTCCGCAACGAGAAGTTCGATTTGCTCGACAGCGTTCTCCGGAGCAGCGGCAATGAGCACCCCGAGTTTTAGAGCGAGGTCCGTATTGCCGCCGAGGCTCGGGTCGGTGAACGGTATGTCATAACGCTCAAACAGGGTCACCAGATTCCGGTGATATGCCGGAAAGGCTTGATGGACCCTGTCGACCGCAGTTTGATTGGATGAAGCCAGATAAATATGGAGCGTCGCGCCGATGACAGGCTCGAGCACACCAGGATTCCAGTCGGCTTCAGGTTGTTCAAGCTGCGTCCGATAATGCGACATAGCATTCTTGATTGCTTCCGGAGGCCCTCCTGTGATGGTGTTAAGGCGATGCTTACCTGCGTAATCGACGTTACCCGGGTACCAGAAGCCAGGCTGTGGTTTCTGCAGCGGTCGATGTGGGATAGAGACGATTTCGAATACATGTTTGTCGCCAGAGAAACTAAAGGTCGGTTTAGCCAAGCCTGTTCGTAGAATCTCGAACGCTTCCTCGAAGCGATCGCGTGCGGTTTCAGGATCCTCCCCCCAAAGGCTATGTTCGGCTGGTGATATACCTTTGCCGATTCCGATCTCAAGACGGCCATTAGAGAGATGATCGAGCATGCAGACTTCCTCGATAAGTCGCAGCGGTTTGTAGAATGGCAATAACAAGACGAGAGAACCTAGGCGGATGCGCTTGGTGCGTTGTGATGCTGCAGCGAGAAACACCATGCCTGAAGGAGCGGCGTCGAGAGGTATGAAATGGTGCTCGGCTTTGTGATAGCACCAGAACCCGGCTTCGTCGGCGAACTCCAACATGCGTAAACGCTCTTCATATAACTCGGCGAGGCTGCCGGAACGAAATTCCATGTGGTCGAAGATGCCAAAGCGCATGGGGCTTAACTCGACTCGGAAGGCACTACTTGCATTACAACTGGCTTCTCGCTGGCGCTCGTTGGGTTCGGTTGTCACTCGTCATTCTAGATTTTCGCTATACGGGGGTCGTAAAACCCTAGCGAGCCGTGCATGGGGTAGCCCACCAATTCTCTAACTTCGTCGGACATGTTCTTGGCGAGAGAGGGTGGCAAATCCAGGTATTGATTTTCTTCTTGACGCAACCAACCCAGTGAATACGAAAGAGTAATTCCGTAGCGCCATTCCTTCGAATTATTGGCTCCTGCAGCGTGAAGCGTCCCGCCCAGCCAAATCATGACTGAACCTTCAGGCATTTCCGCTTGTGCGATTTCGTCTGCTGTTGCCTGTCGGTCCGCCTCCCAGCGATGACTTCCGGGCACGAGTAACGTGGCACCGTTGGACAGTGTGAAGTCACTCATGGCCCACATGGTAGCTATGACTAAGTTTGGTCTTGGTATTTCAAAGAAAGGAAAGGCGTCCTCTTCACGATGCAAGACTTGCTTCCTGGCCCCAGGGCCAATATTAATTGCTGCTGAAACATGCAGTTGGAACCGTTCGCAATTGTCTCCGAGATGATGTTCGCAAAGAGACTGTATGGTGGGATGCGTCGCCATCCTTTGGGCGCTTTTCGATCTAGCGATTAACGCCGGCAATCGTTGCGTCTTGGCGGGATAGAAATCCTCAGCGGAATCTTCCTCCTGGAAACGAGTTTCTCCCATGGACTCCACCAGTTCACCTTTTACTGTTTGAGTCGCCTCTAGGGACTGGGCGTTTCGAATGACCGCGCAACCAGATTCATCCAACGCCTCTTTAACCAAATTCAAATCGTCGCTCGATTGAAAGACGGGTATTGCAGTGTTAGTGGGCATGCGTTCGGATCTCCGTTTTGGAGGAGTGATGATTGTTCAAGGATTTCACCGACATCGTCGAAATCTCTTCTAAATCGTTACAACATCAAGTGAATCGATCGCATGGCTATTCACGATGGTCGGTTCATGTCTCAATGTGGATTAGTCGAACTGACCACGAGGCGCTTTCGCGAATTTTGCCCAATCAGGACCGCTAGCGTCCCACCCATAACCTTGTTCCTGACCTAGTAGGCGCAACATGAGGGGGTTGTTTGCATGCCGTTCGATGAACTCTGGTGGCACGTACTCACCAAACCGCTCCTGGGTAACGACATAATGACGGGCAAAATAGGTGGCTAGATTCATGCGGATGCCGGGTACCGTCCGTTCGAAGGACCCGTGCCAGGTATTACCGTGCCAGACGACGGCGTCACCGGGCTCCAAATCCATGGCAACCGCGTTGGGGTTGCCATGGTCACCGCCCAACATGATTTCGTCGGTTCGTGGCTGTCGGCACAATCGATGACTTCCGGGCACCATGCCGAGTGCGCCCGCTTCTTCGCTGTATGGCGTCAGCGCATAGTTTACGTTAGCGACCTGGGAGGTCATCGAAAAAGGGGCGGGCATGCCGTTACCGTTGTCCGAATGCAATGGCAAGCACGCTCCGCCAGGGCCTTTGAAATGGCAGGTCATGCTCGAAAGTTTGGAGCTTCGCCCGAGGAGATAATTAATCAGTGCGAGCGGCTCCGGAGCCAGTGCAATGTCCTCAAATACTTCGTCTTCAAACAGGAGATAGTGTGCCAAAGAAATCCCGTTGAAAACTTCGCCGGATTCGTTCTCGATATCTACCGCCGCGCCAGTTTTTCGTTCCATGGCCCGAACAATGGCTTCCCGGGCTCGCGTAACTAGGTCGGGCGAGATCGCCGCTTTGACGGTGGTGTAACCGATCGATTCGAGTTCAGCAAGATTCGCGTTTAGGCCAAGAGCATCTATTTCTGAAAGGGTCGTTTCCCGCGAGACCTTGTCAGGGTCTGCTTGATGCACGCCTGCACCTAATGATTTGGCACGGGACGCCTTCACGTCTTCGTAACTTAATTTTTGTTCAGCCATCGCGGAGCCTTGGTTCATCTCACGGTCAACGATCATACTCCAGAAGAAACTAGCCCAAACCACACGCGCTGGCTACCGACTCGATTGTGCGTTCCCCCCCAGGCATCGTCGGCATGAGAGGTCAGGTTGTCATCGCGGAAAAGATGTTTACCAAGAATCCTTTCGTCACCAGCGCAAGTACCGTTGCCCAGGCGTCGGTGATAATCTTCATTCGAGTATCGGTGGGGAGCGGGAATGATTCGTACGGCAGTTCTTTTGCTATTTCTAACGGTTGGCACGAACGCCGATGTTCAGCCCGAGACCGTAGGTGAGACCCTGTTAACCGAGCCCCAAGACACCTGGTTTATTGCCAAAGGTACGCTAGGCCCGGGTTATATTTTCGACGGTCAGGACGGGACCATGAAAGGCTTGCTTTCGTTGTCGCCATGGACCCCATCTGTCGTAAGACATCCGGACCGAGCCGAGCTGTACGCCGCTGAAGTTCACTATTCTAGAACGTATCGCGGGAAACGAACCGACATTGTGTCCGTTGTTGATCACGCGACATTGACCCCGGTCGCCGAGATACCTATACCGAACAAGATCGCCTCGTTAACGTTTCCACGGTACTTAAGTCTGCTATCCGATCGCCGTCTATTGACGGTCTTTAATATGACGCCGGCGCAATCTGTGAGCATTGTGGATACTCAGTCCCGCAGTTTCGTGACTGAACTCTCAACGCCTGGTTGTGCATTGACCATGCCCGTCGAAAATCGAGGGTTCCTAATGCTATGTGGGGACGGCACGCTTCAGCTGGTACGACTTGATAGTACGGGACATGAGGTCTCGAGGGTTCGAAGTGGCGCTTTTTTCTCAGTTGAAGATGATCCGGTGTTTGATCAACCAATTTCATTCGGTGATAGCTGGCAATTCATCTCGTTCGAGGGACTCGTATACGAGGCCAGCGTCGACGGTGACATCATAAGCGTGACCGAACCTTGGTCTGTAATGTCGGATGAAGACGTTGGGTGGCGAGTCGGCGGACGGCAGATCATTGCGGTCAATGAGGCTCATGACCTTTTGGCGGTGATGGTCCACCAAGGTGGCATCGACACCCATGAAGATCCCGGTACGGAATCTTGGATTTTTGACCGAAGTTCTAAGCGTCGAATAGCCAGGGTTCAGGTCGATGCGCCCATCAATAGTATGTTAGTTACGGCCGGCGACAACCCCCTTTTGATCGCCAGTCGCGCGCTGGAACCTGTCGTTGACGTCTACGACATCATCACTACCAAGAAACAGCGCTCGATTAACGCGGGCGAAGTTGTCGGTCTCTTGCTGCCGTATTGACGATGGATCCGCTCGTCAGTGCCGTTATCGCATTCGGTTTTGCCGTGCTGTTTGGAACAGCTGCGATGACGAAATTGCGCAACTTCGAGCGCTTCCGATCCGCGTTACGCAACTACGCCTTATTTCCGTCATCACTCGAGACAGTGGTAAGTGTAATGATCGTCTTCGTTGAGATCGTGCTAGCCATTGGTTGGCTGCTTGGTTTCTATATCGCGCCGACCGCGATCGCTTCAGCGCTATTGTTGGGTCTTTATGGCGTGGGTATGGCGACGAATTTGGTTCGAGCGCGATCTTACATCGACTGCGGTTGTGGCAAAGCCGAGCAACCGTTGTCTTGGGCTCTGGTCGTCCGGAATGCTCTTTACGTGGTTGCAGCACTGGCGGTTTTAATCCCCGCAAACGAAAGAGCGTTAGGTTGGTTCGACATGGGGCTAGCGACATTCGCTTTATTGATTCTGGTGCTGATGGAGCGAACTACAATGGCGCTTCTAGCGAACATGTCTCAGACGGCGGCTTGGCGAACATGAGCGAATTAATGCTCGCCTCTAATACGCTGTTGTGGGTCCTCGTGCTGGCACTTACGGTAATGGTGTTGGCGCTGGCACGACAAATCGGTGTTCTGAATGATCGGGTGGCGCCGGCCGGGGCTTTGACGCCGACCGGCGGACCCAAAATTGGTGAAACAACCAACGCTGTTCATGTGCGAGATTTAAGGGGTACCGACGTGACGATCGGGGGTGAAGGAAAGGATTTGACGACCTTGTTGATGTTTGTTTCGCCCACATGTCCCGTATGCAAAACCCTCGTTCCGACGGCGATGTCGCTTGCCAAATACGAGGGCTTTCACTTGTTGTTCGCCAGCGATGGTGACTCAATCGATGCCCATCGGTCGTATATTAAAGATATGGGAATTGATGAAGATCGATACGTCCTTTCTGAGGCGCTTGGGATGGAATATCGGGTCAGTAAACTACCGTTCGCGGTGCTTATCGATTCGGATGGGACACTCGCCAGCCTGGGGCTCGTAAATACTCGTGAGCATCTGGAAAGCCTCGTTGAGGCCATGCGCACAGGGGTGGCGACAATACAGGAATACGTGGGTTCGTATGTTCCTGAACCGGTAAAGGAGGCTTGAAATGATCGACAGGTTACGCGGTATCGGCACCAGAATATCGAGCTGGTTCGATCGTAGGACTCTCAGCACGACGACTTCGTTAGCGCGAAAAACGTCTCGTCGAGGGTTTGTGAGTCGTACCGGTACCATTCTGTTAGGCACGAGCGTGTTACCTCTGCTGCCAGTATCGCGGGCGTTAAGCGCAGACCTCAATGAGATTGGAGACCCGACGAGTTGTGATTATTGGCGCTATTGCGCTCTTGGGGGGACGCTTTGCTCTTGTTGCGGTGGCAGCATGAACAGTTGTCCGCCAGGTGCCGAGCCGTCGCCCGTAACGTGGGTTGGCACCTGTAACAATCCGGTCGACGGTAAGGACTACCTCATTTCGTATAACGATTGTTGCGGTAAGGCGGTCTGCGCGCGTTGTTTCTGCCACAACACCGAACGCGATAAGCCCGTGTACTTCCCGAGCAAGAGCAACGATATCTTGTGGTGCTTCGGAGTGGAGAGCAATGCGTACCACTGCACGGTCGCAGTGGTTTTGGACGAGGTTGCTGTGCCCGCCGGAACCGATTGACTCGCTCGTGCTTTGTTTCCGGGTCCTGGCTTTATTGATAAGTCTTCACGCCGCGTACGCGGTTGCTGACCCAAGAATCAATTATTTACTGCATTGCTCGGGATGCCATCTTCCCAACGGGGAAAGTGCTCCCCCTGAGGTTCCCTCGCTTCGCGATCAATTGGGCGCGATCGCGTCGTCTTCGGCAGGCCGTGACTATCTCGCTCGAGTTCCTGGTGCGGCACAAACCCCGCTCTCCGATTCAGAATTGGCGGAAGTGCTTAATTGGGTGCTTCGTGAATTCAACGCACAATCGTTACCCGAATCGTTTGTTCCACTGACGGCTTCGGAAGTCGCGCAATCGAGACAGAATGTGCTCGTTGATCCAGAAGGTTACCGAGAGCAGCTTTGGCCGGCCTCGGACGATGTATATGGTGATCGATTCATACAACCCTACCGTGAATGAAACAATATCGATGATCGGCTACGTTGGATGAGGCTTTCCCCAGTCAAACGAACAGGCGAAAGTAATGACGTCACCACGGTGGGATTCCATCAGCAGCGAAGGCTATTCAGGTAAGCAGGGGCGAGCTTTCCGCGAAGCGATCGATCCTGATCCAAACGGTGCCCAAATAGCTAACGAACCCGCATTCTTGTATCGACCGATACTTTTGGCGTCGGTATCTCTAGGTATGTTATCGATCCTGCTTCCAATTTACGCTCGACAACTCGGAGCGTCGGCAACCGCGATCGGGGGGTTGTTTAGCGTCTTTACGGCAGTGCTTCTCGTCGTTAGACCGCTGACGGGATGGGCGCTGGATCACTATGGCCGGCGTCCGCTACTTCTGCTGGCGCTATTCATTTACGTTGTTTGTATGTTGGTGTTTGGTCGAAGTATCGACCTACCTTCCTTATACGCGGGGCGCGTACTTCACGGCATCGGTGCCGCCGTGATGTGGTTGACGTTGCGCACAGTGGTTGCGGACATCGTACCTGATCAGCGTCGTGCCAGAATCATGGGGCGTCTCACGGAACAAAGCGCCCGCGGAAGCATGTTGGGTGCATTCTTCGGGTTTACCTTACTCGGATTTCTCCCATTGGCGGCGGCATGGCAATGGTCGTTCCTCGGCTACGCCGCACTTTCACTCGTTGCCTTGGTACAGACTTGGTATCGGGTACCCGAGACCAAGTCTGACGGGGAACCGAGTCTAGTCCCACCTTGGGATATCGGCGCCGTAGCTCTTTCTGCCCTCGTCGCCGTGGTTGCATTGGCTGAAGCGCTCATTGGTCCTATTTTTTTGATTATGCTGACGGACCGCTTCGAACTTGAGCCGAGCATGCTTGGAATGGTGATGGCGGGAGGGATTCTCTATGCCATTCTGCCATCCCGAGCTGGTGCCTGGGGCGACCGAATCGGCCGTTATCGAGTCGTGGTCTTAGGGCTGGCCTTGGCCGCATTCGCCAACGGGAGCTTTCCATTTCTACCCTCGGTTTGGGTGTTGATACTCGTCTACACCGTTTTGGTTGGTGCGTGGTGCATGGTCACTCCACAACTCGACGCGCTCGTCACGTCTCGAACCTCACCACTCAGCCGGGGACGTACCGTTGCTCGTTATGAATTTGTTAGGGGTGCTGGGGCAGCTTGTGGTCCCTTAGCCGGCGGTTGGCTCTATGACGAGTGGCATGTTGCAGCACCGTTTGTTGCGAATAGTTCGTTGTTGTTATTGACGGCGGTGACGACGCTGGTGGTACTCGTCTACTCGCACAAAAGAGTAGCGGGATCTACGCGCGATCAAGTTGGCGAGCCCTGAATACGACGAGACCGCTTCGCATATTTTCTTGAGAGCTCCTCGGCTGCTCGTAATCTGTCGAGGTGCGTACATGCTCGATAATTCTTTTCCGCTTAATATGATTTGATCGTGGGTCTGACGAGGGAATCGATATGAATGAATTATGGAGATGCTCGGCTACCGAACTTGCTGAACTTATTCGTCGAGGCGAGGTTTCCAGCCGCGACGTTGTTGAGGCCCACTTAGCACGAATCGGTGACGTTAACGATGATGTCAACGCCGTCACGATGACACTAGAGGAAAGCGCGTTAGCCCTGGCGGATGCCGCCGATGCAGCTAATGCTATTGAACGTTTGCGTCCGCTACATGGCGTACCGTACACGATCAAAGAAAACATCGACTTGGTTGGGACGCCGACCACCCAGGGACTACCGTCGCTCGCTGACGCGATCCCGAGCGCCAACTCACCAATTGTGGACCGCATGAATAGTGCCGGTGCAATTCCCATCGCTCGGACGAACCTCCCCGAGGCCGGATTACGTATCGATACAGAAAATCCACTGCGTGGACGAACGTTTAACCCATGGAATAAGAAACTTACCCCTGGTGGTTCGAGTGGAGGTGAGGCTGTAGCGATTGCGACGGGCATGTCCCCCATGGGTCTCGGCAACGATATCGGCGGGTCGTTAAGAAACCCTGCGTACTGCTGTGGTATTGCGGCATTAAAGCCAACGGCTGGACGGGTACCTTTTGCGATCGAAGGCGAAGTAGGGGGATTGGGTGCTGCCAGCTTGGAGTTTGTGTCGGACGGGCCGATGGCGCGAACAGTTGCGGATTTACGACTCGGTTTATCCATTATCGCGGGTCGCCACGCCAAGGACCCAAGGACCGTGGACGTACCGCTAACAGGCCCTGTGCCGAGCCCCCTAAGAGCGGGCATCGTCACCTCGATACCGGGATGCGAATTACCACCAGCGACGATTGCCGCCATCGAAGAGTCCGGAGAGATTCTTTCCGGTCAGGGTTGGGAAGTAACAACGGTAGAACCCCCAGAACTTGAGCGGGTGCTGGATGTTTGGGGAAACATCTTGCTAGAAGGTATGGCGGATGGTCTTGAAGAAATGAGTAACCTGCTCTCACCGGAAATACATCAACAACTCATCGAAGTGGAGAAATACTTTAATCCTGGAAGTGGGTCGCTCAATACAACATTGGGCGAGCGTCAACGCTTACGGATTCTTTGGTCTCAGTTTTTGACGGAACACACCGTCGTGGTCGGTCCGACCTGGACCAATCTTCCGTTTCCTTGCAACGCCGATTTAGTTCCAGTCTCTGGTGCCGAGCTTGTCGTTAATACATTACGGTTTATCGTGCCAGGCAACGCCTTGGGCATCCCAGGATTGGCTCTACCGATGGGCGTTGCAGACGGATTAGCCACGGGTGTTCAGATTTATGCCGATCTCTGGAGAGACGACCTTTGCCTACTGGCAGGTCAATGCATCGAGCGTGGCGTGGACGCGATCACGCCGATCGATCCGAAATCCGGGTGAGTCAGCTAGGGAGCGTTCCACTCATGTTAAATACGTGAGTACTTGGTGGAAAATCATCCTTTGGAGCGCTGGAATAGTATATGGCGTTCTATCGCTCTATCTCGTTCTCTACGGGGCTCTTTCGGATCTTGGCACCGCTTTTTTGCCGCTCGGCATCGGATTGATGGGACTTTCGATGTACGCCAAGACATACAGAAATCGTCTCTTTCAGATCGGTCTGGTTTTCCTTCTATTAGGAATGTTGATGTCGTTAGGTCGTTTCGGGCAGGTGTTGTTCTAAAATCACCGAAAGCCGTTTGGGGGTGGTTTTCCCGCCTTCCCTCGTGTTGCTGCTAGCATAGTTAGTCCAGCGACTATGTGCCGAGGAATTCATGGGTAATCCCTTCCGAAATGAAGCACATCGCGACGAGTTCCTCGCTCAACCACGCCTTGCGATTTTGATCACCAACGATGCCCCTGGTGCTCCAATAGGCGTTCCTGTTTGGTTTGAGTGGACCGGAACAAAAGTGCAAATGTTTGCGGGAAAAGAAACGCCTAAGATCAACCGCATCAAACGAGATGCGAGGGCTTCGGTACTTGTCACGAACGCGGTAGGGGAGCCCGAAGCGTGGGTGGCCTTTGATGGTCTAATCGATCTGAATGATGACGGTGGTATTGAGCTTGCGGCTCGGCTCGTTGATCAGTACTGGAACATGGACGACGAACGGCTCCGGAGCGTGCTCACTTCGTGGCAGCAAGCGCCTGACGAATTTTGCCTGTTGACGCTTCGACCCGAGAAAATTCGTACCGGACAATAGGCATCGAAGGCGCGTTATGACGACCCCTTGGCGACGCACCTTTGTGTCCTCAGAATCTCCCACCGGAAAAAGGAATGGCGCGGGCTTTCACCCGTGCCAAGGCATCTATTACGAACCGACCAACAAACATGCCGAGACAGCGTTCATAGCGTCGCACTTTAACGTTGATTTCAGCGAGCACTACCTAGGCGAGTACATGGCCGCTCGTGGTTACGGTTTTCTTGGTTGGAACACTCGGTTTCGGGGCAACGAAGCTTTCTTTCTTTTGGAGCATGCCCTGGTCGATATTGGCGCGGGAGTTGCCTGGCTCAAGGAACACGCGGGCGTCGAAAAGGTTGTCATCCTGGGTAATTCGGGCGGTGGCTCGCTTATGGGGGCCTACCAATCACAAGCAACAATCGTCAGCATGTCACCCACACCAGGATTGAAGCTACCCGAAGCACTTTATGACTTAACTGCTGCCGAATATTACGTGTCGCTTTGCGCACATGCTGGCCGGCCCGAAGTTCTAACTTCGTGGTTTGATCCGTCTGTTACGAACGAGTCGGACCCTGCTTCGGTTGATCCCGAACTCGACATGTACAGCGAGACTAATGGACCTCCTTACCTACGCGAATTCGTTGAGCGGTATCGAATAGCGCAAACACAGAGAAATGACCGCATCACGGCTTGGTGTCATTCGGAATTAGCTCGATTGAAGGGTCATAGCATGTTCGATCGTGGTTTTAACCTATATCGCACCTGGGCCGATCTTCGTTTCGTGGACGCCACTATCGATCCTTCGGAACGACGGCAAAATTGGTGCTATGCGGGAGATCCTAGAAGGGCGAATTATGGTCCTCAAGGAATTGGGTTAACCAATACGTTACGGACCTGGTTATCGATGTGGAGCTTGTCGGATTCATTTTGTTGCGGCGGACCGCACCTCGCCCGAATCGTTGAACCGGCCTTGGTTATACAAAGCTTGGCAGATTCGGGTGTGTTTCCTAGCGATGCACGGCTTATCTACGACAGCCTCGGCTCACTCGATAAAACGATTGAGATGGTTCCCGGTGATCATTACTTGCAAGCTCCTGATGGAGCAAGAGCCCACGTCGCTGATCTAATCGTCGGATGGCTAAATGATCGTGGAGGATGAAGTTGCGGTGGTGAGCAGCTTAGGGAAGTTCAAAAAAAATGACTTCAAGAGGTTTGTCGCTCAGATTCTTGCCCCGATGTGCACCTCTGGCTTCAGCCCAAATCGCATCGCCCGCAGGTCTGGAAATCTCGTTGACTTCGCCGGACGCCGAAGTCACGGCAACGTTCATATCGGTTAGTGCGACGGAAACGCCCGCTTTATGGGAGTGAATCGGCGTTTCATGGCCGGCTGGACTTTTAATGCGCACCACGCGTACGTCAGGACGCTCGAGTTCGATCGTGGCGTTAACCGGGTCCGCACGAACCGCATTAGGAACGCTTTGATCTTGTGTGGGATATGGACTTTTAATCTCAACGAACACGCTTTCCTGGCTCGCCTTTGAAATACTGGTCACGGAATGAGGGTTTAAATCACCGTCAATGATGTCTCCGCGGAAATTTTCGGGACGGGATTCGGTAATGCCGTCTAATCCGATGAACGTGCTTTGGCCGCCCGTTAATGTGACTCCCACAAACGGTGCATGTGAGTGCATTGCGGAAGCGTCTCCCGGACCGTAGGTGACTCTGATCACCCGTACATAGTCATTCTCAAATTCGATTTGATAGTGATCGGGAGCGACTAGGGTAGAGGTCGATATGGTGTTGTCGTCATTTTGGAAACAGCCGACAAGAACGAGAGGTAACGCGATGAGCACCAGTACTTGATTCATGAATTCATAATACGAAGCGTCACTCTGAACGTCTAGCGTCTATTTGATAACAATAAAAAGATAGTAATAACAATAGAATATGAGAGTTATATCAAATAGATTCTAGTAAGTAGCACCTCCGCCTCTCTCGAATTTGAGACGTCTTCGATTGCCTCGTAAAAAGATCGTCCTCACTTCTAAAACTAAGATATGGTTAAGACAAGTCGAAGGAGGGAACGAGCTAATGCCATACGAAATCAAGCGATTCCCGTATGACGGCACAATCGATGCCGACGGACATATTTTAGAACCACCCGACCTTTGGGAAACGTACCTCGAAAACGAATTCAAGGAACGCGCGTTGCGCATCAAAGTCGACGACGATGGCCTCGAGTATCTAGAGATCAATGGAACGCCTTCCAAATTCACGAGCAGAGGCAGCCTTGGCATTATGGGAGCGATGGGCGAAGAGAATTTGATGCCGAGCCCAGAACGCCGTTACGCCGACAGTATGCCGTTTGGGGCTTGCGACGCCTCAGAGCGCATCTCGTTAATGGACCAAGAAAACCTCGAGTGTGTCTTGCTGTATCCGACGATCGGACTGTTATGGGAAGTCGAAGAGACGGACCCATCGATCAGTTTGGCTTATGCCAGGGCGTACAATCGGTGGATCGCCGATTTTTGCCGAAGCTCCGGTGGTCGGCTAGTACCCATCGCCATGCTCACACTATTAGATCCTAGCGGGTCGGCGAAGGAACTCGAGCGCGCGGTCAAAGATGGATGCCGAGGCGCGTGGGTAAATCCGTTTAACCATAATAGGGTGATTCACGGCCACTCGGATCATGACGTGTTATTCAAGAAATGCACTGAACTCGACGTGCCGCTGGCTATCCATCCAACCTTCCATCCATATGGTACAGCTAGTGGTATTTTCGACTGGCCGCCAGAAGGTGTTGGTATGGCGGGCATGATTTGGCTTCGTTCAATTGTGCAACAAGCCCTTATCTCGTTTTTTGCGCTCGGGACCCTCGATCGATTTCCCACACTACAATTGGGCGTATTGGAAGCAGGCTCGGGTTGGATTGGGCCATTGCTTGATCGGTTGGAAGCGTATTCGGCTTCGATAACCGGTAAAAAGCCTCCTGTCAGGGAGTATTTTCGACGTCAGTGCTTTATCTCCGGAGACCCCGATGAAACTGCCGTGCCATTCATCGTGGATCATGTCGGCGCCGATAATTTCATGTGGGCTACGGACTACCCGCATCCAGATCACCCACATACGTGGGTAGATGATCTGACGACATATGCGGAACGATTGAGCTCAGCAACGCGGAACAAAGTACTTGGCGACAACGTCAAACGGATATACAGCTTGGACTACACACTTCCCGAGCGACGGACTGAAGATGTTGCTGCGCGCTAAATCGCTGGGAACTTGGGATCGATCGAGCGAGGAGGGGTGATTGTCTGGTATCGGCACGAAATTGGTCAGTATTGATGATGCAGTCGCGACCATACTCCCCGGCGACGTCGTTCACGTTGCCCCCTATTCGACAACGCCCTATAGCTTATGTGCGGGATTGAAAACCCGTATCCAAAGGGGCGACCTCAGCCATATCCGAGTCGACCATCCCGCTTCGTTCTTTTCGTGGACCGACGAGGGGATGATCGGTGCGGTCGAGCTGCACGACAACTACGCCACGCCACCAAATCGGGCGGCGTGTCATGCAGGTGAGGTGGAATACTTACCGGTCGGCATATGGCAAAGTTATGAAATTCCGGCTGGTTTTCACCAAAACCCCGACGTTTTTTTGGTTCCAGTTTCACCGCCCGATGAGTTAGGGTTTTGCAGCTTCGGGCACGGTGTGTGGCTGTCTAAAACGGTAGCTCAACGGGCCAAACGTATCATCGCCGAGGTCCGGCCAGACTTTATTCGTACCTTCGGCGATAACTACATCCATGTCGACGAAATCGATTTATTTGTTGAAGCTGAGCCCTCGGAAGGTGCAAACCTGGAGGCGCCGGAGCCCTCTGCGGAAGAAGTTGCCTACGTCGAAGTAATCAACACGCTCGTTGCGGCTGAACTCGTTAACGATGGGGATACGTTGCAGATGGGTGTGGGTACAGTTTCAGGGGCTCTTGCCAACTACCTGGGGTTTCGCAATGACCTCGGGATTCAAACCGAGCTTATCACCGGCGGTGTCGCGGCTCTTGTTGAGCAGGGGGTAGTTACCGGCGCGCGAAAATCACTCAACCGCCACAAAGTCGTCGGTTCAGCTTGTGTTGCTCTCGATCAGGAAGAGTTGAACCAGATTCACATGAATCCACATTTCGAACTCTACGACTTTGGTTATACCGATGATCTGCGACATCTGATCCAACAGGAAAATTTTGTCGCTGTAAATAATGCACTCATTGTTGATCTCACCGGACAAGTGTCAGCAGAGGCGCTTGACCATCGGCCCTACACGGGGGTTGGGGGACAAACCGTGTTCATGATCGCCGGTGCCTACTCGAAGGGCGGAAAATCGATCAGTGTCACGCCCTCTAGCTCGGTGCCAACGGCCACCGGCAAGCGGGTCTCACGAATTGTGCCCACCCTCAGCGCTGGAGCCGCGGTGACGGTGCCTCGAACGTACGTGGATTATGTGGTGACAGAACATGGCATTGCTAAACTACGGGGGAAGACGTTGAAAGAGAGAGCTGCCGCGTTAGTGGAAGTCTCTCACCCCGAGTTTCGAGACGAACTTAAGACAGAAGCCTCCAGGTTGTACGGAATCTAGATAACCTTTTCGGGCAAGCTTCGATATCGATGTTGCTCTAATAAACTATCCCGAGTACCTAACCTGCATGCGTTTAATACTATTGAGAAAATTGGATCGCATACGAGCCACCTCACCCGTTACCGTGATGTCGGGAAAGCGTTTGAGTAATTCTTCCAAACAGACGGTGAGTTGAATTTCTGCGAGTCGCCAACCGATACACAGATGCTGTCCGTATCCGAAACTCAGATGTCTCGGACCGTTTCGGGTGACGTTAAAAGAAAAGGGATCGTCCCACTTGTCTTCGTCTCGATTTCCGGACATGTACCAGAGTGCAAGGCGGTCGCCTTTTTTGATGATCTTTTCGCCTACCTTTGTATCTTCGAGTGCAGTACGCCGCATATAGACCACGGGGGCGACCCAACGAATGATCTCATCAATTGCATCCGGAATAAGAGACGGATCATCGATGAGCTTTTGTCGTTCTTCGGGATGCTGACTCAACGCCAAGATGCCACCACTGATGGAGTTCCGTGTCGTTTCATTGCCGGCGACAACGAGCAAGATGAATGCAGAGACATAGTCGGCAAGTTCCATGGGTTCGCCATTCATCTCGGTATTCACGAGCATGGAGATTAAGTCGTCGCCAGGATTCTCTTGGCGCGATGTACGAAGTGCCACGGAGTATTGAAATAGTTCTCCGAACACGGCCATGACTTCGTCCCGTCCGATGCGCATATCGGGATCATCGCCGCCGATCATAATGTTGGACCACTCAAATAGTTTTTTGCGGTCTTCTTGTTCGACTCCTAATAGTTCTGCGAGCATCTGGATGGGGAGTTCAGCGGCCACGGCCGAGACAAATTCGCACTCGCCTCGACCGGCGATATTCTCGAGGATCTCAACACATCGCGTCCGAATCTCAGGGATTAATGCGTTTAATCGGCCCGGTGTAAACCCAGGCGCCACCATACGACGATGTTGTGTATGCGTTGGGGGATCCATCATGATCATGCTGCTACCCGACGTAATGATCGAACCACCACCGCTGACTTCATCTTTTGAGGCGTTTTCCAAGTTTTGTCGTCGCCTGCGCATCTCTGCTGATTCGAGCGTAATCCCTCCGAGGAGTCGGTCCGAACTAAAGACTTTCGGGTTTTTCGAAATGGCCTGAATGTCGTCGTACTTCGTTATCGACCAAAATCCTAGACCACCATCGGTCTCTGGGCACCATGCCACGGGATCATCTCGTCGGAGCTCGGTAAAGATTTGATGAACCGCCTCTTGATCGAGAAAGGTTTCCGGTTCGGAAAGCGCGAGGCGTGCTTGATCGTTCATTGTGAGAAATCCAAGTTAGTTCCCGACAGAGGAGGCGAAACTAGAGAACAGCAGTCGCCAGAAGGACAGGGAATATACTCTCTAAGTTGGAAAAGAAAAGCGTTAAACCCGAGCGCATTGATAACAGTCAGCGGGCAGCTCACGCGACGGAAAGATTCTCAAGAAATATCGGCGGGGCAGGGCCGTATGGCGCCGTTAGGCATCGCCGACGAAGTCTATTGCTCCACAACGCATTGCGACCATTCCCGTGATCTTCAGTACAACAACAAATCTGTAGGGATTGATCATAGCTAACGGCAGTAATGCTTTACCGCGTACTCTGCTCGACCACGACAACACCATTGACTATGCTCATACAGCGCAGACTAAAAGGTGAGACATGAGCAACGATGCGTACACCTTGATTACGGCGGATACCCATGCTGGTGGAAGCCATGCCCAATATCGAGAATATCTAGATGCGAAATCTCGAGATGCTTTTGACGAATGGCGAGGAGGCTACAAGAACCCGTCTCAAGAACATTACGGCAAGAAGAAAATGCGGAACTGGGATTTTGACATACGTACGAAAGATCAGAATAGTCAAGGCGTTGTCGGAGAAGTCGTTTTCCCGAACACCGTTCCACCGTTTTACAGCAAGAGCATCGTAATCGCACAGCCGCCGCGGCCCGATCAATACTCAAAGTGTTTAGCGGGCATTCGTGCTCACAATCGGTGGCTGGTCGATTTCTGTGCCGAAGACCCGGACCGTCGCGCAGGCATCGGTTTGATTTTGCCAAATGATTTAGAGGAGGCCATTAAAGATATCGAGTTCATCGCAAAATCGGGTTTGCGGGGTGGAATCCTACTCCCACTGATTCCCCCGGACTGCGATTGGCTCCCCTCTCTATACGACAAGGCTTGGGATAGAGTTTTTGCAGCCATTCAGGACCATGACCTTGTGATCAATCAGCACTCCGGCCAGGGCTCGCCAGCATACGGCGACGACATGGTTGGCGAGGCGTTATGGATGTCAGAAGTAACCTTTTACTGCCAAGCCGGTTTCCGACACCTATTGATGAGCGGCGTGTTCGAACGTTTTAAGCGGCTTAAGTACATTCTCACGGAATCCGGCTGCGCCTGGGTTGGTCCGATGCTTGCGCAACTTGATGGTATTCATCAGGGGATACAGCTTGGCGCCATCGGCGAGATGCACTATGACGGTGAATGGGTTCTTAAGGAACTACCGAGCGAATACGCGCAGCGCAACTGTTGGTACGGTGCAAGTTTCCCAAGCAAGTCCGATCTCGATGGTATCGATAAGCTTGGAGCCGATCGTGTTCTTTGGGGAAACGATTATCCGCACTTTGAAGGCACCTTCCCTTATAACCTCGAGTCGTTAAGGCTTACATTTAAAGATCTTCCCGAACGCGAACGTCGCATGCTTCTCGGCGAGAACGCCGCACAACTGTATCAATTTGATCTCGAGAAGCTTCGGCCGCAGGCCGAAAAGTACGGACCCACTCCCGATGAAGTAAACACACCATTGTCACGAGATGAAATTCCACGCGACGCAACCTGTGGGCTCTTTCGCAACGCACTCTATGCTGCCGGTTAGCGGTCACTGGTAATGGGAATGCCTGAAGGAATTGGAATCGTCGATACCATGATCGCCTTTCCGGCTACCGACTTTTCACAATACGATTTCATTAGAGCTCAACTGAAAGACGGTTCCACCGATATGGATTTTCCGGTGGAGTATATGTTTAAGAATGTGCCGAAGGAGTTGTACGGAAATAAGGATCCCATCTCCGTTACTCTGCACGAGATGGACCGGTTCGGCATCGAGGTTGGGCTCATTGGCGTCGGAGGTGACGTCAGCCGTAAGGCGTTAGAGGCGCACTCTGATCGTTTTGTCGGCCAGGGCAGCGTCGATCCCAACAAAGGTATGGAAGGCGTTCGCAGTATGGTGCGCCAATACGAAGACTTTGGTGTGTGTTCGTTTGGCGCATTCAATGCAGGGTTCAATCCCCAGGTTGCTATCGACGACGCAAAGATGTATCCAATTTACGCTAAGTGTGTGGAACTAGACGTACCGATTTTTTCCTGCGCTGGGGTTCCAGGTCCACGCTTTCCTATGTGGCCACAGGCGGTCGAACGTATTGACAACGTGATGTACGACTTTCCGGAGCTCGTATTCGTCACCCGTCATGGCTGTGAACCTTGGGAGGATCTTGCCGTCAAGCTAATGCTCAAATGGCCGAACCTTTACTACTCGACGTCGGCATTTGCTCCAAAGTATTACCCCAAAGCGATCATTGATTATGCCAATACACGCGGCGCGGATAAGGTGATCTATGCGGGTTATTTCCCGATAGGTCTTTCGTTAGAAAGGATCATGACCGATATGCAAGATGTCTCTTTTAAGGATGACGTGTGGCCCAAGTTCTTGAGCGAGAACGCTCGTAAAGTCCTCAAGATCCGAAACTCGTAATAACACCTGGCAATGGCCGACGACTAACGCCAGGTCACTTCCATCGCAAAAAAATGGTCAAAAACCTCTCGATTGGGATGGTTCAGCGCAGATCGAGCTGGGCTGCGGATATAGAAGTCGAGTTGCTGGGCCGCGGGATTAACGCTACCCGCGTTTCCCGAATCGGGATTCAACATGACCTGCAGGGTCTCGCGATGACGCATACCTTGGGTGACCATAAAGTGGATCTCGTAGTCCTGGTATAGCGTTTCGCCGTTTAGTGTCGCGCTACCGTATCCCCAGCCGGCGATATAGAGAAGGCTCTTGGGCCAGTTCGAGTCGCCACATCCGGCGTCCCCATGCTCGTACAAAAACGCGGCTATACCACCATCTTGGCAGGGGGAAAATTCATAGATATGTTCGAGCGTCACAACGTACCTACCTTCCGACAATTCGAGATCGGCTGTGAAAGTGCCGGTGTTGTCGATTTCGTTTACGTCAATGGAGATGTTTCCAGCAACAGCTTTTATGTTCCCAGCGTCGTTCCCCATGTGATCCCATGGAGGGGTGTCGTTAAGGGAACCGACTTGATAGACGTTGCTTGCGCTAATATTGAAACGTCCGTCATAGAGACGGTGTTGTTGTGGCGCGTAGATACCCAGTGCGGTCGCGGGCTGTGATTGTGGGCCGCGAATTTCCGGTTCATTGGTTGCCTCGCAGCTCGCCAAAAACAGGAGAGCTAACGTAAGCGGTAGACGACTTGAATTGACCGGTTTCGTTTCCATTGTGCAGACCCGTATCCTAAACCATATGACCAACATCTGAGGGTGGCGACTTGATACAAAAAGGTTTACTCGTTCTCGCGGCGTGTGTCGTCGCGGTTGGTGCCGTCAGTTATTGGTACGTGTCGCGATTAATGGAAGGATCGCCACCAGTTACATTGGCCGAGGAAACTTATCGCCGCATTAATTCAGGGCAGATCGTTGGATACAAAGAACCGAATGGGACATTCGGCTGGCGTGGTATCCCTTTCGCCACGCCGCCCGTTGGCGAATTACGTTGGAAAGCGCCGCGCGCGCCGCAACCATGGGAAGGGGTACGCAACGCGTTGAATTTCGGATCCGCATGCCCGCAACGAGGATTCGGGGGTGGAACGTCCGGGATCACGGGCGAAGAGGACTGCTTATATCTGAACGTCTGGCAACCGCCTGGTTTGCAAACTCCGCGACCCGTGATGTTTTGGATTCATGGTGGAGCCAATCACATCGGCGAAGCAGCGACCCCCCTTTATCATGGGGCAAATCTTGCCGCCACTCATGACGTGGTGGTTGTTAGCATCAACTACCGTCTAGGACCGCTTGGCTGGCTTACTCATCCCGGGCTCCGCGTTTCTGGCGACCTGGCCGACGACTCGGGTAACTATGGAACCTTAGATATTTTGCGTGCGCTGGAGTGGGTTCAGGAAAATATCGCGCAATTCAATGGCGATCCAGACAACGTTACGATCTTTGGTGAGTCAGCGGGCGGCTTTAACGTGCTCACCATGATGGTTTCCTCGCTCGCGGCTGAGCTTTATCACAAAGCCATCGTGCAAAGTGGTGGACTGACGATCAACTCGTTTAGTGTCGCCGAGAATTTTCGCGACGATGAGGAGCCCGGAAGTAATTCCAGTTCGCGTGAGCTCGTTAACCGACTGATGGTTGCCGATGGTCGTGCCGCAAATCGTCAAGAGGCCAAAGCCATACAACTCTCCATGACCGATACCGATGTCGCGAAAGTACTACGCAGTGCGGCTCCGTCGCAGCTTTTGTCTGCCCAGGGTGGCGGGATGATGGGTGGTACGCCGTACATATTCGGAGACGGATACGTTTTGCCGGCGGACGCGCAGGCCGACGAGATCTTCACGGATGTATCGAACTACAACGTCACGCCGGTGATCCTTGGCACCAACCGCGACGAAGTGAAACTTTTTCTCGCGATGTCTCCCAGCGTAACCAATCGATTTTTTGGGATTCCCTATCGGATTCGTGACTCCGTCAGCTACAACCGGGATGCGGCATATGGGACAGATGCCTGGAAGCTTAGGGCCGTCGATGAACTGGCCGAGAGACTTCACGACACACAAGGGCATTCGGTGTTTGCGTATCGGTTTGATTGGGACGATCTTCGAAATGTCTTGTCGCTGGATCTGGGTAGCCTATTCGGTGCCGCCCATGCCTTCGAGATCCCCTTTATGTTTGGTAATTTTGATCTCATAGATCGCACCATGGTTATTGCCGGTGAGGCGAAACCGGCACGCAATGCGCTTTCCGCAAGCATGATGTCGTATTGGGCGAATTTCGCGTATACCGGGAGTCCTGGCCGTGGCCGTGACGGTCACGAAATCGAGTGGACCGGATGGAAAAACGGAGACGCGGAAAATGAACGGCTGCTCATATTCGATAGCCACACGGATGGCGGTATCCGCATGTCGCCGTTACGGCTGACTCGAGAAGGCATGCGTGAACGCGTCCTTAACGATACGAGCTTTACGGATCAAGCGGCTCATTGTCGGACTTACCGTCAGCTATTCAGTGATGATGACTTTCGCCAAAACGAATACGCGACGCTGGGGAAGGCTGGTTGTAATGATTGATGTATTGGCACCGTGTTATGACGTGAATTCCTGAGGACATCGACACCGAATGCCAATAATGAATTCGGAAACAAGGGGGGTCGATGGGTCGCGTTGAAGATAAAGTAGTCGTAATTACAGGCGCAGGATCTGGCCTTGGAGAAGCCGATGCGCATCGTCTCTCACACGAAGGCGCAAGGCTCGTTTTGACAGACATCAATGCGGAGGAGGGCAGGCGCGTTGCCGATGAATGTATAGGGGAGGCGATATTCTTTGAACAAGACGTCAAGGAAGAGTCTTCGTGGCCCCGGCTGATTGAAGCGACGGTCGAGGCGTTCGGGCGGTTGGATGTACTCGTTAACAATGCCGGCATCGCGCATATCGCGAATATCGAATCGGCCGCGACTGATCAATGGCACGATATCTTGCGTGTACATCTCGATGGCACTTTTTTTGGGTGCCGTTCTGCGATACCCGAAATGACGAAATCCGGTGGTGGTTCGATCATCAATATGTCGTCCGTTGCAGCACTGATAGGGCTGTCATCCTACCTAGCTTATTCGGCTGCGAAAGGCGGTATCCGATCCATGACAAAGTCCATTGCTAGTTACTGTCGTGAGGAGAAGAACCTTATTCGCTGTAATTCGATACATCCGGGAAGTATTTCAACTCCCATGGTGCATGACGCGCTCGAAAGGCTTTCGGGTATCAAGTTAATGGAACAAGAAGATCCAGAAGCGACGCGCAAAGCTATGGGTATTGGTGAACCACTTGATGTCGCTAACATGGTGCTGTTCCTGGCGTCAGAGGAATCGAAACATATCAACGGGGCTGAACTGGTGATCGATAACGGTGACACGATCAGGCAAATGTCACGGTGACTATTACCGGTTTGGTTCACGTCAATATTAATTGTTCAAATTTTGATCGCTCCTTGAGCTTCTATGAGCTGCTCGGGTTTCAGAAATTGGTCGATGTACCACCTAACAATACGGTGGAGGTGGCTGCCGCCGTCGGCATGCGACCGTACACGGTGAAAGGCGCGTTGCTAATTTTGAGGGATTCGAAGACGCCTTTGGTGCTTGATCTGCTTGAATGGCAGGATCCGCGCAATCACAGCCCACCCTATGAGCATCTATACCATCTGGGCATTGCCCGCATTGCGCTCGCAACGGACGATCTTGATTCAGACGTTGAATTTCTCAAGTCAAACGGAGTCGAGTTTCTGTCAGAACCTGCGACCGTAAAACTCAAAGATACTCCGGCAACTCGCTTCGTTTGTTTTAAGGATCCCGACGGGACGATCTTGGAACTTGTGCAGGGAAATTGATATGACCACGCCCTCCGCCCGCATTCGCGAAATCCTCGATCAAGGCGTCACCGACACGTGGCGACTTTTCACGACTGAAGTCTCTGGTTAGGGCGTGGAATTCGGCGGCGTTCGCGCTGGCACCAGCTTTTCGACGGTCAGAGCCAGGTTCAATAATTTTTGCTCGCTCCAACTTTCAGCTAAGAACTCGACGGCAATTGGCATTTGATTAGGACCGAATCCAGCTGGAACCGAAATGGCTGGCAATCCGGAATTGGCTGCCAGCTGGCAGTTGAAATGCGTATGTTGTCCGCCTATCTCTACCGCTTCTCTGGTTGCGGTCGGATAGACCAGTGCATCCAGGCGGTACTCATGCATAAGCGTCAAAAGGGCTCCTCGAGTGTCGGTGCGTCGAGCGCGTTGCCGTAAATAGGTCAGTTCGGATTCATGGGCGGGTCCTAGGAGCGGTCTGAGCAGACTGGCGACGTTGGTAACAATCCGTGGATCGTCCAACAACGCTTTGAGTGAAGAGAACCCAAGTGACGGATTGGCTGCTAAATACGCCGTCATGTCTTTCCTGAAGTCGAATTCAGAAACAAAGAAGGGGGTTTCCACAAGACTCGCGTATACCTGCGGGTCCGCGACTTCGATAACGTTCGCACCTTCCGCTTGAAGTTTTCCCAATAATGCCTTGATCCGATTGCCAAGTTCGATCTCCTCGGGATCGGTACCGAACCGGTCCACCAAGACCCCTAGTCGAAGCGTCGATGGGTCCAGCGTCGTCAACGCCTCGTAGTAACTCGCAGGGATTTTGCCGACCGACGCGGTGGTTTGCGGATCGTGTTGATCAAACCCGACGGTTGCATCCAAGGTGATCGCAAGATCCCGAACACTTCGGGCTAGTGGACCGCCAATGTCCTGAGTGCTTGATAACGGCACAATTCCGAATCGACTACTGAGTCCCTGCGTCCCCCTGAGACCGACGAGATTGTTATGAGCTGACGGTACCCGGATCGAGCCGCAGGTATCACTCCCCATACCCACAGCCGCAAAATTGGCCGTGATGCCGGCGCCTGTCCCCCCACTAGATCCTCCGGGATGACGCGTCAGACCGTACGGATTCTTTGTTGCTCCGAACGCGGATCCTTCCGTGGTCCAACCATAGGCGAATTCGTGCATCGTGGTTTTCGCCAGAATGATCGCTCCGGCTTTTTTCAGGCGGTCCACTTGGGTCGCGTCTCTATCGGGTGCATGGCCCTTGAATAGGATTGAACCCGCCGTGGTCGGCATACCGCGTGTTTCGTAGTTGTCTTTGACCAGAACGGGGATTCCGTGCAGAAGCGTTCGTGGTCCTGATTTTTGACGCTCTTCGTCTAGGGCTTTGGCGAGCGATATCGCATCGGAATTAGAATGCTGGATTGCATTGATCGCGGGACCCTGTTGGTCATATCGATCGATGCGGTCTTGGTACCACTGGACGAGTGCAACCGACGAGAGCGTGCCCGCCTGGAGTTGATCCTGAAGCTCTTCAATTGATGCGTCTAACATTTGTATTTCGTGAGTGTCGGCGAAGAGGTAGACCGAGGATGATGCCGAAACTAGCCATAAACCGGTTAGACACAATGCGCGGAATAACGCTCCCATAAAGACCTGTACTCCCTATTCGAAGCACGTAGAAAAGTACACCTCTCCACGTGCGCTGTCACAGTTTTATCTTCGAATCGCGGACAATCCATACAAAATACCACCAAGCACGATCGCCCCAGAGACCTGCAATACCTCAGCCACGCTAACCCGGCTCAGGAGCCAGGCGCACAACAACAGTGCGGAACCGGAAACCCATGGACCCATGCGCACCACGTAATTTGGAGGTCTCGTGTCAGGACGTCGCCGCAATACCGGCAAGGCCGCACACACAATCGCATAGGTGATCAGGCGGATAACGCTGTTGATTGTTAATGCTTCGACAAAATTGAAGGTTAGACATGCGAGCCAACAAGCAACGGCCGTGATCATCAGAGAGCTGGTGGGCGTGTGATACTTGGTGTGCGTTTGGCCGAAGAATGAGGGGACTTGATTTTCCTGAGCCATCGCATAGGGAAGCCGTGAGCCACCCAGCAGACCCGCGTTGAGCGTACCCGAGGTCGATATGATGGCACCCACAACAATGACTACGGCACCGATTGGTCCAACGAACACGGTCGCAGCATCAGCCAATGGACGGCTGGATGTCGCCAAGGAAGGCAGCGTACCGATCGCGACAATTTGAATAGCTAAATAGAAAACCAAAACGAGCGCCACGGTAACGAATAGAGCGTAGGGAAATGCTTTCTCAGGATTCTGTACTTCGCCCGCGTTGATGGTGGCTACCTCAAAACCACTGAACGCAAAGATTAGGACCATGATGGCTAAAGCAAGCGTATTGGCATTCGGCATTGGTTGGAACTGAAAATGACCCGGTTCGATGAACCAAATACCAACGAGTACGAACATAGCGAGTGGCACCAGTTTCATGACGGCAAAGACATTACTCATGCGTGCCGCATGCCGAACGCCTAGGTAATTAATTGTTGTGAGAACGATCACAATGGCCGTCACTAGAACGGTTCGGGTGATTCCGTCGTTGATCGTCGGCCAAATTGCGCTCAGGTACGAAAGCAGAACGTCGCAAATGATCGCGAACGAAGTGATCCGTGTCAGCCAAAGAAGCCATCCCACTTGAAAGCCAGTGAGTCGGCCAAATGTCTTGCGCGCATACAGATAGGGTCCGCCGGTCCCCGGAAAGCGGGAGCCGACTTCAAGGAAGCACAGAATGATCAACCCGATCAAGCCACCACAGATAACGAGCGCTAAGACGCTATAGCTTCCGGCGAGTGCAAAGGCTCGAGAAGGTAAACCGAAGATTCCCGCCCCGATAAATAGGTTGATCAGTATCGCGATCAGTGACCCGCGCGATATGCCTCGGGCGAGGGACGACGATGCTGATTCTTTCTTCAGAGGGTCCACGTGTATCGGCCGTAGTTACTTGGTCGCTGGAAGTTCCCCGTATGCACGCTTCATCGCGGGATCGCTGGCGGCCAGGTCCTTCAATGGTTTCCATAGCGCCGCATGCACCGAAGGAGCTCTGTCGCCCGATTCGAGTAGGGTGTAGTCCGGTTCCGGTTCACCTCGAAACCGCGCGTCACTGAATTGATATTCGGCATACGCCCGCTCACGATCAGTTAATGGAAGATCGGTCGGTTCCGTTTTTCCGCCGGCAAGTGAAGCCGCCAGAAACGCATGCGCTTCGACGATTCTTTCGCCCAGACTGCGCCCCACATGATCGGCCCAGCGAACGAGGTGATATTCATGCTGAATATCGTGATCCCAAAGTACGCGGTGTAAGAATTCTGCTCCGTCGTGTAATTGAATAAAATCCTGATCGCCAACTTCAAGATAGATATCGAGGCCACTTGCCCGGATCTCATCGGCATTACGTACGGCAATATTTGCTGGATTGTCGGCTAAGAACTTGCTTGGGTCGAAAGGAGATCCCCAGACTTCTTCAGCAAATTCTTTCGCGAGCCACCACGAGTTACGACGGTTGGGCTCTGGCCACTCGAGTACCCCCATAATCGCCGGCTCCATCGGCGCAATCGCTTTAAATCGATTGGGAAACTTGAACCCAATTTTGAGCGAACCGTAACCACCCATAGAAATACCGGTCATCGTTAAATGCTCTGGATCCGACAACGCTCCAAATGTTTCGCTAGCCCAACGGGGTAGCTCATCGACGACAAATTGCTCCCATGTCCCATGATAAAAGCTTGTGGGTCCGCCCGAAAATGACACGACAACCATGTGAGGAAGGACACCTCGGTCAAACATGTCGGTGTAATTCTCGACCAGGGAAACCAGGGTGTTCCGGTCACCTCCGCCTCCGTGTAAATGAATAAGTAGGGGCAGGGGTGGTCCGTTTCTATCGAAGTTGGGTGGTAGCAGAACCGAGACTGGAACCTTGGCGTCTCGTGATTTCGATTCGACGTCGTATAGTTCTGTAGTCGCCTTTATGGTTGTGTTGGAGTTGTCCTCGACGCCAGCGCATGCACTGACGAAAAGGCCACACGTGATAACGAGCAATCGCTTGATTCGATCCATGGTTGCCTCCCTTTGGCATCAAATATACGTCGTCATCTATGTCCATGTTGGATTTGAATTTGCCAACGCGTAACGCCATCCACTTGGGACGTGACATCGATCATTTCGATATAGGAATTGGAACTAATATATCGCTATTATTCAGTAGTTTAAGAGTTATATCTGACGAGAGAAGTATGAAAATAATCCGTGATAAGTCGGGGTCGCGCTGGAAACGGATCTAAACGAAGAAATGCCTGTGCTGGTATATATGCTTATGAGCGTTATGCATATATTATTCGCGCCTAACGGCAATCGATTACCGGAGAGGACCTGATCCATGGAGAAATCAGCTTTCACGCGTCTCAATTTCGTTCGAGGCATCGCAATAATCGCCACTGTATTGGGTTTACATGGTGTGGCGCTAGGTGCGGACGACGACGAAACAATCGAGGAAATAGTGGTCGTCGGAACCCAAATTAAGGGAGCCAAGATCGCGGGTGCTCTACCAGTCTCCGTGATTACCGCCGAGGACATCGAAGCTTTTGGTGTCGACGCCGGGGACGAGCTGCTAGAGAACATCTCCGAGAATGGGATGAACATGTTCAACGAAGCTGAAAATGCGTCGGGCGGTGTCAATTCGTCGCGGGGTGATGTAGGCGCTTATAACTTAAGAAACATGGGGACGGGAAATACCTTAACCCTACTGAATGGCCGGCGTCTGGTGAATTCGCCCGGATACCAGACCGAATTACTTGGCGGAGACTTCGTGCCCGCTACAACCGTCAACTCCAACCTGATTCCAGTGAACGGCATGGATCGTGTCGAGATCCTGCGTGATGGTGCTTCTGCAATTTACGGTGCAGACGCCGTCGCAGGCGTTGTCAATTACGTCATTGATGCGAATTACGAGGGGTATTCGCTTAAGACTAAATTCACTGGTTTCGATCACTTCGATGCGCAGGATGTGACGCTTTCGTTTAAAGCCGGTTTCGACGCGAACGACGGCGCGACCAATGTCAGCATTTATGTTGATCGCTATAGTCGTGACCGTATCCGAGCATCAGAAGACGCTCGGTGGGGTAACTCAGATCATCGGCATTTGATACCGGAAGATTCCCTTTGGGCGGGCGACACGAGATTTCGTAATACCAGCACCAATTCGCTCTACGGTCAGTTTGATTTGGTGGATTCTAGCGAGCTCGCCGGAACCGATTACGCGGACTACGACCGGGTATTTACTGATAGCAATGGCGAATTCGAAGTGTTTCCACTGGGCGATGAGCGATGCTCCAATCGCTCAAGCCAGAATGGTCAAGTCTTCGATACTGGCTACGGCACCTGCATCGCAGAGGACGGTAACGGTGTTGAAAGATTTAACATGTGGGGCGGCACCGATCAGCGATCCGAATTGGATCGGACCAATTTCTTCGTGTTTGTTAATCACGAACTCGAGAACGGCAACGAGTCCTTTACTGAGTTTGGTTATTACACGTCGGAAAGTAATCTCACCCGCCACCCTTCGTTTGCATTCAGTTCGTCCAAGCATCGGCTAGGACCCGATCACTATTACCTCAATCAATTAGCCGTGGACGGCAATACCATTTTTGCCGGCCAAAACGTGTACATCGACAACTATCGATATGCGGAAATACCTCGCATCGTTAACGTCGAGAAAAAGACCTACCGTATTTTGCAAGGTTTCCGCGGGTCATTCGAAAAATGGGATTGGGAAGGTGCATTTCTTGCGTCCAAGGCAACGTCGGATGACGTAACGAGCAACAGGTTATCCAACAATCTGATCAAGGAAGCGTTGTATGACAGCACGCCCGCGGCGTACAACCCGTTTAGTGCGGGGGTCGATTCGAACATCGAACGCGCTGTAATTGACGTCTATCGGTACGGCGAAAGTGAATTGCGAATGTTTGACATCAAATTTTCAAACGGCGCGATCTTTGACCTACCAGCTGGCCCCGTCGGTATGCTGGTGGGACTTGAGACGCGGCGGGAGGAGATTAGTGATGATCGTGATCCAAGATTGGATGGAACGATTACGTATACGGATTATGAAGGTGACACCTATCCGTTGGTGGCCGATGTCTTAAATTCGAGTCCTACCGGTGACGTCGAGGGCGACCGCCGGGTGACGTCACTATTCGGTGAACTTCAGGTCCCACTCTTCGATAAGGTCAATGCGCAATTTGCGTTGCGTCACGAAGATTTTTCGGACGTGGATTCAAGCACCGTCGGGAAGATTGCCGTGGGCTGGGATGCGACAGACTGGTTGGCGCTTCGAGGATCGTTTTCGACGGCGTTCAGGGCACCCAACATCATCCAGATCAACGAAAAAATCGTAGTGAGGACGGGGACTCGTAATGACTACACCATCGTCCGGGTGCAACAGCTCACTGGCACCGATGACGGTGACGTGGACTCCCGCTATTCGATGCAACGGCAAGCCACCGGTGCGGAAAATCTGTTACCGGAGGAATCGGACAACTGGTCGGTTGGTTTTGTCCTGACGCCCGGGGATATCGGGCTCCTCGTGACCGCGGATTGGTGGTCGATCGAAAAGGAAAACACCATCGGTTTGTTCGGGCGTAACAACCATACCGTGAACGACATGGTGTTGCGATTTGCCAACGGAACCAGTAATTGCGACACCTTTATGGGCAATCCCGCCGTGGTCCGTGAAGCGCCGGATGCCGACACGCTAGAGTATTTTGAGACTGCCGGTATTTGCCCTGTGGGCGAGATCAAGTATGTGGCCGACAACTATCTGAATCTTGCGACACGAACTATCGAAGGTCATGACATTGCCCTGTACTACAGCATCGAATCTGCCATCGGCGATTTCAATGTGCGTTACGTCGGCAGCTTCATTGATTCTTTCGAGCAGATTCCAGGTGGCGAGTTCTCCTCTCTTCAAGAACAACAGGCCAGCGGAGCGATACCGGCGGACATCCCACTCGATGGATTTGGTGACTTGCTTGGTATGGACGGGAACTACGATAACAAGCACACGCTAAGACTGAGCTGGCGCAAAGGTGATTTCGCAGCAAACGTGACCGCGCTACGCAAGGGATCGTTTTACCAAAATTCGCTGACTTATAGTGATGGAACCCAGTGGATCATTCCTTCCATGACGACGATGGACCTAACCTTCGCCTATTACTTTGATCTCATGGATGCCAAATCCCGTGTGCGGTTTGCCATAAAGAACGTCAACGACGAACGCGCCCCTCTAGCCGATCGTTATTATGGTTACTTTGCGGACGCACATCAGGATCTAGGTCGAAACTACTACATTGATCTCCGAGTCTCCTTCTAGCGAAGCGAAACTTGATCAATGCTGAAAAGGGGGCGTTAGCCCCTTTTTCTTTCGGTCCAGCATATAGATTGTTGGTATTCGGCAAACTAAGCTGGGCTCTCGGTATTTGCCGACCACTCGCTGAGTTCCGTTCCAATACGTATTGAAGGCCCGCGTACTCGCTAATGAAACGTTCTTCGTTGATTGAATTCGTGCTGCACCTAGTCGTCGTGTTATCGGCTTCAGCAATAGCGGTCGCTGACGGGGTGGCGTCGACGGCGCACCCCCTTGCATCAAATACGGCTGAGGAGATCTTTGCGGTAGGGGGAAATGCAGCCGATGCGGCAATTGCCGTTTCACTGGTGCTGTCGGTCGTGGAACCGACTTTGAGCGGTTTGGGTGGTCGAGCACAGGCACTGGTTCGCACACAGGATGGGGGCTATTACGGTTATAACGGCATGACCGAGATCCCCGCGGTCTTCAAAGTCGACGAACAAGCGGCAGCGTACGGCTATACCACGATCGCGACTCCGGGTTTAGTCGCATTGTTGGAGGCCGTTCACCAGGCCCACGGTTCCTTGCCCATCGGGAAACTTGTCGAGCCTGCACACCGGTTTGCAAGCAACGGCACCAAATTGTTACCGGGGGAGGCTTCACGGCACGCGTCCGCTGCTCCGGTCATTCGGCAGGATCAAGGCATGGCTGGTATCTTTTTCGATTCCAGGGGAGGGACCTTTTCCGCAGGCGCGCTTCTTCAACAACCGGCGCTTGCCAACACACTTTCAGGGTTGGCCGAGTCGGGGCTTGCAAGTTTTTACCGAGGTTACATCGCTGAAAAGATCAGTCGTGATGTACAAGCTAATGGTGGGTTCGTTACCCGAAACGACCTTTCGGCTTATCGCATCCTACCGGGCAACTACATTGCGTATCGATATCGAGATCACACGGTCCACACTCTTGCCGCCCCTGGCGGTGGCGGACTCGTGGTCAGGGCGTTAAGTCTGCTTCAATCCTCTGATATGGGAGGCCTCCATGAAGCGGAGTGGGCGGCCCTAGTCAGTCAAGCATTGGGGCTTGCGATTCAGTCGATGAGTGACGACTACTACGAACAAGACATGGCCCCCGTCCTCGATGGGACATGGGCAAGAAAGCACAGTGCATCGATCTACCGACCCGTTGAATTTGAATCAGCTTCCAGCGTCAAGAAGACTTCCGACGTTGCGTGGCTTAGTGATGATCAAAAATTGGCCTTTCAAGATGATTCGAATCGTCAAGATGATGGGCACACGAGTCATTTTTCGATCCACGATTGTAGTGGGATGACCGTCTCGCTCACTCAAACCCTAGGGCCCATTTTTGGTGCCAAAGTTGCAACAGCCGAGCTCGGCATTGTGTATGCCGCCACGATGGGTAGGTACTTACGAACGGGACGCAATATTCCCGGGGAACGGCCTCGAACATCGATCGCACCGGTCATTGTGACGTCGGATAGCCAAGTGGTGATGGTGCTTGGGGCTGCTGGCGGGATACGAATTCCATCAGCCATCGTGCAAGTGATCTCGAGGGTCATCGATCGAGGTATGTTGCTCGAAACGGCGATCGCAGCACCCCGCGTACACCCGATGAGTACCATCGATGAACAAAATGTTCGGCACGTTCACCTGCGGGGCATGGAAGTCGATCGTACCGCGAAGGGCTGGTCACGGCGGGCCATTCGTAAATGGCGGTCGGCACAGTTTGATGTCGACGAGATAAGAGAAGAAGGCCGGTTTGGAAGGGTTTATGCGGTCGCAGCCCGCGGTTCACGACTCGACGGATATGCTGACCCCGATGGCGAAGGAGCAGGCTCGAGATCAGTCACCTGCCGGCCGGTCGAATAGAAGACTCCATCGAACGCTCACGCAAGAAAATTCAAGAGCAACGTTGACGTGATCTCGGGTTGTTCTTGCTGTACCCAATGCCCAGCATCGTCGACGAGATGGACGCCTCGCATGTCGCTACATATGGTGCGTTGCATTGATTCGAACGAGCCCGGTGACTGGTAGACGCCCCAATCGTGTTTGCCCGCTATAAACGCCGTGGGTACTCGTATACCACGTGGCTTCGCTGAATCGACGCCAGCGAGACGGGCGCGATACCAATTCAAACCCCCTTGAAAGCCCGTCCGTTCAAATTCGCGACAATAGATGGCGAGATCGGTATCCGTGAGCCAATTGCTAGGTTCAGCAGGCATTTCGGCTGCAACCGTTTCAGGCATCGTTTTTCCAGCTTCCATGACGTAGTAGGTGGGAAGCAAATCCAATTCATGTTCTGCCAATGGACGCGTAAGGTTCGCCGCATGGTCTCCACTTTTGTAATGGAAGTAGCCACGAAGAAAGTCGTGGAGGCCCTGCGGTGGATATCGCATATCGCGGTCGGCTGTACGCGTTGCATAGTACTGGTGATAGTGGACTCGTGGTGGTTGCAAACCGGCAACCACGTCAAACACGTTTGTTGTCGACACGCCGAACGGTGAGCTCATCAAGACGAGTCGTTGAAAGACGTCGGGACGCGTCGACGCCGCCCAAGCCGCCACCGGAGAGCCAAAATCGTGGCCGACGACTGCTGCCACCGATGGAATGTTCAGGGCATTCAACAAGCCGAGGGCGTCGTCAACCAGGTTCTTAAATGAATAGGGTTCTAAGTCGACATCGTAGCCTGAAGGCCAGCCTGTGGTTTCGCCATATCCTCGTTGGTCTGGTGCAATAACCCGGTAACCAGCTTGCGTGAGGATAGGGATCACGCAGCGCCAACTGTATGCGATTTCGGGAAAACCGTGGAGTAGGAGTACGACGTCGTCACCGCGACCCGCGTCGAGGTACGCCATCTCCAATCCATTGCCGTTATCTACCTTATTCATGCGCTCTGAATTGTAGTTGTGTTGCGTTCATCGGATTCGCATTTTCTTGTGATGCGAAGATCCCACTAACGGCACGCTAGCATGACCCAAAATCAGATACATGTCGGGATACCGAACGTTTGAGGTATTCTCGTCACTGGTGCTTTTGCTGATCAAAAGACGATCCTATCCATGCTCTCGCAAGAACAAAAAGAGGTCTTCATTGAATGGGGATTCGTGAAAATCGAAGGCCTTATTCCGGTCGAAATCGTGGACCCCATTCGAGAGATGGTTATAGAAAGGTTACGCCGACACGGATTTTGGGGGAGCGAAGGCTGGCTGCCTCCAGCCGATGCCGAAGCCGCAAAGAAACTGAGTATCACGCTCAAAGAAATCTCACGAAGTTCAAAGTCGTTGCGACCCATCTTGACGGATCGCGTACTCGCTTACGCAAGCGATCTAGTGTCCGGCCATGAACTGAAACTGTCCCCACCGATTACACAATTTCTGTTTACCGCACCGCGAAGTTACGTGTTGAATCACGATGGCCGATGGAACGGTGAATGGGAGGTACCAAGAAGCATTTGGCATCTTGATATGCCGCGAAGCGCAATCATAGGGCCCCCAGGACCCGAGATGTTCACCTTCCTCAATAGAGTCGAACCCAAAGGAGGAGGAACACTGGTGCTCGCGGGCAGCCACCGGCTGTTAAATGATGTCGAGTACCTTAGTTCGAAAGGTGTTAAGAAAAAGCTCAAACGTCACGCCTATTTTCAGGAGCTTACTGGCAAGAGCGGCGATGACGATCGGTCTCGATTTATGGAAGACGTAGGTCATATAGATGACGTCCCTGTACAAGTTGTCGAACTCACGGGCGATCCCGGCGATGTCTATTTTGTTGACCTACGATTACTTCATTCCATTGGCGCTAATACGTCTGACCAACCGAGAATGATGATCGCGCAGCGATTGCCAAGGCAGGAGGCCTTCGAAACGTGGATGTCCATTGCAATGCATCGTGCCAACAAGACAATGCCCGAAGACAAATCGAGGGCAGGCAACGTCCAGAGATCCTAACGACGCGTCACAAATTCTGGATATACACCAAGAATCACTACCCTATTTTTTGTAGTGATCTGGAAATCCCACGTCCGCGCTCATCGCCGCTTTGATTGCCTCACCGGTTTTTGGATCGTATTGGTGATAATCGCCTCGAGCAGGGACCCGCATCACTCTCCCTACCGGTTCCGTATCGAATAGGCTCAAGTATCCGTTGGGGCCTTGTCCGGCAATGGTGTAATCGGGCGTCTTTCCCCACGGCATCGCGTTGTATACGTTCATAAGTCGAGCGAACCGCTTTGGATTACGCGCCAGTGCTTCATCCGTCACCGTCTGTCGGTAAGCTTCTTGCGTTTGCATGTGGGGTCGGTTGTACATCCCCAAAATCATCAATCGGAGACCGTCGGTGGTCTTCGGGTAGGAGCCATGCCACGTATGGTCGCCCCAAATAATCATCGAGCCAGCAGGTGCTTCAATAGGTTGCGCGTTATCAGCCCAATACGCGGACTCTTCTTTCGACGGAAGCCGGCGCCAACGGTGACTGCCTGGAACAAAAGATAAGCCGCCATCGTCCTTCGAGTAGTCGGTGAGTAAATAGTTGAAATTTGCACCAAATGTTTCGACGGCCATGGTGGGCATCTCGAATTGGGCCCAATCGGCGTGAATACCAGTCCTCGACTTGCCTTTACCTTTGACCCAAGCGTTACACAGCGACAACACGCAATTGGTTCCGACCATCCACTGAATCAAACCAAGTGCCGTAGGAGTCAGTACCAATTTTTCGAAAATGAGATCGTCCCAAAGAACAAAGCGAAGCAATTCTTGGCCGTCACTAAAAACTCTGGCTAGCTCGTCGCGCGAACAACCCTTACGTTCACAAGCTATCCGCAAAACGACTTCTTTCGCTTCCTCGTGTTGCTCGGCGGGACCCACCTTTTCTGGGGACAACACGGTGTATCCAAATGCCTCGAGTTCGGCCAAGTTTTCTAGTAAATCAAGCTCCTTTAACTCCCGATAAAGTGCTGGTGTGTCTTTAGCCGATGACCAGTCTTTGATCTCCATATGACGGCTCCTTCAATCAACGATATAGCCACTATGCTTGACTGGGTAACGTAATCAAGGTTTAAAGGTACGAACTCCTTCGTGGTCGACTTGTGGAGTGGGACATGAATCAGGCCGAAAAAGACAATTGGGAACAATATTCCCTAGCTGGTCAAAAGCGTGCGCTCGAGCTTGGTAACCGAGGCCCTATGCGGTTTGAGAAAAGTGGGCTCCTCGAACAAGACATACTCGACGCGTATTTTCGCACCGGTTTCTATGTGTTCACTGGCGTCATTTCGCGAGAGGAAGTCGCCAAACTCCAGGAAGAATTTGATCAGGTCCTCGACAATGCGCCGATCTCTGACGATAGCGCGATGGATACGCTCGGACGGCCCGTGAAATTCAATGGTTACTATTCGCTTTCAAAGAACGAATCGTCCGAGACAAAAATCTCACCTCGAAATGCTGTCGGCTTGGTATCCCACCCGCTGATGATGATGGATTCGGCTCTGCGCGTGTACGCACATCCGCAAATTCTACGTATGGTCGAGAGTGTCAACGGCCCTGATTTCATTCCATTCCATGAGGCTGTTTTTCACAAGGCAGCGGGTGAGGGTGCGCCAACCCGATGGCACCAAGATGGACGAACGCATTGGACGAAAGAGGGAAAGAGTCTTGAGGAGCCAGACGGTTCTGGTAAAACGCACGGTTTCAATTTATCCGTGTCGTGGAGCCAAGGGACACCGGAGAATTGTCTTTGGGTGGTTCCAGGAAGCCACCGGCAATGGCGCTTGGCCGACGGCGGCGAGTTTCCCTTGATCACGGAGTGGCTCCCCGACGCTGTACCTATGATGTTAGCGCCCGGTGACTGCGGCATGGTGAATCGAAGTTCCTTGCACGGTTCTTATCCGAATCGATCACCTGGGGCGCGGATCACTATGGTGATCGGTTTTCACAAGCGCCATTCCGCGATCGGTACGAAAACGACAAATGTGCACGCGTTTAAGCGCCCGGGAGAAATCAAGGAGATTACGTATTCTGAGAACCACGTACTCCATCGAGCAAGGATGATCCCTATTGCGATCGATGCGCGGCGACAATATTACCCCGACGAGGTTCCTTACGATTACCGTGGAAGTTACTTGGGGGAAGGTCTCTGGAATGAACAAGTGCGGGCGGAAATCAGCGAGGAGGGTAAGGAGTACTGGCAACGAGATATCACCCTTTAGCTCGCTTCGATCCAGTTAAACCATCCGATTCGGGCTGTTAACTTGCGAAACTCTTTCGACTAACAACGCACTGATAGCTAACCGTTCGATATCCCCCTACTAGGACGACTTGCGCTTTGCCGCCTTTTTGGTCGCTGCTCCTGAGTGAGGCGCAAGCGCTGTTTGCGCCGGCGTTGCTTGTTCTTTCATCGCAGCCACAGCTCGTTCGTTTTCTTGGATCTTACTCATGATGGCCTGTCCTGCACGGTTCCAAGTGTCACGGTTTTCAATGACGTACCGATTCGATTCCTCGTAATCCTTCAACAATCCATTGACTGCAGGTACAACATAGCGAGCAACGAGATCCCAACTTCGATTGGTATTCTCTCGATTCGCCCAGTCGTGGACGAAGCCGATGACCGTACCAAAACCCCCGGAGAGCTCCATGATGTCCTTTATCTTGGCGACTAGGTCGTCTGGTGTCCCGATAACATTAACCGCGCCGTCAGAGAAAGCCATCTCATCGACAGCTTGATCGGGTGTGTCGTAAATCGCACCTTCGCCCGCTGCCAGGGTACCTACGGTGTATGCGTTGTTGTGGTTTAACAGGCCGTCACGGGCTTGGATGCGTGCTTCATCTCTCGTTTCAGCAATGTGCCAACTGAGTACGATACGCCAGTTCTTTCGATCCACGGTCTTACCGTGTTTTGCTGCGGATTCCTCCGCAAAACTCCACTGCGTCGGCAGCGCTTGAAGCCCCGCCTTCGAGGTCGAGCCGATCGAGAGAATACCCGCCTCATGTTTGCCGGCCAATGTCATTCCTGACGGACTAATAATCGATGCGACGGCGAATTCCATCTTCTTTTGCAGTGGTTTTAGCTGCAACTTGGCATCAATCAATTTGAACCATTCGGATTCGTGGGTAAATCTCTCGTCGGATTCAAACAGCCGTCGGATGACACCCATAGCCTCGTCCTGACGGTCGCGTAGCAGCATAGGATCAACACCAAGCGTGTGCGCGTCGGAGGGCAAGGCACCAGGGCCCGAACCAAAAATCACGCGCCCGCGTGACTGATGATCGAGTTGGACCATTCGCTGCGCGACCATAAATGGATGGTGATACGGCAACGATACGACGCCGGTTCCAAGCATTATTCGATGAGTTCGTTCTGCAGCGGCGGCTAGAAAAACCTCGGGTGAGGCAATCACTTCCCACCCCGTTGAGTGGTGTTCGCCACACCAAAATTCATCAAATCCCAACCGATCGAGATGGGTAACAAATTCCAGATCGCTTTGAAGCTGCAATGTTGGATTTTCGCCAATTGGATGGTGCGGAGCTAAGAACGCCCCAAACTTGAGATCAGTCATGCTTCAGTACTCTCCACAAACGATTGTTTACGATACCCCTTGGCCCGAAAAAAGTCCTATGGGCCATTTCAAAACGAAGTGCGAGGGAGGCCTAGTAAGAGGTATACCCTGGGCATCGGCACCATGCGGTACACTATTTCATGCTGTTGCTGTCATAGATTAACTAGAGTTTATGTCGATCCGTGTAGATCCAACCACCGGCTTCAAGATTTTCAATACGCGAGCTGCCAAAGCTAGCGACAACATCGGTGGTCGCGGCTATACGCCCGTCGACGACAAAGCACTTACTACGTTGCCCGAACCTCCTTTAGGCGCGGTCTTCAACGCAGCAGAGCAGGCGAAGTATCGCGAATTCAAAGAAGCTCGTCGGGGTGCCGCGGATTACATGGCAATGGAGGGCGAGTACGCCAAATATCTTGAGGACGTCTATTCGGCTAAACCGGTGCCGCGAGAAGCGTTGAAGGATGATTGTGAAATCCTTGTCGTAGGCGCGGGTTTTGCCGCGCTGTTGCTCTGGCACAAACTACGAGAAGCCGGATTTGAGGACGTTCGATTTTGCGAGAAAGCCGGCGACGTTGGAGGAACTTGGTACTGGAATCGTTATCCCGGCATCGCTTGTGATGTTGAATCGTATAGCTATCTGCCGCTACTGGAAGAAATGGGCTATATCCCATCCATGAAGTTCGCCTCGGGCTTCGAAATCATGGAGTACTGCCAACGTATGGCAGAAAAATTCGGCTTTTACGAGCACTGTCTATTTCATACGACGGTGGATAGAACCGAGTGGGATGAGACCACCGGTAAATGGACGATAACCACAGATCGCGGCGACTGTATGCGCGCTAAATTTGTCGTGCTTGCAAACGGTATTTTAACGACTCCCCAACTCGCCAGGATCGAAGGGATGGATTCATTCCAAGGCCACGCCTTCCACACATCTCGATGGAACTACGATATCGAGCTCAAAGATAAGAGAGTCGGCATCATTGGAACCGGCGCGACCGCTGTCCAGGTTATTCCGGAGATCGCTAAAGTCGTGAAAGAACTCTACGTCTTCCAAAGAACCCCTTCGTCCATCGATGTCCGCGATCAACGCGAAACGACTGATGAAGAACGACGTGTCTGGGCCGACAACCCCGGCTGGGCTAAAGCTCGTAGAGCGCGATTCGCAAAAATCTCGGCTGGGCGGACTGCAATGAAAGCAAACGACGACTACTTGTCGGGCAAAGTTCCCGATTTTAAGGAACGAAAACAACACTCCCGTCGGTTGTCACCCGAAGAATTAATCGACAAGCAACTCAGTACGAATTTTCGGATTATGGAACAAATTCGAGCCCGGGTAGATGCCATTGTCGAGGATCCAGCAACAGCGGACGCACTTAAACCGTATTACCCATATGGCTGCAAGCGGCCGACATTCCACGACGAATACCTTCCTACATTCAATCAGTCACACGTCACGTTAGTCGACACCGCGCCTCGAGGAGTATCCGAGATCAATGAACGCGGCGTTGTGCACGCGGGAAAGGAATATCCGCTTGACGTGTTGATCTATGCGACTGGATTTAGATGGATGGCGACATCCACGTTCAACATGATCAAAGGTCGAGATGGGGAAACATTACGTCAGAAGTGGGAGTCGGAAGGGACCAAGACGTTTCTAGGGATACACAGCCACAACTTCCCCAATTTATTCATTGTCTCGGGTCCACAAGGGGGCGGGGGTAGTTTTAATTTCACCAATGCCATCGAGGAACACGGGGATTACATTGTCTGGATGCTAACGACAATGCGAGAGCGCGACGCAACCGTAGTCGACGTCGTAAAAGATGCCGAGGATGATTATGCGGACCACTGTCGTTTAGCAGATATTATTAGTCAGCCCTTGCGCAACTGTATTTCGTATTACAACGGGCATGGGGAGGCCGAACCCGGCAGCCTTGCGTATTACGGGGGAGGGCAGTGGAAGAAGTACCGCCAAGATGCCCAACAAACGCTCGCCCCCTACTTATTTGACGATTTGCGCGGCGAACCAACGTAAACCGAAACGTCAGCGTTCTCTTCTACCTCGGCTTAATTGCTCAATCTATATGTTCGACGTCGGTAGCGAACTTGCTCTCCTGATAGCGAATGCGGAACCCTTAGATCGTTTACGGTAATGTATGGATCGAGTGCCTTCGATAACTTGTAGCAGCGTAAGAAATGAACATAACGGCCATCGAGAAAAAAACCTTCGGCGCGGTAGTTACCGACATCGAACTCGGCGAACTAAATGATGAAACATTTTCTTTGATTCGAACTGCCCTTCTTCGATACAGTTTTTTGCTGTTCCCGGGTCAATTTCTAACTGACCAAGAAAACATTGCGTTCGGTGAACGATTTGGCGAGCTTGAGTTTGGCGCAAGTCCAATGTCCAACCAAGAGAAACTAGAGGAAGGCCGCTACGAAAAGATTTTTTCCATCGATTCACAACGCATGAGGACCAATGTCGGGAATGAGACCTGGCATACAGATTCAACGTATAAACCCATCAGCAGCAAGTGTGCCATGCTCTCGGCAGTGACTGTTCCTACGGAAGGGGGCGAGACGGAATTAGCCGATATGCGAGCTGGATATGCAGCACTCGATCAAGCGACGCAGCAACACATTGAATCTCTCAGTGCATACCATTCGACCCAGTACTCGCAAGCTCATGACTTGGGTGACTTCCCGCCCCAAGACACCAACAGTATCTACCACGGCGAAGCATATTTACGTCCGTTGGTGAAGACTCATCCCGAAACCGGAATCAAGAATCTTTTCATTGGCCGTCATGCTTTTGGTATTCCAGGTCTAACGCGAGAAGAAAGCCAGAACCTGCTGAAGGAGTTGCTTGAGTTTGTGGCGTCGGAACCTTCCCGCGTGTACAGCCACAAATGGAAAGCAGGCGACACCATGCTTTGGGATAACAGGGTCTTGTTGCACCGCGCTCGACCCTACGATTACGGCCAACCCCGTGTTCTCACGGGCACACGCGTTGCCGGCGATCCCGAGACGGAACTTGCCTACTACCCGACGGATCCAGAGGCAAAGGCGGGGCGAGAGGCTCTGACCGCAGAGCTGGATCTTCTGCGCTTAGAAACCCAGGATCGTAGATACGGAGCGACAACGGCAGATCAATCGATTGGTCTTGGTTAGGGTCTGTTGGCCCCCTTCCCAAGGCTCTCCTCAGAGACAGTGTTGAGGCCAGGGTGACATCCGTTACCACCATACCTATCGCCAGCTTGCTGATTGGTTTTATGCCGGTGGCAGTACTCACCTTCATTATGTGGAGATGGCGGCTGAACGCACTGCAATCGGTATACGCGAATGGCCGCATGTTGATCCAGCTGCTACTAATCGGCTACTTACTTTCATACATTTTCGAAACCGACGAGCCGGTGCTCGTTGTGCTAGTCGTTGTCTTCATGATCGCCATGGCCGCTTGGATTGCGATGCGTCCGCTAACCGTGCGGGGGATTAGACCGTATGGAATTATTTTGATCGCACTCGGTACGAGCGGCTTGGGCATTCTAGTGATCGTGACTCAAATCGTTCTCGAGTTACCGCGTTGGTATGAACCTCGTTTCGTCATTCCGTTGGCCGGAATGGTATTTGCGAACAGCATGAACACGATAAGCCTTGCAGGGGAGCGATTCCACGTAGAACGCGAGCGTGGTGAGGAATATCTGTCAGCGCGAAATACCGCGATCGAAGCGGCGATGATTCCCCAAGTGAACGCACTTTTAGCGGTGGGATTGGTGTCTTTACCTGGCATGATGACGGGCCAGATTTTATCGGGAATCGAACCGTTGACGGCTGCCCGATATCAAATCATGGTGATGTGCATGATTTTTAGTACCGCCGGCCTAGCGGCAGTGTTGTATATGACACTGCGAAAAGGAGACCCAGTGGAACCTGTTAATCAGAACGATTCGGTCTGACGTACAGTAAATCGAAGGTTGAGTAAGTGCGTCCGTACGAGCCTTCCCCGTCCCGGACGCTCATTGACCATACTACAAATATTTCAATTCGCAATAACTTGAGGTTGTGACGTTCAACACTGAAGCTTCAATTTGTTGTAACGGTCAACAATTACTCGGACCTCACGAATCCATGGAGTCATGAAAACGTAGGAAGGTTTCAAGAGCCAAGTTTGGATGTTCCAGAATGCTATTGTGGCCAACGTTTTTAAGTTCCACCAGCTCGATATTCTCAGCACTTTCAGCAATCGCACGGCTTGACGTGAGATTCGGATCGTATTCACCAGTAGCAATTAAGATGGGCATTGAGAGCTTGCCGACCACGTCTGCAAGCACGAACTTCCGCATCGCCTTCATCGCCTCTTGGGCAGCATCGGGCGATTGATGTATCTGAAAACCCTCTGGAGTTGGTGTAGCCGTAATCCCCTCAGCTCGTCTCTTGTCTGCTGCTAATTTGGATCCCTCACGCTGGGCTTTGACATCAGGCATGTCGACGTTAGCAGCATAAAGAGCTGCCGAAACCACCCGATTCGGATTTAGCGCGGAGAAAGCCATTGCTGGACGAGAGCCCCAAGATTGAGACCAAACATGACAGGTCGAAACCCCAACGTGATCAAGAACCTTGCAAGCATCCTCGGCATATTGCTCAAACGTATATTGGGTGTCCGGATCCTCGGCGGCCGAGCTTTCCCCCAAACCACGTAGATCAACTCGTATGACACGAAAGCGGGAGAGCAGCTTCGGAACTAATTGGTCCCAGACTCGAAGATTGCAACTACCCGGTTGCCACAAGAGTAGCGCGGGTAGCGCCTCCGGCCCTTCAATTTCTACATAGAGCGAAGCGCCGGTGACTGTGACGTTCATTGCGGTCATCGATATCTCCACCGCCCATTTGGATCTATTTGCTTCGACATAATACTGAGTTCTACATCCACTTAGGCGATACCTGGTTTCAGCGATTGTCGTATAGCGGCCACACATGCCAGTGGAGTTTGGCGAATATCCACATTGATGCACGACTCATCGGCGCAGGGTGGTTCGAGACTAGCGAACTGGGTCGCTAACAACTCCGGCGGCATGAAGTGGTGCTTGCGACTTTCGAGACGATCCGAGATGAGTCGGCGATCTCCCGTCAAATGTACAAGTTGTATCGGCGAATTTCTTGGGATCAGGATTCTCCGATAGGCTCGTTTTAACGCAGAACAAGTGGCCACGAGATTCGATTCCTCAAATTCTGCCCGCTCCATCTGCAGACGGATAGCACTTAACCAGGGCCAGCGATCGTCGTCGTCAAGCGGCACACCGGAGCGCATCTTTTTGATATTTTCCGGGGGATGAAAGTTATCCCCTTCGACAAATTCGTAGCCGAGTTCGTCCGCGAGCCTCCGACCAATAGTGCTCTTACCGCTGCCACTTACACCCATGACGAGAATTATCATGACATCTGAGAAAAGTCACATCCCGTGGACCCGCGACGAGCGACAAAGTAATAAGAAACGAGGCGTCCTGACAAGTGAAACGAGTCTGATCTGGATGCGCCCTTAAATAGCGGGTCGGATGAATTCTGATTCAAATTGGTGTCGCGATAGACACTATCGACGTCGTAGGACGTGGTGCACTCGAGTTGCTAGTAGTACGCTCTGAGTCTTTGCACCAAATCCATAGGGCAGGGTATGTACAACACAATTAGAGAGAAGCTTAAGAACGGCGAACAGGTTGTAGGCGGCACGATCGACACGCCCGATCCTGAGGTATACCGCGCTATGGCACGCGCGGGGTTCGACTTTCTCTGGATCGAAATGCAGCACAGCCCGCTCACATTTCAGGAAGTCGCCCAGATGATATGGTCCGCTCGAGACTTACCCGCGGTCCCGTTTATTCGCGTTCCCGATGCGACGGAAGGAGATATCCAAAAGGCAACGGATATCGGCGCGTTAGGCATCATCGTACCGATGGTCGTTGAGGTCGCGAAGGCTGAAGCTGCGGTACGGTTTGCCAAATATCCACCGGACGGGGTCAGGAGTTTAGGCGGGGGACAATACGGTGGGCTCTATGGTCGGGATTATCGCGCCACGGCTAACGAGAACATCATGGTTGTGGCAATGATTGAATCACCAGCGGGGGTAGAAAATGCTGAGGCCATCGCTTCGGTTCCAGGCGTCGACGTTGTCTTTACCGCGGCGACGGATCTATTTAGTTTTTCGGGACACGCTCAAGGCGAACCCGAATACGAGGCGATGATCACGAAAATCCACACAGCAACGCTAGCAGCGGGACGGAAAGTTGGCGGACCTTTGCAGTGGCGAGACAGACCAGGGTTTAGTTTTTTTCAAGCACCAGGGGCTACAACGCTCATCGGACGCGGCGCAAAAGATCTTCTTGCAGAGACGGAAGCGACGGTTGCGCCCATCGAGGGATCGGAGGATTAGCCGGAGCTTCTGTTCGAGTGATTCAAAAGATACGGCCGCATTAAGCTAAGCACCGAACTCTTTCGTGTCTGCACGTGTGCGTCCGACCACGGATTCCGGACCAAGGATCCGCCCACCATCGTCGCGATACGGATCGCTGTAATAACCCAAGGCAAAGTCCCCTTGCGTGTATCCGAGCAGATCCTGCAATTCCGGCTCGAGATTCTTGGCAATGTCCGGTGGACAAGAAAGGTACTGATTCTCCTCCTGGCGTAGCCAGCCTAAGCAGTAGGTCAGATTCAAGCCCAAGCGAGCTTGCTTCGAATTATTCGCCCCGCCACTATGGAGGATGCTGCCCGTATAGACAAAGACAGAGCCTGGCGACATTTCGGCGTACGCAAACTGGTCAGGTGAGGCTCTTTCGTCCCAGTCCCATGTGTGGCTTCCGGGAATACAACGCGTTGCGCCGTTCTCTTCTGTAAATTCCGTGAGCGCCCATATCGTATTGAGCTGTGGTTCGATGGATTTGGGAAGATAGCTACCCCATGCGAAACGGTCTCGATGCAGGGTTTGTTTTGCGCCCCCAGGATGAATACGTATAGTTTGGGTCAGGTGCAGCAAGATTTTCTTGGTGAACGGAGCGAGGAACTTGCGGGTAGCATCGACCACCAACGGATGGAGGACTAGGCGTCGACAGGTTGCTGACCTCGCAACCAGTGCTCCGGTTCTTTGCGTTTTTCGACCGGTAAAATCGTCTCCTCCCATCGGTGTGTTTTCAATATAGGGCATCGTTTCATCTGTCATTTGCCGCACGGTCTTCCGATCAATGACATCGGAAACGATCACCGCGCCATTTGCAGTCAACTGAGCAAGTATCTCGTCCGTCGTAGCTTCTCGAGGAAGTGTCGCAACGGTCATTTGCACGACCTTATTTTGAAGATGTAACGCTACGATCAAGTAATTATTCCGTCTAATCAAGTCGAAAACGCCTTCGTCACGCGGATTTCGGGGGAACGTGGGAGTCGGCCGACTGATTCGTCATAATAGATCGATCGAATTTCGCACTCACTCAATAAAGGATCCGACTCGTGTCTGAACCTCAGGATTCGCAACTTGCCGACAATCCCTTGTACTTGCGCCAAAAAGAAAGAGCGGATGCTAATAAACCACCCTCACGAAATAGCCCGTTAGGTGCGGTGGCCCAGTCGCGCTTCCCCGATGGGACGAATCGTCGTGAAATGGTCGAGGGCATTCTTGCCCAGGATGAGGGATTGGTAGAAGGGCGCTTTGGAAGCGTGTACTACATCCCCGCTACCGTTTGTGGAATTGACCTAAAACTCGAACCACTGCAGCCAAGTATCGGCACCATCGTTCATGGACTTGATTTGGCGACCGATCTCAAAGATCCGGAGATGGTTTCGTTTTTGCGCGAACTTTGGTTGCAACGGCGCGTCATCATGTTTCGGGACCAGGCGCACCTTTCCCGACAGCAGATGGTCGAGTTTGCTGAGCACTTTGGTGAGGTGGGTGCACCCTTCGGTGAACGCGAACATATACCTAACTCTCCGTACGACCTGAACCAACAAGTCAAAGACCCTGAGATCCCCAACATGTTGATCTTGCCGTCAGACGAACGGGTTCCCAATGCGGCATCGGGGTGGCACTGCGACGCGACCTGGCAGGCGCGTCCCCCTATGGGTTCAATCCTGATGTGTCGGGAAGCCCCGCGAATAGGCGGAGACACCTGTTTTTGTGATTGCTACAGCATGTGGGAAGGTCTTCCATTGGAGACTAAGCAGCGTATCGAAGGGCTTACCGCCGTCCACGTGGGTGGGGTTGGGCACCAGATGGATGGAAAAACACCGGTGGCGATTCACCCCGTCGCTCGCACTCATCCGGAGACCGGCCATACGACGCTCTATGTTCAGCAAGGGTTCGTTCGCCGGTTTGCAGAAGAACATGAAATCACGGACGACGAAGAAAAATCGTTACTCCTACAAATGAAGATGCAAGAGGGACGGCCCGAATACTCGTGCCGTTTCCGTTGGGAAGAGGGCTCGTTGGCCATGTGGGATAACCGAGCCGTGCTCCATACAGCAAGTGGTGACTTTTGGCCGCATCGACGACTTATGGAACGCTTGACCATACTGGATTTCGATTCATCTAGACGTAAGCCGTACTACACCAAGCAACATGACGATTAACGGAAACCACCCCACATGAAGCCGATTTCCGCCGATTCTCACGTTGTTGAAGGACCAGAGGTATTTACAGGGTTGGCGCAGCGTTTTGGCGACGATGCGCCGCGGATCGTGACGGTTGGCGAGGAAGTTGACGCTATAGTCATTCCGTCGCGTGGAAGTCGCGGCGTTGGAGTCGCGCGGATGGCGATGGCTAGCACACGGCTTGCTCGTAATGAGCCGCTCGTTCGAAAACACGGTCGTAAACCCGAAGTCGCACACCTTAATGATCCTGAAATGGAAGCGCTCTTTAGAAAAGGATACG
>Ga0209752_1000031_pt1 | contig 57963 bp, 50 predicted proteins | sample METZYME_3_250m_FD_187548 | JGI IMG/M metagenome (GOLD analysis project Ga0209752, IMG submission 187548) | Marine microbial communities from oxygen minimum zone in mesopelagic equatorial Pacific - METZYME_3_250m (SPAdes) (version 2) | ecosystem: Environmental > Aquatic > Marine > Oceanic...
GAACGAAGGCCCCGATCAGATCCGGGTCTTTACGACGAATGTTCAGCTCCACACCAGAAACGACGTCGACGACGTCGGGCCGAAGAAGGCGGACGGCATCGGCCACATTTCCGGGAGTGAGGCCCCCCGCAACGATCACTTTCAGGGCGGACGGAATCTGGTCCCTCATCACACGCACTCCCTCCCAAGAGAAACTTACTCCGCTACCACCGGGTCGGTCCGGATGCCAGCCATCGAGGAGCAGGCCGTCCACGGAGGTTCCCAAGCCCTCCACTGCCCTCGTCACGTCTTCAGGGTCCCGAACCCGAACAGCCTTCCAAATGGTCCACATACCGCGACGTCGCAACTCCTCCACGTACTCAACGTTCTCCTCACCGTGTAGCTGGATCACAGAAGCGCCCGACAACTCCGCGATGCGCTGGGCTTCGTCCAATGATTCGTCTACGAGGACCGCCACCAGCGGAGTCTCGGCAACGAGCCCGATGTCCACGGCCTCGTCAGGCAGAATGCTCCTCGAGAACCCCTGGGAAAGAATCATGCCCAGGTAATCGGCTCCGAGTTCTTGCGCAACGAGGGCATCCTCAGGAGTGGTGATGCCACAAATCTTTACGCCCAGCTCGCTCATTTCGATCCTAGGGAAGTTTCGCGGCGAGCCATCCGCTGCCCCACCAGGGCCGTCACGCCGGCTCCGGGATCTTCCTGACGAAGGAGCGATTCACCCACGAGTACAGCGTCCACTCCGCTCTCTCCGACGCTCCGCACATCGGCCCGAGTGTGAATTCCACTCTCGGACACGAGTACCACGCCAGGTGGCACCTGGGCCGCCAACGAGAGCGTCACATCGATCCGCGCTTCAAAGGTGCGGAGGTTGCGATTGTTGATGCCGAGGAGCTGAGCACCCGCCGCAAGACCACGGTCCACTTCGGCCCCGTCATGGGCCTCCACCAGCACGGACATCCCCAATTCTTCGGCCAGGGCCCTCAACGAGAGAAGCCTCGAATCTTCTAAGATCCGGACGATGAGTAGAATCGCATCCGCCCCTGCCAACCTCGCCTCATACACCTGCGACTCGTCGATGACAAAATCCTTCCGAAGGACGGGAATCTTCACGAGACCACGCACCACAGCCAGGTCCTCGAGAGACCCTCCGAAGTACTCGACGTCCGTGAGAACGCTGAGCGCGGCGGCACCTCCCGTTTCATACCTGGGTCCGAGACGGAGGGGATCGAGATCCGTACGGATCGCGCCCGCACCTGGCGAACGCCGCTTGATCTCAGCAATGACAGCCACCCCATCTCCGCCCCTGAGGGAGCCGATGAAATCTCTCGCTGGTAGCGCATCCTCGGCTCGATCGCGGAGGCCCGCAAAGCCTCGTCTCAACTCTTCGACTTCGGCCCGCTTGGTCTCGACGATTCGTTGGAGGATGTCTTCAGGCGGCCTCATGCGCTATACGGCCTTGCATTTCGGGCAACCTTCGGGTACCATTTGTTCGGGTCCTATTCGGGTTTCCATCAGACAGAGGTCGTCGGTATGCCGCTGACTAAACGACAAAAAGAAATCCTCGACCACATTGAGAGCTTCATCGAAAAACATGGGTACGCCCCGAGCTTCGAGGAGATAGCCGACGCATTCGGGTACTCTTCCCTGGCGACCGTGCACGAGCATCTGAGCAATTTGGAGCGCAAAGGCTATATCCGGAAGGCCTACAACGAGAGCCGTTCCATCGAGTTGGTCGGCACGAGCTTCGGTGTAAACGCTACCGAATTGCCGCTTCTCGGCGCCGTGGCCGCAGGGCTACCCATCGAAGTCATAGAGCAACAGGAGACGCTCGCGGTTCCGCCGGACATGGTACGGTCCGGAGACAAGAGCTTCGTGTTACGCGTCGAAGGTGAGTCGATGATCGATGAGCAGATCCGGGACGGCGACTATATCGTGGTGAGCTCCCAGGAGAGCGCGTCGGACGGACAGATGGTTGTCGCCCTCGTCGGTGGTGATTCGGCGACGGTGAAGAAGATGTACAGGGAACCAGGCGGCCGGATTCGGCTTCAACCGGCGAACCCCACCATGCCGCCTATCGTCGAGGACGCGAACAAGGTGCAGATCCAAGGCGTAGTCGTCGGGGTCATCCGGAAATATTAGAGGCCTGTAGAAGACGTACCCCGCGTAGCCTCTCGCAGGCTTTCGAGCGCATCGAGCGCGCTCCCGTCGTCGATTGCGACGGCGGCGGCCTCAGTACCCTCTTTGAGCGTGTCTGAAATGCCCGCCACATAGAGCGCGCCACCAGCATTCATGAGGATTGCTGTTCGGGCACCTCTCTGCTTCTCACCTTCCAACACGCTCAGAATGATCCTGGCGTTGTCCTCCGGCTCTCCGCCGGCCAGTTCCTCCGCTGAGCAGGGTTCCAACCCGAAATCTTCAGGGCTGACCGTCCGTTGGCTCACAACCCCATCGTGGAGTTCGGCCACATCAGTCGGCCCCATCGGACTCAACTCGTCGAGCCCCGCCTGGCCGTGTACGACGAGCGCGCGGATATGACCGAGTTCTCTCAACGCCTCGACGACAAGTGGAACGAGCGCGGGGTCGGCAACGCCGACCAACTGCCTGCGCACACCGGCGGGGTTCGTCAGCGGACCGAGAATGTTCATGATGGTCGGGAAACTCAACTCCCGGCGGACCGGTCCCACGTGGCGCATCGAAGGATGGAGCAGCGGCGCGAACATGAATACGAGACCGACCTCTTCAAGGACCCGAGCCATCTCCTCCGGGCTGAGTTCAATGCGGACGTCTAGCGCCTCGAGGACGTCCGCACTCCCGCTCCTGGACGTGAACGAGCGGTTCCCGTGCTTCGCGATCTGTGCTCCCGCACCACGGGCGACCAGGGCCGCAGCCGTCGAAATGTTGAAAGTAGTCACGGCTCCACCGCCGGTCCCGCAGGTATCGACCAACTCGTCGGGCGACCCCGCCTGTATCGGAATCATGGCTTTTCGGAGTGCTCTCACACCGCCGGCCACCTCGCCGGGAGCAACGCCCTTGACTCGAAGTGCGGTAAGGAGCGCGGCCATTTGCACCGGTGTCGCCTCACCCTCCATGAACGCATCGAAGACGAACTCGGCTTCGAATGCGGTAAGATCCTCGCTTCCAGCAGCCTTCTGGATCACGGCTCGGAGGTCGAAGGACTCCAGCGGAGATGTAGAATTTTGACTCACTCTTTCGCCCTACCTACCTTCCGGTCGTGAACGCCGTGAAGGACAACCGCCTCAAGTTGATTCTCCAATATGATGGATCCGCCTTCCACGGCTGGCAAATCCAGCCCGCGGAGCGCACCGTTCAAGGGGAGTTGGAGGCGGCCCTGGAGCAGCTCACGAGTACCCATCGCCCGGTGATCGGATCGGGAAGAACCGATCGAGGGGTGCACGCGACCGGTCAAGTTGCGGTCGCGTCCCTTCCAGGCACGTGGCAACCCGAAAAGCTCGAGAAGGCCCTGTCCGCTGTGCTGCCGAACGACATCTGGATCAAGAGCGTAGAGCCCGCGTCCCCCGGCTTCCATCCGCGTTACGATGCGGTAAAGCGGACCTATCTTTATCAGCTCGGACTTTCTTCGGAGGCCCGGTCCCCTTTCCATCGCCACTGGTGCTGGCCCCTCGCCAAGCCCTTGGAGAAGGGACTTCTCCAGAGTGCCGCCGGAACCATCTTGGGCGAACATTCCTTCAAGGCGTTCGCCAAATCGGGCCAGCCCGAGAGGGGAGACGGGTGCACGGTACACGAGTCCTCCTGGGAACCCTGGGAGGACCTCGGGCTCACGTTACGGGTCACCGCCGACCGCTTCTTGCATCACATGGTTCGATATTTAGTTGGAACGATGGTAGACATTGCAGGAGGCAAGCGCCCCCTCGAGGATCTTTCTCGTCTCCTCCAAGAGCCGGACAGTGAGCTTCGGACCTCCCCCCCCGCTCCGCCGACCGGTCTCTTTCTTCACCACGTTACATATCCGGTCCGATCCTCGGTCCGGTCCTCTTCATCTACGAATAAGTGACTCAATGAAAATTTTTCTCGATACGGCAGACATCGCAGAGATCCGCCGCGCCGCGGAAGCCGGCCTGATCGATGGCGTGACGACCAATCCGTCCCTCATGGCCAAGGTGGGGGCTACGCGCGAGCCAGCGGACCTGTTTCTCGAGATCTGCGAGGCCGTAGACGGCCCTGTCAGCGCTGAGGTCGTCGTGCTTGACGCCGAGGGGATGATTGAACAGGGCCACCGCCTGGCGAAGATTCACGACAACATCGTGATCAAGGTCCCTCTTACCGAGGCCGGACTCCGTGCATGCAGCGCGCTGACGAACGAAGGCATTCACGTGAATGTGACACTCTGTTTTTCTCCCACCCAGGCTCACCTCGCCGCCAAAGCGGGGGCCACATACATCTCACCCTTCATCGGACGGATCGACGATATGGCGGGAGACGGAATGGAGTTGGTCGGCCAAATTCGCCAGATTTACGACAACTACGAAATCGATACGGAAATTCTGGCCGCCTCGATCCGACATCCTCAACACATGGTTCAGGCACTTCTGCTTGGAGCCGACTGCGGCACCTTGCCGCCTAAAGTGCTATATCAGTTGCTGGAGCATCCTTTGACGGACAAAGGACTCGAGGGCTTCATGGCGGATTGGAAGTCCCTCGGGAGAGAACTCTAGCCGCAATGGCGAAACCATGGCGGACCCGACAATGATTCCCCGCAAGTTCAGACCGATGTTGTTTTGGGTCGCATCAGTGGCGATCCCCCTCGGGGCCTGCAACGGGGGCGACGGAGACGACCATGTTCTCGACTCGGCGCCTGCCGCGGAGACTGTCGAGTCCGCTCCTGTCATTCGGCGGACTGCACCCGCTACGGGTCAGCCCCGAGAACAGGAGATCTCGACTTCCAGAAATACCGCCATCGTCGAGGCGGCCGCCCGGGTGGCTCCCGCTGTCGTGAGCGTCAACGTGATTCGCACTGAGCAGGTAAAGCCGACAGGGTCCTTCTTCGACCCCTTCCCGATGCCTCGAACACAGCGCCGCCGCGGTTTGGGATCCGGATTCATCGTCAGTATCGAAGGCGTGATCCTCACCAACGATCACGTGGTTCGGGACGCCGAGCGGATCATGGTCACGCTCCCAGACGGTCGGGACTTTGAGGCAGAGCTCGTCGGGACGGACCAACTCACCGACGTGGCGGTGCTCAGGATCCGAGGAACGGAGCTACCTGTCGTACCATTGGGCACTTCAGCAGGACTGCTCATCGGAGAGTGGTCGCTGGCGATCGGCAACCCGTTCGGCAACCTGTTCTCCAACTCGGAACCCTCGGTGACCGCGGGCGTGATCAGTGGAACGGAGCGCCACATCATTCCGGATGACGAGGACCGGGTGGTTTACCTGGGCATGATCCAGACCGACGCCTCCATCAACCCCGGCAACTCGGGTGGACCTCTAGTGAACTCCGTTGGTGAGGTCATCGGTGTGAACAGTTCTATCTTTTCCCGCAGTGGGGGGAGCGAAGGGCTCGGTTTCGCCATACCGATCAACCGTGCGATCCGGGTGGCCAATGAACTCATGGCCTCGGGAGAGGTCAATCGGGCTTGGCTCGGCTTTAAGGTAGACGCGGGCGACGAGGATATTTGGGGCAGAACGCATGGTGTGGCCGTATCGAGCGTGTCCCCGTCTTCGCCAGCTGCGCACGCAGAGATCGCGGAAGGCGACCGTGTGGTCACGGCAAATGGAAGAGCGCTCCGGACCTTGTTGGACTTCGAGTCCTTCATGCTGGACCTTCAGGAGGGTGAGTCCATCGCGCTGGGAATCGAGGGACGGCCAGGTTCCGTGACGCTCGTGTCCGAAGCGCTACCGTCCATCTCCGCAGACCCTGTCACCGCCCTGGAACAGATGGAGTTGATCACCGTAACTCCGGGCATTCGCGCCGAACGGAATCTGGGCTATGAGACGGGAGCCCTCATCGTGGACATCGGGCGCGACTTGGAGGGACGGATCGGCCTCCGTGTGGGGGACGTGATTCTTCAGATCGACCGTTTGCTCATCGAGTCGGCTGAGCAGGCCGCTGAAGTCCTCCGCCGGGGATCTGGTAATGTAGTCGTCTACATCGAGCGGAAGGGCGAAGTACTTGTGGACCGCCTCATTTTCAGGAGAGCCCGTGGCTGAGCCGGGCACCGACCGCTACAGCCATCCTCTCGGGGAGCGATACGCGTCCAGGGAGATGCAGGCCATCTTCGCACCGGCGCATCGCTACGGAATCTGGAGGCGTTTGTGGTTGGCTCTTGCCGCGGCGCAGCACGAGTTGGGTTTGTCGATTTCACAACAGGCACTCGACGAGATGCGAAGTGGTCTCGACGAAATAGACCTCACCAAAGCGGCAGAGTACGAACATCGGTTCCGCCATGATGTGATGGCCCACGTGCATCTCTTTGGCGATGTGGCGCCCGCCGCGCGGGGCATCATCCATCTGGGCGCCACCAGTGCGTTCGTCGGTGACAACACGGATCTCATCCTCCACAGGGAGGCCCTCACGCTGGTGCGAGACCGGCTGGTCCGATGTGTTTCACGCCTGGCCGAATTCGCGGCTGACCATCGTGATCTACCCACACTCGGATTCACTCATTTTCAGCCCGCGCAACCCACTACGGTGGGGAAGCGAGCAACGCTTTGGTTGCAGGATTTCCTTCTCGACATTGAAGAACTCGATTTTCGTCTGGAGAGACTGCGTTTCAGGGGCATACGAGGCACCACCGGAACGCAGGCCTCTTTCCTCCAGTTGTTCGATGGAGATCACGAAAAGGTGGATGCGCTCGATGACGCCGTGGCAAAACGTATGGGTTTTGGAGAGCGTTACGGTGTTACCGGCCAGACGTATACGAGAAAGGTGGACGCTCAGGTTCTCGGGACACTCGCGAACGTGGCCGCCTCGGCGTCCAAGATGGGCCACGACATGCGCCTTCTCACCCACCTCCGGGAAGTCGAGGAGCCGTTCGAAGAGGAGCAGATCGGATCATCGGCCATGCCCTACAAGAGGAACCCGATGCGAGCCGAACGCATCTGCGCCATGGCACGCCATGTGATCGTTCTGGCCCAGGACCCTCTGTTCACCGCTGCCACTCAATGGCTAGAGCGTACACTGGACGATTCGGCCAACCGGAGACTGTCGATCCCAGATGCTTTCCTTGCGCTGGATGGGATCCTGGTCCTGGTGGAAAACGTGTCTTCGGGGCTCGTGGTGAACCCATGGGTCATCGGGAGGAACCTGGAGGAGCACCTTCCGTTCATGGCCTCCGAGACGATCCTCATGCACGCGTCGGCCGCCGGAGGAGACCGACAGGATCTGCATGAGAGAATCCGGCGACATTCCATGGCCGCCGCCGGCCGTATGAAAACCGAGGGGGGCCAAGCCGACCTGCTGGAGCGGATCGCGGAAGATGAGGCCTTCGGGTTGAGCTTGGAGCAGTTGGTTGAGATGGTCGATCCCGCGCGATTCGTCGGGCGGGCCCCCGAACAGGTGGACGAGTTCTTGGCCGAGTGGGTACAGCCGGCCTTAGCACGCCTTGAATCGGGTGCAAATGAACGCCTTGGAGAACCCAATGTCCGAGTCTGACACAATGGCAGTGATGGAATCGCAGGTGCCCCTACCGCTCCTCCACCGGGGGAAGGTGCGTGACGTTTACGACGCCGGGCCAGGCCAACTCCTGATGGTCGCAAGCGATCGGGTGAGCGCGTTCGATGTGATCCTGCGCCAGCCCATCCCACGCAAAGGTGAAGTACTCACGCAACTCACGGCCTGGTGGCTGGACTCGCTGCGCGGGGTTCTCGACCATCATCTATTGAGCTGCGACACCGACGACATCATCGATCGCATACCGTCGTTGAGAGAGTCCCGCGAGGCCTGGGCCCGCCGGAGCATGCTGGTTCATCGCACCGAACCGGTCCTGATAGAGTGTGTGGTCCGGGGGTACGTGTCGGGATCCGCCTGGAAGGAGTACCGAACCGAGGGAACACTGGCGGGCGAGCCCCTTCCGGAGGGTTTGGTCGAGAGTCAGAAACTGCCCGCCCCGATTTTCTCTCCGTCCACCAAAGCCCAGACCGGCCACGACGAGAACATTCCGTTTTCTGGTGTTGTGGAGCACCTCGGCACAGAGGAGGCGAACCGTCTTCGGGACCTCTCCCTGGCCGTTTACGAGCACGGCGCGACAACTACAAAAGAGTACGGAATCATCCTCGCCGACACCAAGTTCGAGTTCGGGCATCACCCGGACGGCCGACTCCTGTTGATCGACGAGGTGCTGACACCGGACTCTTCCCGGTTCTGGCCTGCGGACCTCTACACGCCCGGCCAAGGGCAACCATCTCTGGACAAACAGCCGGTTCGTGACTTCCTGGACGGTCTAACCGACTGGGACAAGTCCCCGCCGCCTCCAGATCTACCCGACCACGTCGTGCGCGAAACAACGGACCGGTACTTGGAGATATTCAGGCGCCTGACCGGAACGGACCTCGATGAATTTCGACCCCCACACTTCGAGTAGCCGTCGAATGCGCTTCGCCCGAGAGGGCTATCCGTTCATGCTCGGTGCCGCTGTTTTCGCCGGGCTGGCCTGGGTCGGAGTGGTCGTCTCAGGATCCTGGACGATCCTGCTGGCGAGTCTACTCACCCTCTTGACGGCGTTTGTATTCTATTTCTTCCGGGACCCCGAGCGTGAAATCCCTCCCGGAGAGGGCGTAGTTATTTCTCCTGGCGACGGCAAGATCATCGACATTCGTGAGGTGGGTGAACCCTCTTTCGTGGAGGGGCTGTGCCGGCGCATCACCATCTTCCTGAGCGTATTCAACGTCCACGTGCAGCGCGCACCTGTTTCAGGGGAAGTGGCGTACCGCGAATATCGTCCCGGCGAATTCGCCGTAGCCTGGCATCCCAAGGCCAGCGAAAAAAACGAACAGTCCTCACTGGGATTGACCGCGTGGGGTGACCGGGTGCTGGTCCGCCAGATCGCCGGACTCATCGCCCGCCGGATCGTCACCTACCCCGAGCGGGGTGAGCACGTCGAGCGGGGAGAGCGCATCGGCCTCATCCGGTTCGGATCGAGGGTGGACCTGTTCATTCCACTCGAATGGAATCTCGACTGTGCGGTAGGGGACAAAGTGGCAGGCGGATCCACAGTCTTGGCACGGATTGCCGGACCGGAGAAGGCCCCATGATCGATCGAATGCGGCCCGTCAGGCGACTTCAGAAGGGCATCATCATCCTGCCCTCGGCGTTCACGATGCTGAACCTCTTCTTCGGGTTCTATGCCATCGTGGCGACCACGCGGGGGGACTTCGAGTGGGCCGCGTGGTTCATCGTTTGGGCTGCGGTCACGGATCTGCTGGACGGTCGCATCGCCCGGTTTACACGAACGGGCTCCAAATTCGGTGAGGAGTTGGACTCGCTGGTGGATGCGATCTCCTTCGGGGTCGCGCCCGCCTTCATCATGTACATCCTGTATTTCTCCGACGACTGGAACTGGGTACTACCGCTGGTATACGTGATGGCGGTGGTGGTCCGGCTGGCCCGTTTCAACATGGAGCAGGAAGGAGAGGCCAAGCGGCACTTCCACGGGCTCCCTTCCCCGACGCCCGGGATCATCCTTGCCACGTTTTACCCATTCAGCCAGACCGCCTTTTTTGAAACGTACCTCGCGGACATGCTGCCTTGGCCTCGTGTCATGGGCATCCTGTTGATCATGCTGGGCGCCTTGATGCTCAGCAACATCCCCTATGCGATCGTCCCCAAGCTGAATTTCAGAACCGGAAAGGGCATCCTGTTCTCGCTTTGGGTCTTCGCCAACGTCCTCGTGGCCGTCAGGTTTCCCGCTCACTACTTCTTTCCCATGTTCCTCGGTTATACGGCCTGGGGGCTGGTCGGCTCTGTGATCCACGGTCTGCTAGAACGCCTGCCGGAACGCGATCCACTGGCACACAGTTTCGACGATGGAGGAGAAGAGGTACGGCCGGTCGACTACGGAGATTTGACACCTGAAGGATATCGCCACCCCGTAACACCCAATCATCCTGACGATATGGAGAGCGGAACGTGAGTCGTTTTCGCCTGGAGATCCGAGTTGTACCGCGCCCCGGCCTGCTGGACCCCGAGGGGAAGGCCATCCAAAGCGCCCTACACTCTTTGGACTACGAACAAGTCCACGAAGTTAGTGTCGGCAAGCTCCTCTACCTGAACGTAGAGGCCGCTTCCAGCGAGCACGCCCGAGAAGGTGCTGAAGCGATGTGCAAGCGATTGCTGGCAAATCCTGTCACTGAGGACTTCGAGATTGATGTTGGAGAGGCCGTGGAGCAGACGGTGCCGGCATGAAGGTCGCCATCGTCACTTTCCCGGGATCCAACTGTGACTATGACCTCTACAAGTGTGTTCAACTGGTCGGGGGGCAGCCTGAATTCCGCTGGCACCGGGACGTCGACCTAGGTGAGGTCGATGTGGTCATGCTCCCAGGTGGTTTCTCGTACGGCGACTACCTGCGAGCCGGCGCCATCGCCACCATGAGTCCGATCATGGATGCAGTGAAGGAGTTCGCCAAGTCCGGTGGTCCGGTTCTGGGTATCTGCAACGGGTTTCAGATGCTCTGTGAATCCGGTTTGTTGCCAGGAGCTCTCTTGCGAAACCGGTCACTGCTCTTCTCGAGCCGAGACGTGCTGCTCCGAGTCGAGAACACGGCTTCGATCTTCACGCAGGAGTACGAATCGGGACAGATTCTCAGGATGCCAATCGCCCATGCCGAGGGGAATTATCACGCCGACGATGAAACGCTCGACTGCCTCGAGGGCGAGGGCCGAGTGCTCTTCCGGTACGCCAACGCTGAAGGGAAGGCGGTGGACGGTGCGAACCCGAACGGCTCCGCCCGCTCCATAGCCGGCATCCTCAATGAGTCGGGTAACGTCATGGGTATGATGCCACACCCTGAACGGGCGGTGGAGTCCATCCTTGGGTCCGTGGACGGACTCGGCCTCTTCGATGGACTCCTGGCCCAGCTGTCCGTTGGGACACTTTGACCGGTGATGCCCGGATCCCCCATGGGTGGCGGCCCACCACATTCGTTCAACAGACTTCTACGAACGGATTCGTCGCATCGTGACCCATAGACCGGACAGTACCGGAGCTTTGACCGCCCGAGCTTCAACAGCATCGAGCGTACCACCCAGAGAGGGCGACCCCCCCATCACACCCGAATTGGTTGAGAGTCACGGGCTGTCACCGTCGGAGTACGAACGTGTACTCGAGATCCTGGGGCGGGAACCCACCTTCACTGAACTCGGCGTGTTCAGCGCGATGTGGTCGGAGCATTGCGGCTACAAGAACTCCAAGCGTCTCCTTGGTCTCCTGCCGACGACGGCGCCCTGGGTGATCCAAGGCCCGGGCGAGAACGCGGGTGTCATCGATATTGGAGGCGGCCTGGCCTTGGCGTTCAAGATCGAGTCGCACAACCACCCCTCGGCCGTCGAACCGTACCAGGGCGCGGCGACCGGCGTGGGCGGCATTCTTCGTGACGTGTTCACCATGGGCGCCCGTCCGATCGCCGTACTGGACTCGCTCCGTTTTGGAGATCTCGACACTGGACGGGTTCGTTATCTTTTCTCCGGCGTGGTGAAGGGGGTCGGCGACTACGGCAACTGTGTAGGCATCCCGAACATCGGCGGGGAGATCTACTTCGACCGCGGCTATGAGGGGAATCCCATTGTGAACGCGATGTGCCTCGGACTCATGAAGGCCGAGGATCTCATCAAGGGTGAAGCCGAAGGGGTCGGAAACCCGCTTATGACAGTGGGGGCGCGCACCGGGCGAGATGGAATCCACGGAGCGACGTTCGCTTCCGAAGAACTCAGCGACGATTCCCAAGCCAGTCGGCCCCAAGTTCAGGTCGGCGACCCCTTTACGGAGAAACTGCTGTTGGAGGCCAGTCTCGAGCTCATCAAGAGCGGCCATATCACGGGCATCCAGGACATGGGCGCTGCCGGGATCACGTCGAGCGCATCAGAGATGGCGGGCCGTTCGGGCAACGGCGTGGAGATCGACATGGAGCTCGTGCCCATCAGGGAACCCGGGATGACTCCCTACGAGATCCTCCTGTCGGAATCCCAGGAGCGTATGCTGGTCGTCGCGAAGAGTGGGAGCGAAAATGTGGTGCGCGACATCCTGGCCAAGTGGGAACTCGAGGCCGAGGAGATCGGGCGCGTTACCGATGACGGACTGTTCCGCGTCCTCGAGGGGGACCGAGTGGTCGCGGAGATCCCCTCCCTGCCCCTGACGGAGGGCTGCCCGACGTACGAGCGGGAGGGTGTCGAGTCCGAAGAAATCGGGGAGCTGCGATGTACGGATCTCACGGGCTTCAACAAGGCAGACGCCGATCAGTCCGAGGCGTTCCTGAAGTTGATGGGGTCGCCCAACATAGCTTCCAAACAATGGATCTATGGCCAGTACGACACCACCGTACGGACCGGCACTGCGGTGCGACCGGGGGGCGATGCCGGTGTCGTGCGCCTTCGTGGCACGCGCCGGGCGGTAGCCGCAACCACCGACTGCAACGGCCGTTATGTCTACCTGAACCCCCGGTCTGGAACGCTGGCCGCCGTGGCCGAAGCGGCCAGGAACCTCGTGTGTGTTGGCGCACTTCCGACCGCCGTGACGAACAACCTGAACTTCGGAAATCCACTCAAGCCCCACATCTACTACCAGTTCCGTGAATCAGTGCTGGCCCTAGCCGAAGCCTGCAAACTGTTCGAGACTCCGGTCACCGGCGGAAACGTGTCGTTCTATAACGAGACCAGCGGGGCGGCGATCTACCCGACGCCGGTCATCGGCATGGTCGGCGTCCTCGAAGACGTGGATCACATCACTCGCCACGCTTTTCAGAACGTAGGCGATACGATCATCCTCCTCGGGGACAATACCGACGAATTGGGAGCCTCGGAGTACCTCTACGTGGTGGAGGGCCTCGTGGCCGGAGAGCCACCCAAGGTCGATCTCCTCGGAGAACGCGGGCTCCAGCACGCCGTGTTGGCGATGATTCGAAACCGGCTGCTGCACTCCGCCCACGACGTGTCCGAAGGAGGCCTCGCGTGCGCCCTGGCCGAAAGCGCCCTGGGACCAGGTGAAAGCCCGTTTGGCGTGCAGGTCACGCTTCACGACGCGATCCCGGTCCTTCCCCTCCTTTTCGGTGAAGCCCAGGGCCGTATAGTGGTCTCGTGCGATCCACGGTCCGCGGATGAGGTTCTGGTTCTCGCCAAGCGCCATGGGGTGCCCTGCCGCCCGGTAGGACAGGTCGTCTCGTCAGATGAGGGCTTCAGGATCGACGGGCGGACGGCAACGCTGGAGGCTGATGTCGAAATCCTTGCCGAGATATTCTTTGGCACAATCTCCAACCTGATGGATGGAGCCGGACCATCGTGACCGCGAAGCCCCCCCCAAAGAAACTCCCGGGACCAATCGACGTTTCAGCGTCCCAGCTCGACGAAGGGCCCCACGAGGAGTGCGGCGTCGTCGGCTTGAGTGGCATCGACAACGCTGCGTCACTGGCCTTCACGGCACTCTACTCCCTCCAACATCGTGGCCAGGAATCGGCCGGCATCTGTGCACTCGCCGACGGCGAGGCGCGGCTTCACAAGGGAGCGGGGTTGGTTGCGGACGTCTTCAGCGCAGATGTCTTGAAGGGCCTCCCGGGACGTACGGCCGTAGGACACGTACGATATTCCACCGCCGGTGGAAGCGAGGTGCTGAACGCGCAACCGATCGTCGTGCGGTACGCCGAGGGTGATCTAGCGGTGGCCCACAACGGTAACCTTACGAACGCTCACGATCTCAAAAAGCAGCTCGTGGGGGAGGGAGCGATCTTCCAGACCACGTCGGATTCGGAGGTGATCGTTCACCTGATCGCCCGATCTCGCGAGAGGACCATCGATGGACAGGTCGTTGATGCTCTCCAACAACTGGAGGGCGCTTTCTCCGTCGCCATTACGGTCGGTGAGGTGATGTACGCTGTGCGTGACTCCAGGGGGTACCGCCCCCTCGTTCTCGGCCGACTAGAAGAGGGACACGTGCTCGCGAGCGAGACTTGTGCGCTGGACATCCTCGGCGCGGACTATGCTCGGGACATCGAACGAGGGGAGGTCCTCAGGATTGAGGGCGGAGCGCTCGAGAACATCGCGGAACTCCCTCGAGCCGAGTCGGCCGCCCCGTGCATCTTCGAGTTGGTCTACTTCAGTCGACCAGACTCGCATCTTTGGGGCATCTCCGTGGATGGTGCACGCCGTGGATTCGGACGCCGGCTTGCCGAGGAGCACCCGGTCGAGGCCGACGCCGTCGTCGCGGTTCCGGACAGCGCCAACTCAGCCGCACTCGGATATAGCGAGCAGAGCGGAATCCCCTTCGAGTTGGGGCTCCTCCGGAACCATTATGTCGGGCGAACCTTCATCAAACCTTCACAGGTCGACCGTGACTTCGGGGCCCGGATGAAGTACAACCCCGTGCGAGAAGTCCTGGAGGGCCGGCGTGTGATCGTGGTGGATGACTCGCTTGTACGCGGAACCACGGTCCGGAGCCTAGTCAAATTCATTCGCCAAGCCGGCGCCAAAGAGGTCCATTTCCGCATCGGCAGCCCACCGGTGCGGTTCCCCTGCTTCTACGGCATCGACATGCCCAGCCACGAGGAACTCATCGGCTCGAGACTTTCCCGGGACGAAATCGCAGACGAGCTCGGGGTCGATTCCCTTGGGTACCTATCACTGGAAGGGATGCTCTCCGTCGTCTCGGACCACGGCTCCTTCTGCGACGCCTGCTTCTCCGGCAACTACGCCGCACCCCTCGTCGATCTCGAAATGGGCTACTTACCCGGGAACCACCCCATCAAGTGCTAGAGGCCAGAAAAGCCTCGGCCAACCCGACGATTTCAGAAGACCCAATGTAGAGCGGGGTCCGTTCGTGAATCGCCTCTGGAATTAGGTCCAGTATTCGGGTTCCCCCATCAGACGCTCGCCCCCCCGCTTCCTCACAAATCATCGCCATTGGGGCAGCCTCGTAGAGGAGTCGCAGCTTCCCACACGGACTTTTGGAGTCCGCTGGATACATGAAGATTCCGCCCTTCAGAAGAGTGCGGTGAAAGTCCGCCACCAACGAGCCGATGTAGCGTGAACTGTAGGAGACCGTCCCCTCACCATCGAGCCCCTTCAGATGCTGCATCAGCCTCTGCTGACCAGAGGACCAATGGGGATAATACGCCTCGTTGATCGAGTACATCCGACCCGGGGGCTCAGGCATGACGAGGTTCGGGTGGCTCAGTAGAAATTCACCAATCGACGGGTCGAGCGTAAAGCCGTACACCCCCCGCCCGCTCGTATATACGAGCATGGTCGACGATCCATAGAGCACGTAGCCCGCTGCGACCTGCTTATACCCCGCCTGAAGGCAATCTTCGACCGTGCCGTCTACGCCGTCGGTAATCTTCTTGTGAACCGAAAAGATGGTGCCAATCGAAACATTGACATCGATGTTCGAAGAGCCGTCCAGCGGATCGAAGATCAAGACGTATTTCCCCTTCGGAAACTTCTCCGGAATGGGCAGGATGTCCTCCGACTCCTCGGAGACCATGCAACAGAGCGCACCTGTATGATCCATCGCACGGTAGATCACGTCCTCTGCGTAGAGATCGAGCTTCTGGACACGCTCGCCCTGTACGTTCGTGTCTCCGGTGTCTCCGAGCAGATCAACGATCCCCGCCTTGTTCACCTCCCTCGAAATGATTTTCGCGGCTAGGGTGATCGAGTAGAGAATGTTGCTGAGGGCACCAGTCACCTCCGAGCGAGTCCGTTCCTCTTCGACGATATGTCTCTCTAGTGTTACAACACTGCTGTTCGTCATAGCCTCGCGGGGCTTGGACTGTCGGGAAGCTCTCGCACGCCAAAACATAGCTGGCGCCATCCGGAGGTCAAAGACGCCACTCGGGTCTCACCACTCGGTGCTGACGCCGTGGAGTCTGCTGCGACCAAAGCCACGGATGGCGGTCTCGGCCTCACGGTGGAGTCCTGAGCCGCCAAAAAGCGTCGACATTGAGGCTAAGGCACCGGATCTTCACCGCCTTTATCCTCGGGGGGAGGTGACGGAAACAGATCCTGCTGGGTCCGATCAGTTAGGGCCCGCTCTTCACGATCTTCGTCCTCTAGTCGCTGCCGAAGCACGGCTCGGACCTTGAGATCGCTTCGGATACCCGCGACGAGCATCACGAGCATGCCCATAAGTAGCCCTGTGAATACCGGTATGAACAACGGCACGCCGTAGAGAACTCCCACCCCTAGATCGAGCGTAATCCGTTGTGGGTTCAGCGCCGCAAACACGATTGAGATCACCAGGATCGAGAGAACTCCCAGTGGTCCGACGAACCGGGTCATGTGGATCCCGTCAGAGCCGGAGCACCTTGCTCCCACTCACCGACGAACGTCGCTCCCGTCGTGCCTGTGAGGCGTACCTCAAGGTAGGTACCAACCAAGTCGGGAGATGCCGGGAACGCGACCACCTTGTTCCGCCTGCTCCTTCCCAGAATCTGACCTGGATCACGGGCCTCCTTTTCCACGAGCACCTCTTCCACACGTCCGACTTCGGCCTCGTTGATTTCGGCCTGGATCGCTCGATGGACTTCGATGAGGCGCTGGAGTCGTTCCTGGGCCTCACCGTCGGGGACGAAATCCGCCGCCGGGAAGCGCGTGGCGGGCGTGCCCTCCCGAGGAGAATATCGGTAGGTGTAGGCATCATCGAAGCGGACGCTCCGCATCACCTCGAGCGTTTCTTGGAACTCCTCGTGGGTCTCACCAGGAAAAGCCACGATGACGTCAGTGGAAAGCCCAATGTCAGGTATCACGGCGCGTGCCAGTTTCACCTTCTCCAGAAACCCCTCGACCGTGTAACGCCGAAGCATCCGTCGAAGCGTTCGATCGCTTCCTGCCTGAAGTGGCAGATGGAGCTGCTCACACACCGCAGTTTCCTCTGCCATGACATTGAGCAGATCGGTGGTCACGTCGTTGGGATGCGGTGACGTGAATCGAACACGACGGATACCTGGGACGCGAGCCACGGACCGAAGCAGGTCGGGGAAGGACTGCCCGTCGGCCTCATAGGAGTTCACGGTCTGACCCAACAACGTGACCTCCGTTACACCGGAGTCGGCGATTTCTTTTATCTCCCGCAACACCTCCCTTGGTTTCCTGTTCTTCTCAGGCCCTCTCACATACGGAACGATGCAAAACGTGCAGCGGTGGTCACAGCCTCGCTGGACCGGCACCCATGCCGAAATCCGGGACGCACGTCGCTGGTCGAGGCCCTCGTAATTCTCACCGAGGTCGAGGTCGAGAACCGCGAGCTGGGGACCACGCTTCTTGGCCGACCGGGACGGTCGAATCTTCCGGCCTTCCTCGATCGCCGCGAGCCGCTCCGGCAGAGAGCGGTAGCCGTCGGGGCCCATGACCAAATCCACATGGGGAGCTTGCTCCGCCAGCGTCTCGCCCATGCGCTGCGCCATACACCCGGTGACGCCGATGACCAGGTCCGGACGTTCACGTTTGAGCCCGGAGAGCTGTCCCACCCTGCCGAGTACACGCCTCTCGGCATGCTCCCGGATCGCACAGGTGTTCACCAGGATGACGTCGGCATCCTCAGGATCCACGGCAATATCGTATCCGTGGTCCTCCAGGACACCCTCCATCAGCTCGCCATCGCTGATGTTCATCTGGCAGCCATACGTCTCGACGTATACTCGCTTCACGCCCGCTTCCTAGACCGCTGAGTCATGCTGAACTCACGTGTGAACGCGAGGGAAACTCCATACCGGAACCGGCCCCGGAAGGCTGGTGAAGGAGTCCAATGGGTGGCGTTGCGGATGCCACGGTCCTAGCTAACGAGTTCAATATAGAGGTCCTCCCCGTTGCCTCGAAGTACGCCGGAATGGAGTCGTCGAAACGCGTCCACCCCGACACCCGCCGCATCCCGCTCCACGTGCACTCCGGTGTCCACCTTCGCGTTCACGTTCACCCGAAGGTAATCTCCGGTCAGAGCTCGGCGACCTTGCCCCTCCAGCGTAACGACAGACGCCTCCCCTGCGCGCGACTCCCTATAGCGGCGATGCTTCTCCTGAGCCAGCGCACGCAATTCACGGCTCCGCTCGCCCGCAACCCGCTGCGGTACTGGGTTGGGGAGCGTGCTCGCCTCAGTACCGTCCTTCGGTGAAAAAGGAAAGACGTGGAGGTAAGTGAAGGGAAGCTCCTCGACGAGAGCCACGGTCTCTTCATGATCCGCTGCGGTCTCGCCGGGAAATCCCGTAATGATATCTGCTCCCAAGCCGACTCGGAGCACGGTATCGGCAACCTGGAACGCCCGGGCTCGGTACGCCTCTCGCGTATGCCATCTCTTCATACGGCGCAGGACCGGATCGGCGCCACTCTGCAACGGCATATGTAAATGCGGCGCAACACGCCCACCCGATGTGCGCATGAGGTCGAGGAGTAACTCATCGATCTCCGTGGCCTCGACGCTGCCGACACGGAAACGTACGCCCGGGACGGCGTCCAGGAGGCGGGCCAGGAGGATTGAAAGCGTAATGGAACCCTCTAGATCCCGGCCATAGTGACCAATATGGATCCCCGTCAACACGAGTTCGGGATGGTGGAGAGATAATGCGCGGGCTTCGACGATGATGTCCCCAGGGGGACGCGAGCGGCTCGTGCCGCGCGCAAGCCGCGTAGCGCAAAATGAGCACTTCCTGTCGCAACCATCTTGGATCTTGAGCCAACCCCTCGTAGCGCCCTCGCGCCTGTCCAGGATCCCAGCACCGATCGGTTCCAGGTGCGACTCATCCAGTCCTGGATTCATGCCGAGTTGAACGAGGCCTCCACGGGGCGCACCACGAGCTTCACCGGCATCGACAACGGCAGCAGCGACCTGAAGAGGGTCATGTCCCGGTACCACGCAAGCCACACCGTCCAACCCGACATACTCACGCTTGCGAAGCACAGCCGAACACCCGGCGACAACGATTTGGGTCTGGGGGTTCTCTCTCGTGATGCGCCGAACGAAACGCTTCGCCTCGGCGTCGGCCGCATTCGTTACGGTGCAGGTGTTGACCACACATACGTCGGCCGAGCCCAAGTCACTCGTGATGAGAACGCCTCGGGCTTGCGACTCCTGCCGCATGCGTTCGGTATCGTATTGATTGGCCTTACACCCGAACGTATGGAAAAGAACCTGCACGCGACGCGGCCGCCCTCAGTTCCCGCCCACCCGCAACGTCATGGTGAGCCGGCGAAGGCTCTCATCGTAGGTCCCCGAACGGCGGCTCCCCGCCTCAGCCGCCACATCCAGGGCCGCCAGCGGTAAACCCAAGGCCTGTGCCATCACGATTGAGAAGCCCAAGGAGACCGTATTCTCCTTCACTCTCTCGCCCAAGAAGCGGAACGGCAATTTCGATTGACGGAAGCCCAACCGAATAGGCAGGCCACCCGCCCAAAAGTTTCTAGCCTCCCACTCCACCCCCGCACCGTACGATACGACTCTGCCAGCGCCCGCGTCCTCGACACTCGCATCGCCCAAACCGCTCCAGTCCGAGTAGTTAGCTCCCGCATTCAGAGCCAGCGTCGAGCTGAGGGCCACGGTTGTGGAAACTTTGAACTGCAACGGCACCGACACTACCCGTCCAAGATCCTGAAACCCTCTTACCGGATTTACCTTGAGCGTCCCCCCCCACTCCATGGTCGCACCCAGCTGTAGGAAAGGACTCGGATCCCACAACAAATTCAACGAGGCCAGAAGGCCCGAATGGTTCCATCGCCCAAGAACTGTGGTGGTCTCGATCGGGTTCTCCACCGCAACGGAATCAGCCGTCTCTCCGTCGAATACGCGGAAGAAGTTCCGCTTGAGCCCCCCCCTATACACACCGACCGTCGCTCCGACCGCAAAGACTGTCGACAAGCGGCGGGCCCAGCCCGCCTGAATCGCCGTGACAGCCCCATCCGAAAGAAACCTGTCAGTGTATCCCACACTCTCCCCGTGGACATCGACGGTACCCCTAGACACGACGGACCAGTTCTGGTCGAATTGGCTTCCCGCAGTCAGTGTGATCACGCTATTTGTGCCCAACGGATAGGCGAAACCGAGCACGGGAAACCGGGTCGCGAAGAAGTCGCCCTTCTCCGACCCGACGACGTACGTACCCCACTGCGGCTGGGCGGTGAAGGTTATGGTAGGTGCTAAAAGGTCCAGAGACGCCGCAGGATTTCCTGGAAGCACCGTAGGTGTACGCGTCGTAACTCCCACCCCACCGAGTGCCCGCTGTACAGCATCGAGAGGTTCCAGCCTCATTCCCAGCCCACTCGCCCCTATCACGGATTGGGCCGCCAAGGGGCTCGACAGAATCAGCAGGAGCACCAAGAATGATCCGAAAAATCTCATGGCAGGCCCACGGGATTGGTGACGGTATACAGCAGGCGTAATGCGGGAGCCCCGGCACCCCCGGCACCCTCGAAGGACGCGAATCCGATCAGGTGCGGTTCAATATTCGTGAACAGAGCGATCGAAGTCACGGGCACCGTCCCTGTCACGGCGGCGCTGTCAAGAACTTGCACCAGCAACGGAGTCAGCGGCAAAAACACCTGCGTCCCGGCCTGCCCGGCAAAGACCTCCCGCGGGACCCCCTTGGGGAACGCCACCGCTTCTCCGAGCGGGGATTTGGGAAGTAGCTCCGGGCTCAGCACCGGGCGGATGTCCACCCCCGTCGTGTCTTGGGGCTGGAACGCCAACTCGGTTTGGCGAGTCGTCAGCACCAACTCGGCGAGGTTCAGGTGGACGTCCGTAAGATCGACCTCACAACCCACAGAGCCACAGGTCTCAGGCGTGCCGGTTACCTCACGCGGGAGCGACATCGTCAATACGGAACGCCACGACGGCGTGCCCCCCACACGGAGCCACCCCGACGAAGGTGGGGGGGCCGGGTCGAACATGAAGCTCGTAGTTACTGCGGGGACCGTTTCCTCCCAGGGCTCAGGGTTCAGGAAAGTCGACGAGGTGAGGACAAGCGTCATCTTCACGAGTTGGAGGGACACCCCGGAGCCGACCGCAGCCACCAGAAGCGCAGGCGGCCGTGCACCGGGTTCAGTCTTCAAGAAAGCCACCATCGCCGAGTCGATCGGAATACTCAGCGAATCCGATGCCTCGGGGATGAAGTTCGCCGCTCCAACCAAGGTCGTGACCCCACCGCCCGGTTGGCTCCAAGCCCTCTGACCTCCAGTAGTGTCAACCGCGAATTCCCAGTTCACCGACTCCGGGTGCCACTCCTCCTCCACCTGGTACACTTCAACTTTCACGCGAGAGTCCAGCTCACCAGCCAACGAGTCGAAGTGGAGCACGAGTCGCCCACCGGTAAATATCAGTGCCCCACGGTTCTGATCCGAAGAAGGCGTTGTTGGATACTCGTCGAACCCGACCAGCGTCCGCGCATTCAGCCCGTCAAGGTCGGCCGCGACCCATCCACGACCGATCTCCGAAGTGGATCCGTACCCATCGAAGACCAGCACTTCGTCTAAGAAGTCCTCAAAAGGGATGAGGACCTCTGCGGTGCGTGGATTTACCTGAAGGAAACCGAGATCAGGGGCAGTCGAGATTTCCTCTGTACAACCCGCAGCCGCACAAACCATTGCCGTCAAGAAAATATATCGCCTCAAAATCAACTTCCTCAAATTATTCAGTGATCCAGATCCTCGGCATCCGTGCCGTGAAGCCCGTAAGGATCTCGTAGCTGATCGTTCCTGCCAAGTCCGCAACTTCGTCCAGCGTAATGACGCCGTCCCCGTCCGTTCCGATCAAGGTCGCTGCGTCCCCAACCTCCACTCCGCCGGCACCGGTAATGTCTACCACCGTCATGTCCATCGAGATCCGTCCGATTATGGGAAACTTCTGGCCGGCGAGTAGCGCGTTACCACGATTCCCCAGAACCCTTGGAAATCCATCCCCGTAGCCGATGCCCAATGTGGCCCAGCGTTCGTTCCCGGAGGAGCAATAAGTAGCTCCGTATCCAAGTGTGGTCGACTCGGGCACATCGCGAATCAACGTGACGCGCGCCCGAACCCGGGCTGCCTCCTCGGGTGGGGCCACACCTTTGCCTACGCAACCCCCGTATAGGAAAATTCCGGGCCGGACCGCATCCGCGGCGAACGTCGGGTATCGCATCGCGGCGGCCGCGTTGCAGCTGTGAATCAAACTTCCTTTTTCGGGCTCCAGTCGCTTGAGCGCGCTATTAAAGCTCTCCCACTGCGCCCGAGTCGGCCCGTCGTCCTCCAGATCTGCCGAATGAAAGTGCGTATAACATCCCTCCCAGATCGAAGCGGGGGAGGCCCGATCAGCCAAGTCGGGTCCCCACTCCGCAACCCGCCGCCAGTCGAAACCGGACCGGCCCATACCGGTATCGATCTCCACATGAAAACGACCTATGTGCCCCGTCCGAGTGGCCGCCGCTGCCACTCGCTCGACAGAGTCGAGATCTGATACCGTGAGTGTGAGGTCCTGTGCCACGGCCGGGTCATAGGAGTCGGGCGACACGGGGCTGAAAACGATCACGGGAATCGTGACACCCGCGCGGCGCAACCTCAGGCCTTCTTCCACAGTCGCGACGCCGAATCCCCAGGGGGCCTCGGATTCCAACGTGCGTACCACGTCTTCCATGCCCAACCCGTATCCATCTGCTTTGACCATGGGAATGACCGTGGCCGCATCTCCGATGGATTCACGGATTCGACGGAGATTCCGTCGAAGTGCTCCGGGCCGCACTTCCACCCAGGCCCGTGCTTGAGGGTCCGTTGACATATCCGTTGAAAAAAGCGAAAAGATATGCCTTGATCAAGGCTCCGATCCCCCACCTCCACCGATCGAGGAAGACCCGAATGGGCTCCGATGACAACAAACCCGACAAGCCAAATCTGGGCGCGGGTAATATGGACCGCGCCCTGGAACTCGTACGCTTTCTCAGAGTCGAATGCCCCTGGGACCGCAAGCAGACCCCGGAAACGTTGATCCCTCATCTTCTAGAGGAGGTCCACGAAGTTGTGGACGCCATTCGCGAGGGCCACGACCACGACCTCGAGGGTGAACTCGGCGATTTGCTGCTCAACCTCTCGTTTCAGATCGTGCTCGGCGAAGAGCGGGGCGGGTTCACTGCCGCCTCGGTTATGGACCGGCTGGAGAAGAAGATGCGAGAGCGGCACCCCCATCTTTTCGGCCTCGGAGAAAAAGAGGATTGGGAGGTCCTGAAGGCGAGAGAGCGGCAGGAAGAATCTGGTAAGGTGAATGCCTCCGTCCTCGCTGGCATACCCAAAAGCCTCGATGCTTTGCACAAGGCGCACCGCATCCAAGACAGGGTCAGCGGTGTCGGGTTCGACTGGGCCAACGCCACTGATGCGCTCGAAAAGGTCCAGGAGGAAGTAGGGGAAGTCCGTGAGGCCCTAACCCACGAGGAATTCCCTCCTCGCGAGGAGGAGCTCGGGGACCTCCTTTTCGCAGTCGTGAATGTCGTGAGGCTGGCGGGAAGTCACCCGGCGACGTTGCTGGAGAGCGCCAATCGCAAGTTCACACGCCGATTCGAGCGCCTCGAGGGAATGGCTGCTGAAAGGAAAATCTCCGTCCCAGACGCCACGCTCGAAGTCCTCAACCAAATCTGGGACGAGGTCAAGATCGAAGAAGGCTAGGGGGAGCTGGTGTTAGTTGAGGTCGAACAGGGTCAGATCGACAGCGTCCGCCATCGCCTCGTAGCCGTCATCGTTCGGGTGCAGGCTGTCTTCCGAGAAGCCGGGCCGGAAACGACTCGGCTGGGCCGGGTCACGAGTCGCAGCGTCGAAATCGATGACAGCGTCGTAAGCTCCGCTCGTTCGGATCCACCGGTTGACCGCTTGGCGTCTCACCTCGCGTTCCGGGCTGAAGTAGAAAGCGCCTTCGAACGGCGTCAGCGTAGCGCCGTAGATCTTCAGCCCTCGAGTGTGGGCACGAGCAATCAGCTGTTGATGACCGGCGATGATCTCATCGGCGCTCGCCACTTCCGGCGCCAACGTCCCGCCGAGCCCGATGTCGTTGATCCCTTCGAGTACCACGATGTGGGTCACGCCGGGCACGCTCAGAACGTCGAGGTCCAGTCGAGCCAGAGCGTTGACACCGAAGCCGCCTAGGTCGTGCAGAACTCGGTTGCCGGCGATACCGGCATTCACGACGCCCAGGGCACCGGAGCCACGAGCCGCGAGCCGTCTCGCAAGGTGATCGGGCCAACGGCTGTTGGCGTCGACAGTCGACAGCGTGCCGTCGGTTATGGAGTTGCCCAGGGTGACCACGACGCCGGTTCTCTCGGACGGCCTCACCTCGACAGCGGTGAGGAAGAACCAGGACTGGGAGGTTTCCGCACCGGATATCTGCTCGCTCGCAGCGAAGTTTCCGGGAGACGAGATGTAGCTCGTCTGCAGCGCCGTTCCGTGCGAAGTGGGTGCCCCTGTATCGGATGGGAAGTAGATGCTGATCACTAAATCGGCCAGCGGCTCCACTTCCATGGCTACCGGATCACTGAGCACGAACGCGCCCACGGGAATCTTGATCGAGTTCTCGGCACCAAAGGTCAGCGCCCGATCCGACGCCGCCTCGATCCGAGCTCCCTCTCTCCTGGAGGCGATGTGCACCGCTCCGATCTCCAAGGGCACGCTTCCATGACGGTTGGACACCCTTACGCGAACACTGTCACCGCCAACGGAAGTGTGCACGATTTGACGCAGCGTCCGATTCTCGAAGGCGATGCCGGACGCGCCGGGCTCCCCGAAGCTACCGGGAGTGCTCGGGCTCGTACCCCAGGTCGCCACCCACTGTGGGGCTTGCGACGTGTCCTGGCCCGTCGCGAGCACAGGCCAGGCGAGGGAAACGGCGATGCCGAAGACGGCCAACAGCAGGCCCCTTGATCCGAGGCCGAGCTCCCTCCGGTCGCGCAAGAAGAACATCCGCGTGAAGGAGCCGGTAGATACTGCGACTGGTTCCATCGTCATCTTGTTGATCTCCGCTATCGTATGGGCCACGCAGGCAGCCCGCTGAACTGCGTCAGCAGCCATCGAATGGATTCAAGAGAGTATGCCTTTTGGATCCGCACAATCAGCACGGAAGGGATAGGAAAAACAAAAACCTTTGGAGCGATCGGGACAAGGCGCGGCGCAGGATCCGGCGCAGGAGCAAGACTGTAATATGAAATCTTGCGTCCGTGTTTCGTGGGAGGAGGCGAAGCAACCCAAAGTTGCTTCGCCTCCTCCCACGAAATACAATGTCAGTATGCATCCTTAGCTGTGGGATACCCGGGTATACGTTGACCGTAGCGCCGGCCCAAAGGAGAGGGAAACCATGCGACACCTGGCCTTTCTGACAGTCCTGCTCACGACGATGACCTTCGCCGCTGATGCCTCCGCACAAGCAAGCGAAATCGTTCCCGACATCGTATACGGCCACAAGGACGGCATGGCCTTGACCTTCGACGTCTTCAAGCCCCAATCGCCTAACGGCGCTGGCATCCTGTATATGGTCAGCGGTGGCTGGCGCTCGGGCTGGCGCGATCCGGCGCAAGCCCAACGCGGCTACGCACCCTTCCTCGAGGCGGGGTTCACGGTCTTCGCCGTCCGACACGGCAGCAGCCCGCGATATAACGTCGCCGAGGCCGTCGACGACGTCACCATCGCCAACCGCTACATCCACGCCCACGCCGCGGAATGGAGCGTCGATGCCGATCGCCTGGGTGTCACCGGTGGTAGCGCCGGCGGGCACCTCTCTCTGGTCCTCGGTAACAACGGCACCGACGGTGATGCCAGCTCCGACGATCCGCTCCTACGCGTCTCGAACCGCGTGGCGGCTGTCGTCGCCTACTATCCTCCCGTCGACCTCCGGGCCTGGCGCGGGCCGAACCAGCGCTTCCCCGCGCTCGACTTTCCCGCGGAAGACGAGGTTCGGATCTCCCCCATCCTTCAGGTCAGCGCCGACGATCCCCCGACCCTCCTCATCCACGGCACCGCCGACACCACGGTCCCGGTGGAGCACAGTGAGCGGGTGTTTGCGGCCTTCGAACAAGCCCGGGTCGAGACCGAAATCATCATCATGGAAGGCGCCGGCCACGGCTTCCGCGGCGAACAAGCCACACAAGCCACCGCCGCCCGCGTGAAGTGGTTCGTGGAGCATCTAGCCAACTGACGCTACCGAGCCACGTTCGTAGCCTTTCGTGTAAAGCGAGGCGGTCGGGCTTGTCTCAGTTCAGGGATTACCGATCCTGGCCGCCCGGTCGAGCCCATCCGTCGACTGTAGGATCTTCCCCCTGAGGCGGTGCGGGTAGTCATCCGGCAGAGCATCCAGCCACTCCTTGACGTCTGCCGCCAATGCGGGGTCGTTGTGGGATCCTAAAGTCGACCCGAGCCACCGTTGCGGGAAGAAGATGTCACCGGTCCGCTGGATCTCTTCCACCATCTCGAGACTGGGGATCACAAAACGCTGGGAGTGACTGGTCCGCGTGGGATGGTGTAGATAGCCAAGGGCGGCGAGCACCCAAGGCTCCCGCGCGCGATTCTCAGGATCACTCAGACCCTCGAAGAACGCCTCTCGCACGGCCGAGTCCGCAGACAAAGCAGGGCGTACGAACAAGAATCGAGCCCTCCTGTCGGGGTTTTCGATCCTCTCGAACTGACGGTCGAGGATTTCTTCAGCGTCCCCTTCCCTCAGAATGGCGAGGGTGGTGGCCATACTCGTGTAGTCCTCGACCGAAAACTTCATGCCGCCAACCGAATCAACCTGCTCCCAGATCCGGTGAAGCCGAGCCAGTCCTGTGGGTGTACTCACCACGTTCCGCCAGGCGTTGAAGTAGGACGATTTCCGGGTCGTAACCGTCGCCCGTTCGACCTGACCCCAGAGTATTTCTTCCGTCGATGTCGCCTGGGCCGCTCTCTCGTCTTCGCTCAGGTACCCCCAGAACGTGGATCCAAGGTATCCGAGAACTCGCTGAAGACTCTGCTCGTCTTCCTCTTCGACCGCGCCGCGGAGGAGAAGCGCGTACCAGTCGCCAACCGCGACCTCCCTCTCGAGGACCGCGTCCCAAAGGGTCACCCAGGCGATGCCCCTGGTCTTGGCGTCCGTGATCTCGGGGAGCGTCTCGATGAGGTGCTGCCGGCTGCCCGCATCTAGATGGAAATGCCCATACTCGAAGCCCCCACCGTTGGGGAGCACGAAATCTGGCGCGTCGCGTCCTACCCAGTCGCCGAGTAAGAGTGGCTCTCCGTCGAGGTGCACCGGCAGCGTAGAGAGCGCCCCACCGGCCGAGAGCGTGATTTCCATCGCCTGGGGCCAGACACGACCCTCACCGGCTGGATCACTCTGTGAAATTCGAAGCTCCGTGACACGTCCATCCGCGAGAGTGAGTTCCGTGGATACAGTGGGCCTACCCGGTTCTTCCACCCACACCCGACTCCAGTCCGCCAGGTCCTCATCGCTGAGGTCGTCCAAAATAGCGATCAGGTCCGGCCAGGTGGCGTTCGAGTGTGCGAACTCGGTCAGGTACTCACGCATCCCATCGCGGAAGGTCTCTTCGCCGACCAGCAGCTCCAGCTGGCGCATCACGATCGGAGCTTTCTGATAGATGATCGCACCGTACAGCGTGCCCGCCTCCCTCAAGTTCTCCAACGGCTGGCGTACGGCGTTGGCACCCGGAGTGCGGTCCACTCCGTAAGCCGTGTTGTGATGGGCCAGGAAGAACCGCAGATCGTGATTCAGGTCGGGAAAGGACGGCTGTACGATCTTTGCTGCCATGAAGTTCGCAAAGACCTCTTTGGTCCAGACGTCATCAAACCAGGCCATCGTCACCAGATCGCCGAACCACTGATGCGAGGTTTCATGTGCAATCAGACTCGCCCGTCCGATGATCTGATTCTGCGTCGCCGACTCGTCCAGAAGAAGGGACTGTTGCCTGTAGAAAATCGATCCCGGGTGTTCCATCCCCCCGTACTGGAAGGGCGGAAGGAGTACGAAGTCGAACTTCCCGTAAGGGTACTCGATCTGAGTGTAGTCCTCCAGCCAATCCAGCGCGGTCGCGTGCAGGTCGAAGACAGCATCCAGATTACGGGCCACCTTCGCGGTATCAGTCTCGCGATGGAACATCCTGAAGGCGCGTCCCCCCTGCTCCACCTCCTCGATCTGAAAACCCCCCACGGCAAAAGCGAGGAGATAGGTCGGGATCGGCTTCGTTTCGCGGTATGTGTACCGGGTCCGTCCTCCGTCCAGGAGCTCCTGGGAGACCTCCACGCCATTGGCTACTGCCACCCACTCGGACGGAATCTCCAGCGTCAAGCTGAAGGGCGCCTTCAGATCCGGCTGGTCGAAAATCGGGAGCGAAAAATGGGCCCTGTCGGGAACGAACAGTGTGTAGAGGAAATCTGGATTTCGGTTGAGGGCCTCGTCGCCGGCTTCGAACTCGATGCTCACTTCATTGTGTGCGTCGGTTGCGAACGCCGAGCCGTCGATGGCCAGGTGGTCGAAGACGGCAGTCCACTCGGCCGCCTCTCCGTTGACATAAACGGTTCGCACCCGCTCGCCCGGGTCCTTGAAGTCGATGACTACGGGGCTATTGGAGTCGTCGCGCAGCGTGAACTGCGTGATCAGGGTTCCCGTGAGCGCTCCGGCGTCGCGCGGTACGCTCAGTTCATAAGCGTAGCTCAAATCTGCAAGCGTAGCTCTCCTGTGGCGGGCGAGTTCTTCGGAAACGCCTTCCTCCAAACGCAGCTCATCGGGCTGGGCGGCGCATCCGATCCCGAACGTCACGAGCCCGAATCCTACCACCATCCGTCGCAGACCATCTCCCACGCGTCCCTCCGCTGTGTATCTCGGACGGCGCTTCCGTCCTGTATCCGCAAACTGCCGGGCCTAAAGGATCCCGTCCAGAGATTAGCCGCCCCCTTCTCAACGTCAAAAAGAAAGGTGGCTACAGAGGCCGATCACCCTCCAGCAAAAGGAGGGGGGGGGCGGCAGCCCCCACAGAGCCCGATATGATGGTTATGGAGCGCCGTCATACTCCGTCGAGGGGCATCTGGGAGCGGAGAGGGGGTGGCCGGGCCGCGGACAGCCGCCCCGAGGCGGAGTGCGACGGCGCTCCCACCGCCATGTCAGGGCGTTAACCTATTCATGAGCCTCGGAAACGGAATCATCTCCCGCACGTGATGACGTCCCGTGATCCACGCCACCGTACGTTCCAACCCGAGTCCGAAGCCCGAGTGCGTGAAGGTCCCAAAACGCCTCAAATCGAGGTACCACGAGTACGTATCCTCCGGAAGTTTCTCCTCCCGGATACGCGCCAGCAGCTTGTCCAGATCGTCTTCCCGCTGACTTCCCCCGATGAGTTCGCCGTATCCACGCACGAGCAGGTCGTTACAACGGACGGTCCTCGGATCCTCCGGATTTTCCTTCATGTAGAACGCCTTCACGGCCTTCGGATAGTCATGCACGAAGACGGGTCGGTCGAACTGCTCGGACAGCAACATTTCGTCTGACGCTCCCAGATCGCGGCCCCACTCGATCTCACTTCCCTTCTCCTGCAGAAGTGCGACGGCTGATGTGTAGGAGATGCGTTCGAAGGGCCGGGCAAGCGTCTCCAGCTCAGACGTGTCCCGCTCGAGCACCGTGAGCTCACGACTACATCGCTCGAGCACCCTTTCGACGAGGTAGCAGACTAGGTCCTCCTGGAGGTCCATGTTGTCGTCCGAGTCGGCAAACGCGACCTCCGGTTCGAGCATCCAGAATTCGGTCAGGTGTCGGCGCGTCTTGGATTTTTCGGCTCGAAACGTGGGGCCGAAGCAGTACACCTTCCGAAAGGCGGGGCACGCCGTCTCGACGTACAGTTGCCCCGTCTGAGCCAAGAAGGCGGTCTCACCGAAGTAGTCAGCCTCGAACAGCGTGCCCGCGGATTCGCCAATGGAGCCGGTGAGGATGGGCGTATCGATGCGAACAAAATCCCTCTCGTAGAAGTAATCGTGTATGGCTTGCTCGACCTCGTGACGAACGCGCAGACCCGCGCGCTGGAGGCTGGACCGAAGCCAGAGATGGCGGTGATCCAAGAGGAACTCGACCCCGTGCTCTTTGGGCTGGATCGGGTATTCCTCCGAAGCGCCGAGTAACTCCAGGCCGGTCACGCCGACCTCATATCCGCCGGGCGCGCGGGGCTCCTCGCGTACTTCGCCGTTGAGGGCTACCGAAGATTCGTAGGTGAGCGACTCCAGCAGCGCCCACGCGTCCGCTGGAAGCTCCTTCTTGAGAAGAACGCCCTGCACTAGACCCGTGCCATCTCTTATGACCACGAAGCCGACCTTCCCGTGGCTGCGGGTGCTCTCGACCCAACCGAGAATGGTGACCGACGAGCCTACATGGTCGCCGAGGTAACCGACTTCCGTGATGTTTCCCTGACTCATATAGCCCATAGCGTGTTTGTGACATCCAGAAAATGGCCGTTTGCGGTGAACCGTTACCGTAGACGGCGGCCTCTGTGATGTCCAGCGATGCGTCGGCACGCTCCCGATGCGGATACACTGCTGGTGCGCCTCGCAGGGCCGACAATGGAACTCGTGACGAACTAGCAATTCGCTTGCCCGCCGGGATACTCCGTGCCTCTTACCTAGCCGCCTTACCCGACCGAAAAAAGTTTCAGCCGCTCCGCGTACCGATGGTCCATCAACGCCCTGATCCGTGCGACCCCGTCGCTGCTCAACTCGGGGTCACTCTTGACCATAGCCCGGGCCCGAGCCTGGGCCTCTAACAGGAGGCCCTCATCCCTGGTAAGGTCGGCGAACCGCAGAACAGGATCCCGTCCGTGCTGTTGGGCTCCAAAGAGGTCTCCCTGCCCGCGTATTCGCAGATCGGCGTGGGCTAGCGCAAAGCCGTCGGACGTGTCTCTGAAGATATTCAGGCGCTCGGCCGCGGCTTCACCTGGTTCGGCGATGAGTATGCAGTAGCTCTTCGCGGCCCCGCGCCCCACCCGGCCCCTCAACTGGTGGAGCTGGGACAATCCGAAGCGCTCGGCGTGCTCCACCACCATTACGGACGCGTTCGGCACGTCGATGCCGACTTCGATCACGGTGGTCGCGACCAGCACGTCGATGTCTCCGGCAAGAAAGGCCCGCATGACATCGTCCTTTTCCTCGCTCGACCGTTGGCCATGAATCAGGCCGACCCGCCGGTGCTGGAAGGTCTCAGCCGAAAAGCGTTCGTACTCTTCGGTGGCGGACTGTAGGTCCATCTTGTCCGACTCCTCCACCAGCGGGTATACGATGTAGGCCTGGCGGCCGGCCTCGAGTTCCTCGTCCACGAGGTGATGGACTTCGGCTCGCTTGCTCGGGTAGCGGAGCAGCGTCTTCACGGGTTTTCGGCCTTTCGGCATCTCATCGAGAAGCGACAAGTCGAGATCTCCATATAACGTCATCGCCAATGACCTGGGGATCGGCGTCGCCGACATGATGAGTGTATCCGGGGGAATTTCGCGTTCACCCAGGGCCATGCGTTGTCTTACGCCGAAGCGGTGTTGTTCGTCGACTACCACCAGGCCGAGATCTCGAAACTCGACGTTGTCCTGGATCAGCGCGTGCGTGCCTACGGTGAGTACGGCGGTGCCGTCAGAAAGCGCCCTCAACGCCGCTTTGCGCTCCGATGCCTTCAGTTGGCCTGTCAGCACTTGCACGCTCAGGCCGAGAGGCTCAACTAGCTCACTCAGCTTGCGTACATGCTGCTCCGCGAGTAGCTCCGTCGGCGCCATGAGGACCGCCTGGCGTCCACTTTCGGCGGCCAGGAGCATGGCGAAGAGGGCGACGATCGTCTTTCCCGACCCGACATCCCCCTGCAAGAGACGATTCATCCTCCGGTCGGAACCCATGTCGGCGTAAATCTCGCGAAGGACCCTGGCCTGTGCTCCCGTCAGCTCGAAGGGCAAGGCTTCGTGCAGAGGCCTGATGAACTCGTTGGTGCGCTCGAACACGAGCCCGGGCTTCAGGATGGTCTCTTGGTAGCGGGCCTGAGCCTGGACGAGCTGGAGGAAGAACAGCTCGTCGAACGCGAGTCGCCGGCGGGCGATCTCCACGGCGCCCAACGAGGATGGCCGATGGAGTTCCCCAAGGGCATCCTCGAGGCCCGGCAAAACGAGCTCGCTCCGCTCCTTCCCTGTGAGATACTCCTCTTCGGCCACCTCCTTGAGCAGCACGTCGAGATTCTTATCGAACAGCCCCCGAAGGACCCACTGCTGGACCTCCTCACTCGCCGGATATGTGGAAAACACGTGCCCCTGGGCCACCTGAGCTGGGGAGTCCTCCTCTGCGCGAGCCAACACAGTGAATTCCCGCGGCTGAAGCTGCCTCCCGTGGAAGAACTTGACGGGCCCTGTGACCAGCAGGAGATCCCCCTCATGGAGCTTCCGTTCCAGCCAGGGCTGGCCTGGCCAGGCGCACGTGATCATCCCCGAATCGTCCTGCAGGACGGCTTGAAAGATACGAAGGCCCTTACGCGTGGGGATCACACCCTTGGAGCGTACCCGCCCAACCGCCGTGACGTCCGCACCGACCTGTAGTTTCTCTATCGGCTCGATCGTGGAGGCATCGTCGTAGCGGCGCGGCACGTGGTAGAGGAGATCGCGGGCGGTCACGATTCCCATCCTACCCAACGCCTCGGCGCGAACCGGCCCCACCCCCTTCAGAAACTGGACCGGCCTGTCCAGCCTGAAAAAATTCACTCCTCAAAGACCCCCTCTACGAAATCATCGGGATCGAAATCGGAAAGGTCGTCGACTCCCTCTCCGGACCCCACAAGCTTGACCGGTAGGCCGAACTCCTGCTGAAGGCCCACCACGATACCACCCCGAGCCGTCCCATCCAACTTGGTGAGGATGATACCAGACAGGTCGACCGCGCCACTGAAGGAGCGCACCTGAGCCAGCGCGTTCTGGCCGACCGTTCCGTCCAACACGATCAGGCACTCCTGTGGAGCCCCTTCACACCGCCGGCGGATCACACAATCGACCTTCTGAAGCTCCTCCATGAGGTTCCGCTGGGTGTGAAGGCGCCCCGCAGTGTCGACCAAAACAACGTCAATGTCCCGGGCTTCTGCAGCCTCGATGGCGTCGAACGCCACAGCGGCCGGATCACCCCCTTGTTGGCCCGCGACGAAGTCCGCGCCCACCCGCTCTGACCACACCCGAAGCTGCTCTACGGCCCCTGCCCTGAACGTGTCTGCCGCAGCGATCAACACGCTTCGTCCCTCGCCCCGAATACGGTGTGCAAGCTTGGCCACGGAGGTCGTCTTGCCCACGCCGTTCACTCCAACAATCAAATAGACCGTTGTACCGGTTTCCGCTATTTGCAGAAAGGAAGATCCGGCCGGCTCCAGGATTCTGCCGATCTCGTCCCTGAGGGCACGCCTCAATTCGGAGCCACCGGACACCTTACCTCTGCGCGCGAGTGCAGCGACATGATCAACGAGTCGCATGGTCGCGTCCACGCCGAAGTCAGCTGTAAGAAGTCGCTCCTCCAGTGACTCCAACGACTCGTGGTCGACGCCCCCGACGGCTACCCGGACGTCGGTCAGCGCGAGATCGACAGCCCGCCTCCACAGCCCCTTCTTCTTCTCACCCAGTCGCTTGAATAGTCGGGCCATCGTCAGTCCAAACCCATCCTGCCTATCGTAGCCCGCCCCGCCGGCGACCGATCCACTCGGCGGACAGAAGCACCAAGATGAGAATATACGGGCCGGGGTGGGTCCGTAGCGGCGGGCCGAGCCTAGCTCTAGCCGGGGCTCCTTCGGCCGAATCCGACCCCCCGGGGGAGATGTTCGCGGGCCGGTGGAGAAGCTCCAGGCTGTGGCCCTCACTTTCGATGCGCCCACTCCCGATGGATCCATCATCTCCGGGGCGCGTGACCCGGTACGAATACTCAGCCACGGGCAGCGCCTTGGTCCCGACGAGCCCGGCGCCATCTACCACGACCGTGGTATCGAGCACGAGCGAGTCACCCGCCGAGTTGTTGACGGATAGCGCGAAGTCGACACTCTCTCCGATCAAACCGGGAGCTCGCCACTCCATAGGCTCACGAGAACTCCACACCCGCTTTTCCGGACGTACCGGAGTGGCCCCGCCCTGCGGCGCTGATGCGAGCAGCCACCCTGCGACGCCAGCCCACAACCTACGGTAGGCCTCCCGGTCCGGGCCTTCGCGGAACGCCCACCGCCAAAAGCCAGATGCCAGAACGACCGCCCGACGACGCCCTTGGTTTTGGTCCAGCACAAGCGCAGCTTCCGCGGGCCCACTCCCTTGGCGCTGGAGCGGGATCGGGGTTAGAGCGGTTCCCGGTGTACGCTGGGGCAGGATGGCGGTCAACGGCGGCAGCCCCGTCAGGTCTGCACCGGATAAGCTGGCGGCCAGCGGAGATGGAGGCAGGTCCGGCGTCGTATACCACTCTCCGTCCAGGTGGCCGCGGGCCTCCACGCCCGAAGCCAGGGCGCCGGCCGGGTCGGACGGAAAGACGATCGACCTGGGGGCCTCGGCGAGGGCCGTGCTCACCCAATCGGGGGCCCCCGCTCCGAGCCCGTGAAACACCACGAAGTCCGCTCCCGCGAGTGCCTCGCGGACCTCGTCCTCGTCGACGGGTGGTCCGACTTGGGAGCTCGAGCCCAAACGCAGGTATCGGCTCCCGCTGAGGCCTAGGAATCCGCTGGAAGCGAGTCCTGTGATCTGTGAGAGTACCGGAAGCAGAAAGCGGGGCTCCCAGTTGGGTTCGAGAGAAAGAAGAACCAGACCGCCCTCGCTCGGGTCGACTTCGGTGAAAGCGGATTTGGCGTCGTCGGGGGCGAATTGGTCACCCGGCAAGCTCACCAGGAGACGATAACGGAGCCAGCCAGTGTCGCCAGGAGCCGGTAGGCGGATCGTCGCGGTGGCGAGAAGGCCCGGGTCCGTGGGGAGCACCCCAGCCGACGCAACAAGACGGTCCTCCTCCCACACCTCGACCTGGATCGTATCTCCCGGATCGGTCCCCTCGGAAAAGAGGGCGATCCCTACCGAGAGCGGGGTCCCGGATTCGGCACGAGCCGGTAGCTCGAAGCGGGCCACACCCGCGTTGCGGACCGGCCCCCCGCTTCTTTCGATCTCAACCCCAAAGGGAGATCGACCTAGACTGAGCTCCGCTTCCACTGGATCGTCGAGTCTGAGGTCCGACAGAACCGTTACGTCCGTGGCCCCGGCTTCCGCTGCCCGGGCGAGCGCAGGGGCGAGTCTCGAGGTGGACGCCACAGGGAGTAGCGTATCGAGAGAAGCGAAGGAGACGACCCGGGGGGTTTCACCAAAGAGCAAGACTTGGGCGCCGGCCTCGGCAAGTTCATTCGCACGCTCTAAGGCCCGGACCCAGTTGGCGCCGCCCGTCGTCACCTCATCGGACGCATCGGCCGAGTTATCCGCAGCCCCACCCGCCATCTCAGGCGCCGACATGCTAGTGGACGCGTCCAGCAGAACCCAGTTACCGTCGGCCCCGCCGCTTAGGGGGCCACCGGGCAATCGTGGATCCCAGAGCAGGAGAAGCACGAGTACGAGAACCGATGCACGTATCGTGCCGAGGAGGGTCCGGCGGGGGATCGGAAGTTCGCGGCGCACATATATCCACGCGGCGAATCCCCCGGCGCCGGCCACCAAAATTAAAAAGGCCAGCCAAGAAAGGGTCACCGCTCTCCTGCGTCCGACACCTCACCCTCTCCGAGGTCGTTCATGGCAAGCCGAGTATCCCAGGGAAGAGGAAGCCGATCGAGGAGGGACAAGCGCATACGGCTCTGTGTCTCCCAAGCCGCCCACTGGTCGACTGGCACCGGATCGCCTGGCGGCAATTGGATGGTTTCGGGATCCTTGAAGGTGCCGTTCTGCCGCATCTCATAGTGGAGGTGCGGACCGGTGGCCAGCCCCGTCATCCCCACGTACCCAATGAGGTCACTCTGGGCGACCGCACTGCCCACACGGATCCCAGGAGCGAAGCCGTTCATGTGGGCATAACGCGTGGTCCATCCGTTGGAGTGCCGCACAACGATCGTGTTACCATAGGTGCTCTGCATTTCCCGTTCGATCACAACGCCGTTTCCGGTCGCCCGCACCGGCGTCCCCCTGTTCGCCGCATAGTCCACACCCCGATGCGCCCGCCACGTCTGCAACACCGGATGGAACCGGCTGTTGCTGAAACCACTGGAGATCCGCTCGTATTGGATCGGGCTCTTCAGAAACCGGAGTCGTACAGAGTTCCCGTTCTCGTCATAATACGTGCCGCTCCCGTCTCCATTTGGGTCGAACCACACAGCCTCATAGGAGCGTCCACGATTCACCAACTCCGCGGAAAGCACGTGCCCGCGGCGCATGGTCCCGTCCGGCCGAACCGCCCGTTCGTAGGAGAACCGGAAGAAGTCGCCCAACCGGATGTCCCGGGAGAAGTCCACCTGCCACTGGAAGATATCGTTGAGATCCGAGAAGAACTCGGCCAGGTTTCCGGGATCCAACCCTTCCCTGTTCTCGCTCCCGGTGACAGCATCCCAAAGATTCGTCTGAATCTCGCCAGACACCCACACCGTATCCGTCACGATCGGCGTAGTCATCGTGGTCGACATCCAACCAGCTGCGGATGGCGTCATCCGGACGGTCAGGTCCGCGTCGACTGTGACATCGACAGCGCGCAACTCGGAGGCGGTGGTGGTGGACCAGCGGAAGGCGATTTCAGTACCAGGCCTCAGACGGCGAGGATTAGCGTGCTCCCTCAACGCGATGACGAGGTCGTATTGGTCGTTGGCGTCGAGCACGCCCTCGAGAAGCTCACCGAGCGTCTCGTCCTGCTTCAGCGCTAGAAGCTCGACCCGCTCCGGCGCGGGCGCGAAGATCGGGGGCACGAAGCCCACCGTGATCACCTCTTTCTCCGAGAACAGGACGAACGCCAGGCTCGAGGCCATTATCCCGAGGACTCCTATGAATCCCAGCATCTTGGAGCCCGAGCCCACCCTGCCTCCTTGGTCAATCGTTGCCGCCGGGGCCCCTGTCGGTGCGGACCCACGTCTCTACTACACTCGCGCCACTTCTCCCACTTGTCCAATCTCTTCTCGTTCTTTCGGCGCCCGCCTCACGGTCGTGTCAGTCCATCTGGCGCCGGATGAACGTGGGAACATCTAACTCGCCGATCTGCTTTCGTGTCACAACCCGCTCCGGCGGTCGAGGAAGGGGAACCACACTCGCCGATCCGCCACCGACTGCCGCCACCTGCTGTTGTGCCTGTTGCGGTACCTGCTGCCTATTCGGCTGCACGTTACGCTGAGGCAACTGCGACAGGGCTTGCTTCCCGAAGTCCGGCCGAATCACGTCGTCGAAGCCGGTGGCGATCACCGTAACCCGAATCTGTCCTTCCAACTCCGGATCGTGGACCGCACCGAAAATGATCTCCGCCTCATCCCCGGCCTCTTTTTGAATAATAGTTGATATCTGGTGTACTTCGTCAATGGCAAGATCCATCCCGCCCGTGATGTTGATCAACACGCCCAGCGCACCGTGGATCGATACGTCGTCTAGTAACGGCGAAGAAACGGCCTCTTGAGCGGCCTCCTGCGCCCGGTTGTCTCCCTCTCCAAAGCCAGAACCCATCAGGGCAGGCCCACGGCAAGCCATGATGGTTCGAACGTCCGCAAAGTCCACGTTCACCTCACCCGAAACCCGGATCAGGTCGCTGATCCCTTGTGTCGCGTGCAAAAGCACCTCGTCGACCTTCTTCATGGCGTCTCGGAAGGAAGTGCCCCGCGGCACCACGGACAACAGGCGGTCGTTCGGCACCACGATCATCGTGTCGACGGTCCTGCGAAGCTCCGCTAGACCCTGCTCGGCCTGACGCTCCCTTTTCCTCCCCTCGAAGGAGAACGGCTTCGTGACGATACCTATGGTGAGAGCACCCATTTCACGAGCGATTTCCCCGATGATGGGAGCGGCTCCCGTACCTGTTCCGCCACCCATTCCGGCGGTGATGAAGACCAGGTCGGCCCCCTCCAGCACCCTCCGGACCTCGTCCTGGCTCTCGGAGATGGCCTGCCTGCCCACTTCGGGCCGTGCGCCAGCACCCAGCCCGCGTGTCAGTTTCTTGCCAATCTGAAGCGTGACCTGCGCGCGTGAACCCTTGAGTGCCTGGGCATCGGTATTCGCGGTGATGAACTCGACGCCCTCCAGGTCCTCGTCGACCATTCGGTTGACTGCATTTCCGCCGGCTCCTCCGACTCCGACAACCTTCATTCGGGCCGTTTGGAGTGGAGTGTCCTCGAATTCGAATATCATCATGATTTGGCTCCCATGAATGGGTGGTTCGGTCTGATTCAAGCTCGATGCTCCGAGTCATTCGTTCGTCGGAGCACTACAAAAATTCCTTCAGCCACGACCAGACCTTCGACACCAGGCCGGAAGTGAGTGTCGAGGCGCCATTCCCCGTTTCGTCGTACCGGTCGGCGCCGTACAGCACGAGTCCTGCAGCCGTCGCGAACTTCGGCCTTCCAACGGAGTCGGCCAGAACTGCCAGCCCTTCGCCCGGGACACCACTCCGTACGGGTGCCGCGAACACCTGCTGAGCCAGTTCCACGGTTCCATACGAGGTCGACGCGCCTCCGGTGAGCACGATGCCCGCCCCCAGCTTGTTCAACAGGCCTTCAGCCTCCAGCTCGGCGTGGACCAGGCCGAACATCTCGTCGAGACGTTGCTCGACGACGTGGGCAATCAGTTCCCGGGCGACATGCCTGATCTGCCCCGGGCTCGGGCCCGGCAACTCCACCGTCTCCTGCGGATCTACGAGTTGGGCGAACGCCACACCAAACTGCTCCTTCGCCCGCTTGGCTTCGGCAAAGGGAATCGACAAGCCCCTCACGAGATCGTTCGTAACCGTGGCTCCCCCAAAGGGGAGGACCGCAAGATGTCGGAGTTCGCCGTCGCAATAGACTGCAAGGTTGGTAGTACAGGAACCGAGCTCGACCATTGCGACGCCCACTTCCTTCTCATCCTCAGTGAGGACCGACCGGGCCGCCGCAAGGGATTCGAGCACCAACTCCTGAACTCGGTAACCCGCCCGCTGGACCGACTTCCTGATGTTCTCGGCCACCGATGAGGTGCAAGTCACGAGATAGATCTCCGCCTCGAGCCTGGTACCCACCATCCCCACCGGATCCTTGATCCCAGCGCGGCTATCCACGATGTAATCCTGTGGGATGGCGTGCAGGAGTTCACGATCGGGCGGATGGGCAACGGCGCGAGCCACCTCGTGAACACGTCGCAGATCGACGGCCGAGATCTCATCGTCCGTAACGGCGACGACGCCCGGAGACGTAGCTGCCCGGACATGCTCACCGCTAATTCCCACATACACCCGATCTACCTTCGCGCCGGCCATGAGCTCGGCCTCTTCCATGGCCGCTTTCACGGACCGGGTCGCGTCTTCGACATGGGTGACGATGTCCCGCATCCCCAAGCTCGGAGCCTGCCCCACCCCGAGAATCTTGAGGTCCCTTCGGAGGCGCGGGTCTTCGTGGACCTCCGCGATCACCGCGCAGGTCTTGGTCGTGCCGAGATCGACACCGGCGATCAAAATCGACTGCATCTATTGATCGCTCCTCGGAGCCGACACCTCGGCCCGAAGCCCGGTGCCCTGCTCGGCATACCCAACCACGACCTGATCCTCGAACCGAAGATCAAGCACGGCGGCTCTTTGATCAGGGCGGCGGTGAATGGCATCCTCCAATACAGTGAGACCGTCATGGAGTCGCCGGTGCGAGAGTGGCGGACGGAATCGAAGGAGAAGGTCCCCACTCACCAACTCGGTCACCACCGCAGTCACGTCTCCCCGGGCATCGATCGCAATCTCGGAGACGGTGGCTAGGAACGTTGGATCATCCGACGCGAGCCGGCCCGCCTCCATCGCCAGAATCCGCCGCTGGGAAGGTGATAGGGCGGCTGCCCCTCCCGCCCCGATCAGGACGGGGAGATCCAGCCCTTGTTCGACCGGATCCAGCGGGAGGACCTCTCCATCCCGATCCACCGGTTCGAGCACCGGACTCACCACAAACCCAACCGGAACCCGCTCTTCGATCGTGACCACGAGGGTCGCCGGGAGCTCGGTGGTGACGTGGGCGCGCCTGACCAGCGGGTGCTGTGCGAGACGTTGCTCTATCGGCGTCAAATCATCGAACACGCTGAGGAACGGTGAAATCGCCGCCGCGGCCAAGACCTGCTTCTCCTCGAGGAGGCGAGTTCCGACGACCTTGTACTCGCGTGCCCGGAACAACTCGAGCTCGGCGAGGGCGTCCGGAAGCCACGCGACGGCCAGCGCCACACCTCCGGCCATCGTTCCCCACAGGGCGACAACACGGAGCAGCTTACGCATCAGTCGGATCCTCAAGGCGTGCCAGGACGTCGTACGCCACGCGGTCGATCGACCCTGCACCCATCGTAAGGAGGAGGTCATCCGACGCGAGTTCTTCCGCAAGGGTGTCCGCCAGGGTGTTCACGTCGGCGTGATAACGCACCGGGGCGCCCGCCCGTTCAGCTGCGAGGGCGACCACCTCACCCGTTACGCCCTCGATTGGATTCTCGCGGGCCGGAAACACGTCGGTGACCCAGATCGAGTCGGCTGCGGAAAGCGCTTCTCCGAACTCATCGGCAAAATCCCGTGTGCGCGTGAACAGGTGCGGTTGAAAAACAGCCACGATCCGTCGGCCCGGGTGGGCGCCGCGCGCAGCCGCCAGCGTAGCGTGGATCTCTGAGGGGTGGTGCGCGTAGTCGTCCACGATCAGGACCCCCCGCCCCAGCCCGACCGTTTCGAATCTCCTCTCAACACCCTCATAGGCGCTGAGTCCGTCGTGCACGGTGCTCCAATCCACCCCGAAGCACCGAGCCGCGGCTGCGGCTCCCAGCGCATTCAGCAGATTGTGAACTCCGGGCACTTGGAGCCGGAAGGTCCCGCGGTCGACGCCCTCGTCGATCACCCGGAAATCCATGCCGCTCTCTCTAGCCTCGACGTCCACCGCACGGATATGCGCGCCGGCGTTCAGACCGTAAGTACGCACTCGAGACTCGAAGCCGGTGACGAGCCTGCTCGCCCCGTGATCATCCGCACAGATGACGGCCGACCCGTCTGGCAGAAGGCCCTCGAGGAACTCCCGAAAAGCCCTCGTGACACCTTTGAGGGCACCGTAGATGTCGAGGTGGTCGGCCTCGACGTTGGTCACGACGGCCACTGCGGGCTTCAGCTGCAGGAACGATCGGTCGTATTCATCAGCCTCGACCACATAGAGATCGCCGCCGCTCCGAAGGTTACCACCCCAAGCCGACACGCGGCCGCCGACAAAGGCGGTCGGATCCATCCCCGCTGCGGCGAGAATCTCCGTTGCCATCGCCGTGGTGGAGGTCTTGCCGTGTGTGCCAGCAACCGCCAGCACGCGACCCTGATTGACCCACTGGCCCAAGGCCTCCGCTCGCTTGAAGACCGGAATCCCCCGGTCCAGCGCCTCCTGTATCTCCGGGTGGTCCGTTGGGACGGCCGAGCTGACGACGAGAGCCGACGCCCCCTCCACGTGACTCGCCTCGTGCCCCTCGTGTATTTGTACGTCCAGGGCCCGGAGCTTGTCTGTGCTCGATCCCGGCCGGAGGTCACACCCCGACACGCTGCCGCCGAGCTTCGCGAATAGTTCGGCCAGCGCACACATGCCGGCACCCCCCACGCCCATGAAGTGCACTCGCCCCTCGTTCGAGAGCCGGCGGAGATCACGCTCGTCCGATGGCGCGTTCACGAAGCTCGAGTCCGGATGAAGTGCGATCATTGGCCACCACCCGGCTTGGGATCCGGAAGCAGGCCCACGATCTCGCCGACGATGTCGGAAGTGGCGTCCGGCCGGCTGCGCTCCCGCGCGCGCTCACTCATGGTGGCGAGCGCCTGAGGGTCCTCCGCCAAACCGGCGATGGTCCCCCACAACACCTCCGCCGTCAGTCCCTCCTGATCCAGGTATACGGCGGCCCCCGCCTCTTGCAGCGCACGAGCATTCAGCACTTGGTGATTCTCAGCGGAGGTGGGAAGCGGTACCAAGATGGCTGGTACTCCCCAGGCCAAGAACTCCGAGGTGGTCATGGCGCCCGCCCGCGACAGCGCAAGATTCGTAGCGCCCTGAACCCGAGGCATGTCCCCGATGTATGGAACCGCTCGGACCCATTGCGGGTCCCCACACGAAGAGAGCTCTTTGATGATCGAGGCGTGGTGGGTCGGGCCCGTCATCCAGATCACCTGCCATTCATCCAAAGCGGTACGCTCTCCGGCGGCCACGGACCTGACGGCTTCCAGCATCAACTCGTTCAGCGCAAGGGATCCTTGGCTTCCGCCGGTCACCAGCAGGAGCTTCCGATGCGGCTCGAATCCCATGTCTAGAAGCACATCTCGCCGGTCGGGCACGTTCTCGGGAAGGGTTCGGATCGGACACCCTGAAACCCGCGACACCTTCCGTGCACGAGCGGGTAATTTCGCCAACGCCTCGGCAAACCCGAGGTGTACCTGCGCTGCCCACCGCGACAAGAGGCGAGTCGTGACTCCAGGCCAGGCGTTCTGCTCCTGGAGCACCAGCGGTGTCCCCATGGCGGCCGCCACCAAGCCCGCAGGGGCACCAGCGTAACCACCCGTCACCACGACCAACTCCGGACGGATTCGACTGTGGATTCCGAGTGTGGACGCCAACGAGGACACGAGAGCAAAGGGAACTCCCAGATTCGACCACCATTCGCCGCGGTGGATCCCTCGTACGGGAAGGAGTTGATGATCCAGCGACCGCTCTGGGAGCACCCGAGCCTCGATCCCCTTGCGTGCACCGAGGAAGAACGCCCGCACGTCCGGACGTTGCCGCAGGAGTTCGTCCGCAATTGCCAGAGCCGGGTAGAGGTGGCCCCCAGTGCCGCCTCCGGCGAAAACCACGACTGGACCCTCATGCACGGGCCCTCCTTCTCACGGGCGAGGCACCCCTGCCGTGAAGGCCGCTCGCCCGGGAGATGCTCATGAGAATCCCCAAAGAGGCCAGCGTGACCACCAAGTGCGAGCGTCCGTAGGAGATCAGCGGTAGCACCAAGCCCGTGGCCGGCACCAAACGCAGTCCCACGGCCATGTGAAGGATGGCCTGCAGGGCAATCGTGCTGGTCAGGCCAACCGCCAGCAGCTGTCCGAAGAGGTCGGGAGCACGAGACGCGACACGAAAGCCGATCAGAATCAGGAGCAGATAGAGGAGTACCGTCGCCGTGACGCCGATCAGTCCCCACTCCTCCCCAATCATCGCGAAAATGAAATCGTTGTGAGCCTCAGGAAGAAATCCGAACTTCTGCCGGCCTTGTCCAAACCCCACGCCGGCGACGCCGCCAGAGCCGAACGCGAGAAGTGACTGCTGCACCTGGAAGCCGGCGCCGCTCGGGTCGGCCGAAGGGTTCAGGTACGCCAGCACGCGGCGAGCCCGAAAAGCCACGTCCAACTGACTATACAGCACCGGAGCCGCGAGCAGACCCAAGAAGAAAAAGTGCGTCAGCCGAGCGCCCGCCACGTAGACGACCAGACACCCGATCACACCCACGAGCAACGCCGTCGATAGATCCGGCTCGAGTGCGATCGGCACTATCAACGCAGCCCATACGAGGAGGAACGGGACCAGACCTCGGCTCAGGCTCGAGAACTCATCCTGCTTTCGGACTGCGCGTGCCGCCGTCCAGACAACGACGGCCACCTTGGCCAACTCGGACGGCTGCAGGCTCAGGCCGCCGAAGCGGATCCATCGGCGTGCGCCGTTGGTCATGGGCGCGATGGTCTCGGTGCTCGGCAAGATCACGAATATGAGGAGCAGCCACGCCACGACGACCATGGGTAACGAGAGCTGTCGCCAAAGGTCGTGAGGGATCCAAGCACAGACGCCGAGAATGGCCAAGCCAGCCGCCGCTCCGGTCGCCTGTCGGAGCACGTAGTAGTGATCCGGCAGGGCCTGTCCCTGAGCGAGAAAGGCACTGGCGGAATACAGTGTGACCAGTCCGAGGGAGAGGAGCAGGAGTGTGAGCGTCATGATCGCGGCGGGCTCCCATCCACTTCCTATACCAGTGATGGGCAGGGCCAGAGGCCCGGACGGAGACACGTCCACGGGTCGGGCCATCAGCGCTCTGCGTCCCTTGAAGAGGCCTTGGCCAACTCCGCAAACCGGGTTCCCCGCTCCTCGTAGCTCGTGAACATGTCGTAGCTGGAGCAGGCCGGCGACAAGAGGACCGTGGTCCCCGGGACCGCACGGTGGGTGGCGACCTCCATGACCTCGTCGAAGCCTCCGGGTAGCAGCTCAGCTGGCACATGACCGTCCAGAGCTTTGCATATTCGTGGCCCGGCCTGGCCAAACGCCAGCACACGGGCGTCAGCCTTGGAGAGCGCTTCAACCAGCAGCGAGAAGTCCTCGCCCTTGTCCTTTCCGCCGAGCAGGACGAGCAGGGCCCCGTCGAGGCTGTTGATTGCGGACCGAGCCGCGGCCACGTTGGTTGCCTTGGAATCGTTGACCCACCGCACTCCGTCCACCTCGGCCACGTTTTCAGTACGGTGTGGAAGGGCTTTGGCCGTAGAAAGACCCCGTCGAATCGATTCTGGGGAGGCGCCCGCCAGCCCGGCCGCGGTTGATGCTGCCAGGGCGTTTTCCAGGTTGTGGGCCCCGAGGAGGGCGATGTCCTCGGCGTGGCCTAAAGGCTCCGGCGCCCCGGACAGGTCCAGCGTCAGCACGTCACCGTCGCAGTGGGCACCCCGGGCGGCACCCGGACGGCCACTGCTCGATCTGCCGAAGTAGAAGTGACGACCAGGAATGCCCTCCGCCAGGTCAGCGACAGCCGAGTCGCCTTCGTTCAGCACCCAACAGCTGTCGTCATCGGCATTGCGGAAGACGTTGGCCTTGTCGGCGTAATAGGATTCCACACTCGGATACCAGTCGAGATGATCCGGAGCCAGATTGGTCACCACACCGATGTCCGGCTTGAACCGATCGATCGCTGCCAACTGGAACGAGCTCATCTCCACGACATACCACGCCGGGCCGTCCTCCCGGAGCGCGAGTTCGGAGGCGGGGGGTCCGAAAGCGGCACCAATGTTCCCGCCCAAAGCCACGTCGAGGCCGTCCTCCTCGAGCAGGTGCGCCAACAGGACCGCCGTCGTCGTCTTGCCGTTCGTTCCAGTCACGGCGATCAGTGGACCATGGAAGAACCGAAAGGCGAACTCAGGCTCTGAGATCCAACATACCCCCCGTTCAGCGAGCTCACTGAGCACCGGAGTGTCCGGCCGGATGCCTGGACTGACGACGACCGTAGCGGCGTCGGAGATACGATCGAGCGGGTGTTCTCCCAGATCGACCTCGGCTCCGAGTGCTCTGAGTTCGGCTCCACGAGCATGAGTTGCGGCATCAGTGCGCAAATCCGAGACATGGACTTTCCCTCCTTTTTCTAGTGCCAACTGTGCCGCCGCCCGTCCGGACGCGGCCAAACCGACAACGGCGACTTTTTCGCCTTTCAGCGTGTTCAAAGCGACAGTTCCTCACCGGATCTTGAGCGCGCTGAACGCGACCATCGCGCACAGGATTCCCATGACCCAAAAACGGACTACGACCTTACTTTCAGGCCATCCCAACTGCTCGAAGTGGTGATGGATCGGGGCCATTCTGAAGAGTCTTCGAGGGGTGCCGTGCCTCCACCTCGTGTATTGGAAAAAACCGACCTGGAGGATCACGGAGAGCACCTCCACGACGAAGACGCCCCCCACGATCACCAGGAGAAACTCCGCCTTGAGCAGGATGGCCATAGCCCCGAGGACACCTCCCAGAGCGAGCGAACCCGTGTCGCCCATGAAGACCTCTGCGGGATGTGTGTTGTACCAGAGGAAACCGAGGCAGCCACCCGCCAGAGCAAGCGCCAGCACGGACAACTCCCCCGCACCGGGCAGATAGAAGAGGCGCAGGTACTCGGAGTAGTCCGCACGGCCCAGCAGGTACGCGAAGACCGCGAACGTGGACGCGGCGATCGCCATCAGGCCGGTGGCCAGCCCGTCGAGTCCATCCGTGAGGTTCACCGCGTTCGCGCTGCCCGAGACGACGAATCCGACGAACACCACGTAGAACCAAGGACTCAAGACCAATGCCACGTCGGAGAAGAACGGCACCATGGTGTGGTTCGGTGCCAAGGGCGAGATCGGACGGAGGAGCAGGAAGAGCCCCAAGCCGAGTCCAAACGCCAACGTGCCTAGCATCTTGTAACGAGCTACCAAGCCAGCCGGCCGGCCCTGGACGACCTTGAGGTAATCGTCCATGAAGCCGATGGCGCCCATCGCCACGAAAGTCAGCAGCGCCAGTACCGTATACGAGTTGGTCAACTCGGCCCACATCAGCGTGGAAACGCCCGCCGACATGACGATCAGGGTCCCACCCATCGTCGGGGTCCCCGCTTTTACAAGATGGGTCTGCGGTCCATCCGAACGCACCACCTGGCCGATGCGGGAGCGTTGGAGGACCCGAATGGTCATTGGCCCCAGCAAGAACGCCAGCCCCAGCGACGTCACGAGCGCTCCGGCGGCGCGGAACGTGATGTACTGGAAGACGTTGAACACGCTGAAGACCTCCGCCAAGTCGGGCCACAGATGATAGAACATCAGGCCTCCAGCTCCCCGTACGCCTGATTCGATCCGCCGAAGTCGTTCTCGAACAGAGGGATCAGTCGCTCCAACGCCACACCCCGCGACGCCTTCATCAGCAAGACCTCGTCCCCGGCGAGCCTTCCGCGTAGCTCCTCGTAGGCCTCGAGCGGGTCCACCACGGAAAGAGTCGTCGGCCCGTCCTCGCCGGGCTCTCGCGGTCGGGCGAAGTCACCGGTGGCGACGATCAGGTCGAATCCGAGTGTGGATGCCTCCCCTAGGAGCACCCTGTGGAGTTCCTCGCTCCTGGCCCCCAACTCGAGCATACTTCCGAGCACCGCCACCTTGGTCCGGCCAGGCTCGAAGTCCACCAGCAAGTCCAACGCAGCGCGCAAACTTTGCGGGTTCGCGTTGTAACAATCGACGATCAGCGTGAGCCCACCGATCCGCCTGATCTCTCCGCGCAGGGCACCGGCTTCGACCTGGCCGACGCCAGCGACGGCCTCAGCGGCAGGAACGTCCAGCAGTTCGGCTACCGTCAGGGCGAGGAGGGCGTTCTGGACAGAGTGGCGCCCCGGAACCCGTAGGTGCACGGGCTCTCCGCGCCAAACGAAGCTCCAGCACCCCTGGTCGTCCACCGATGGGTTGTCCGGACGATACTCGGCGTCCGCACCCGTACCGAGGCCCACAACCAGAACGTGGCGGGGGATGCGGCCGGCATATTCGGACAGGATGGCCGGCTCCTCACCCACGATCGCCTTACCGTCGTCCGGAAGTCCCCGAAGGAGGTCGAGCTTTTCTTCCAGCACGCCTTCGAGAGACTTCAGCTTCTCCACGTGGGTGTCGGAGACGGTCGTCACGACGCCGATTTGGGGTTCAGCGATCCGGGTCAACTCAGCGATCTCTCCCGGCTCGTTCGTACCCATTTCGAGCACGACGACCTCGGCTTCATCGGGCGTGTCGAGAAGCGTCAGCGGCAAGCCAATACGGTTGTTCAGGTTTCCGGGTGTGGCGTGGACCCGGCGCGAACCCTCGATCGCTGCCCGGGTCAACTCTTTGGTCCCGGTCTTTCCTGATGACCCTGTGATGCCCACCACAACGGCGTCGAGGTGCTTCCGGCGATATAAGGCGAGCTGTCCCAGGGCCAACAGCGTGTCTTCCACGGAGTACACGTAGGCACCGTCGGCCTCGACGGAGCGGGCTACCACGGCGCCACGTGCTCCCCGACCGAGGGCGTCGGACACATAGTCGTGCCCGTCGAAGTTGTCCCCGTGCAGAGCGACGAAGAGGTTCCCCTCACGAGTCGTGCGACTGTCCGTCGAGATACCGGTGAAGACGAGGTCGCAATCCTCATGGGGTGGGACGTGCAAAGCCGTTCTCACCTGCTCGTCGGTCCATTCGAAGAGAGGGTTCACACCGCTTCTCCCATCCGGCCGAGTTGTTCCTCGACGATCAGCCTCTCGTCGAACGGCTGCCGCTCCGTGCCGACGACCTGATACCGCTCGTGTCCCTTCCCAGCGAGCAGCACGAGGTCCCCTGCCCGACCCTGAGCGAGCGCGTAGCCGATCGCCTCACGGCGGTCACCCATCCGCTCGAATGGGGACCCGTTCATCCCCGAGACGATGTCATCGATGATGGATTCCGGATCCTCGGTCCTGGGGTTGTCGGACGTGATTACGACCAGATCCGCCACTTGTGCGACGGCCCGCGCCATCTCGGGCCGCTTGCCGCGGTCCCGGTCGCCGCCCGCGCCGAATACGACGATCAGACGCCCGGATGTGAGCGGGCGCATCATGGTCAGGACTCCGCGAAGTGCGTCGGGCGTATGCGCGAAGTCGATCACGACCGTAAAGGGCCTCCGCGCCACCACCTCGAGTCGGCCAGGAATCTGTGGTACGCTTGCGAGCCGGTCCGCCACGGCGTCGAGGGACATGCCGGAGACCGTGCCCACACCCGCCGCCGCCAAACAGTTTTCGATATTGAAGCGGCCGATGAGCGGCAGGTCGACGTCGACTTCTCCGGACGGGCTTGCCATGCGGAACCTGGTTCCGGACGGACCCGGCTCGATCATTTCCGCTCGTAGGTCGGCCGGTTCGTCGATGCCATAGGTGACTGTGTTGCGCCCTTCGACGGGCAGATTCTTCCAGTGCGCGTCGGCGGCGTTGATGACCGCACAACCTTTCGTCTTCATCAGATTGAGAAGGTGTGACTTGGCCTCGAAATAGGCGGCCATGTCCGTGTGATAGTCGAGGTGGTCCTGGGACAGATTGGTGAACACCACCGCATCGAAGCGGACCCCGTCGAGGCGCCTCTGATCGAGTGCGTGAGAAGAGGCCTCCACGGTTACCGACTTGGCCCCTTCCTCAGCCAGATCGGCCAGCCAAGTGGAGATGGCAACGGGGCCAGGCGTCGTGAGCCCGCCGGTCCCTTCTCTCACCGAGCCGTCGGGTTCGACGAGCCCGAGCGTACCCAGCGCCGCCGCGGCACCGCGGGAGCCCAGCAGGTGCTGGGCGAGAAGTGCTGTGGTCGTCTTCCCGTTCGTGCCAGTCACCCCAACGGTGAACAGTTCGGCCCACGGAGAACCGAGCATCACGTCAGCAGCCAAGGCCGCGGCCAAGCGACCATCCGACACCTGGATCTGCGGAATCTCAGCCTCGGGAACGTACCGCTCCACCACGGCTGCAGCCACACCCATTTCGGCTGCTTGTGCCACGAAGTCGTGCGCGTCCAGAGCTGAACCGCGCCAGGCCAGAAAAAGGTTGCCGGGCTGAACCGTGCGCGAATCCTGCGTCACACCAGAAATCTCCACATCATTCGAACCGTGAATCACTTCGATGAGGCCGGCGACCTCGAGGGCTGCTGTGACCACCTGGAGAGTGGACGGAGAACTAGTCATCTTCACTCTCGTCTGCGGACGCCACTACGGACGCTACGCGCACCGTGTCGCCTGGGATCACCATCGAGCCTGCCTCAGGTACCATTTTCCTCACCACGCCCGAGCCATCCAACTCAACCCGAAGGCCCGCCTCGTGGAGGCGTCGTGCCGCAGTGCGAACGGGGAGTCCCACAACATCTGGGACCCTCGCCATGGTCCTGTCCTCGGGCCGCAGGTCCGCGGGGGACAGGTCCCCGAGCAACGCGGACTCGGACAATACGGACGCGTTCGACCCCCGCATCGGAGTCGCCCCTGGATTCTCACCCAGGCGGACCTCCGCGAATCGTACTACGAGAGGCAACTCACCACCGTTGGCCTTCGTGGGGGGAACGGTGAGGTCTTGGGCCCGGGCGACGAAAACCCGGCGATCGATGGGCGCGTTCCGTGCCGCCAGAACGGCTTCCATCGTGGCCCTTGTGACCGGCGCCGCGACGGATCCTCCGTAGAAAGACCCCTGAGGGTGGTCCAACTTGACCATGACGACGAGCTGCGGGTCTTCGGCGGGGAAGAATCCGACGAAGGAAGCGAAGTATTTCCCAGCTTGGTACGCGCTGTCGGAGTAAGCGCGTGATGTTCCGCTCTTGCCCGCCACCTTCAAGGCGCCGAGTTGGGCACGTGTCCCCGTTCCGTCTTCCACGACGCCCACGAGCGCATCGGTCACCTCACGCGCCACATCCGGAGAAACAACCCTCCGCACAGTGCGGGGAGGGAACTGGTCGGTCACTTTTCCGTTCGAATCTCGGATCTCCTTGACGAGCCGAGGCTTCATGAGCATGCCCCCATTCGCCAGAACTCCATAGGCCATAGACATCTGGAGGGGTGTCGTTGAAATCTCATATCCAATCGCAAGAGATGCCGGCGACTGCCCGCTCCAATCCTCTGGGAGGCGTAGCTTACCCCTGGATTCCCCGGGAAGGCCGATCCCGGTCAGCGCCCCGAGCCCGAAGTCGCGGAGGTTCTCGTACTGGACCGCGGGACTCATGACCTGTGCCGCTTTCGCCACGCCCACGCTCGAGGAAATTTGCAAAGCCCGTGCCAGTGTCATTGGACCGTGCTCACTATTCACGTCTTTGATGGTCCGGCCCTCCACGGTCCACGAGCCGGATTCCGTATCGAATACGTCCTCAAGGGATGCCAACCCATTCTGCAAGAGGCCGGCCACAGTGAGCGGCTTGAGGGTGGAGCCGGGTTCGTAAGGCGTGTTGATCGCCGACAAGACGTTGGTGGACTCCCCCTGAATGGACACCATAGCGAGAACATCTCCGGTGCCCGGATCCGTCATGACGAGTTCTCCACCTCGGGCCCCGGTCTCTTGGATGGCCTCCGTCAACACCCGCCGCCCAATCTCTTGCACGTCCACATCGAGGGTCAGAACGACCTGTCCACCCTCCCGCGGTCTCTCCACGACAACGCTCTCCCCCGGGATCGACTTACCGGTAGGGCCCGTCGCCAAGACGGCCTGGCCCATGACTCCCTGGAGGACGTGGTCGTACGCCTGCTCGATCCCGCCGGAGGCCTCGCCTCCCCGCACCGTCCCGAGGAGACCCCTGGCCAAGCCACCTTGGGGGTAGAAGCGGCGGTGCTCACGCTCGAGGTAAACGCCGGGAACATCCTCGAGTACTTCGCGCACGGAGGGCGGATGGGCCTCTGGGAGAAGTCTCCAAGGTTTCGACGACGCCGTAGCCGCACGTACGACCTGTTCGTCCAGCCCGAGTGTCTCGACCAACAGACGTGTCACGGCCTCCACGTCTCGAAGCTCCCTCGGAGCCACGCTCACATCGAAGGTCTCGCCACTGATAGCCAACTCGACACCCGATCGGTCGAGCACCGATCCCCGAACCGCAGCAATCTCCACACTCGTGTGGTGCTGGTTCTCCGCCTGCTCTCTCCAGAACGGACCTTGAACCACCTGCACCTGGGCGGCTCGGGCCACGATCAGGCCTCCGCTCAACAACCAGCACGTGAGAAGCACCCTCCGACGTACCTTCACCCTGGTATCAATCGCGCGCTTTCGGCGTCTCATTGGGCAGTTCCCGGAAGCCACACGATTTCGGAAGCCTCTTCGGACGCCTCCGGGTGGTGCATACCGAGGTGCTCCTGAGCAACCGACGAAATCCGAGCCAAGCTGCTCAGGCCCTGAATCCGTCGATCGAGCACTGTCTGGTCCGACTCTGCGAGCGAGAGCGATTTTTCAAGCTGGTCCAGCTCCGCCAGCGCCTCACGGGCACGACTCTGACGCCAGGTCACGAGGCTCAAAGCAGAGAGGAGACCGGCAAAACCCAGCACGAGCACGCCCAGCTTAGACCCGAAGCGGCCAGAGCCGACACGACCAGAACGGGAACGCCTCATGCCTTTCTCCAGGCCCGCAGGCGCGCGCTACGGGAGCGCGGGTTCCGGTGCACTTCGACGTCACTCGGACGTACGGCCTTCCTGATCAGTACCTTCCCCAGTGGCGCACCTCGGCAGGTGCACACTGGCATCCCCGGCGGGCAGATGCAGGAGCGGCTCCAATCGCGGAACGCATTCTTGACCAGCCGATCCTCGAGCGAGTGGTACGAGATCACCACCATCCGTGCATCCGGCGCCATCACATCCCGAAATTCCGTGAGGCCACGTTCCAGGGACACGAGTTCTTGGTTGACGACGATTCTCAGGGCTTGGAAGATCCGCGCCTTTTCCTTGGCTTTCGGAGCCCTACCCAGCGTCTTATAGAGGACAGCGACCAGGTCGTCGCTCGTCCTCAGCGGTGTCGCGGCCCGACGCTCGACGACGACCCGTGCAAGCCGACGGGAGCGGGGTTCTTCTCCGTATTCGCGGAAGATCCGGGTTAACTCCTCTTCCGACTCCGCGTTGAGGATTTCAGCCGCGCTTCGCTCACCGGCTCGGGCACCGTCCATGCGCATGTCCAAGTCCACACCGACCCTGAAGGCGAAGCCCCGCCGATCCGAGTCGAGTTGGTGTGAGTTCACGCCCAGATCGAGAAGGACTCCGGCGAGGGGCTCGGACAGGTCGGCGGAACGAAGTGCTTCATCGAATCGCGCTTGGATGAATCGCACTCGAGCCCCGAAGGCGGCCAAGCGTGCCCTCGCCGCCTCCAAAGCATCCGAATCACGGTCCACAGCGATGATCCGGCAGTCCGCACAATCCTCCAAGAGGATGGCGGAATGGCCTCCACCTCCAACCGTACCATCTAGATAAACGCCCTTACCGGAGGGCGTTAGGAACTCCATCACTTCTCGTACCAGAACGGGGTCGTGAAAATCGGTGGGCGACTCCGTCCACTCGCTCACGGAAGCCTCAGCCACTCGAAGAGGTAAGGACACAGGTCACCCGAAAATCTGGTTGGAGAATTTTTCGAACTCGGCGGAACCGGTGCGTGCCGCTTTCCCGAACTCTTCGGGTTGCCATAACTCGACCCGATCGATGTTCCCCAGGAGTAGCACCTTGTCGTCGAGGCCAGCCGCTTCCTTCAACCAGGCGGGGATGAGAATCCGGCCTTGTTTGTCGGGCAAGACCTCCACCGCGCTGGACGTAATGGCTAGCACGTCTCCCCACGCCTCTGGCTGGTTCCTCCGAAATGCCAGGAGGCGCTCCTGCGTGGCAGCCCAGGATGCCACCGGAAAAAGCGTGAGGGCAGGCGCTCTCCACTGGAGCAAGACGAAACGGTCACCGTCGGCCTCTCGGCGAAACGCCGACGGAAGGCTGACCCGCCCCTTCTCGTCCATCTGGAACTCATACCTGCCCAGAAAGCTTGTCACGCTGTGTCACTCTGTGGGTTAAAGTGGTGAAGAGTGGTACACCGAGACCAAGATACGACTCGACTTCAAGAGCCGTCAAGCCTTTTTAGGACAAATAGTTTTCGGTTTTTGTTTGGGTCTGGAAACCGCGGGTAGGCGGCATAAGATAATTATTTACAATAAGTTACAGGATAACTTACCCACCGAAAGCCACGACCAATTCGGAAAGAATTGTGAGCCAAAACCGCCAACTGCAGGACTTACCCACTCTTTCCCACACAGTTCAAGAGTTCTACAAGTTGGCGAAAGACCGTGAGTGTGTTGGGGCCTGACGGGTTTCTATGCGCCCGTAAGAGAGCGGACCTTCTAGCGGTTGGCCCGCACGATAAGTCGCTCTTGGATGTCGATGTACTGGCGAACGTCTTCTACTCGCTGCTCCCACGCGAGTCCCTGCGTGCGGCCGGTATGTCCCTCGCCTCGCTGGAAGTGGAGGAGGGCCTCCTGGAACATCGGAAGCGTCCGATTCGCTGACGCCAGCCCCGCCGCGTCGTCAGCGTCCTCGGGGGCCAGCAGCTCTTCGGCATACGCACTAAGAACGTAACCGTGCCAAAACTCGAACTCCTCCCACCGGACCCGATACCTACAATCGACCCAACATGTAAGTCAGGCACGCCGCAGATCAACCACAATTACATTGACACCAACAAGAAGACGCCGCAGGAGAAAAAACTCCTGCGGCGTCTTGGACGCTCCTTTGTGCGCGAGCTACTAGCGGTTGGCGCGCCTGATGATCGCGTCCTGGATTTCGATGTAAGTGTTGGTGTTGTCTACGTAGACCTGATATTCGATCGAGGCGGTACGGTCGGCGTATCCTTTGCCCTCCTGGAAGAGTCCAAGCGCCTGCCGGAACATCGGTAGGGACCGGTTGGCCCCCGCCACGTCCTCCGCCGTCTGCGCTTCAATGGCAAGCGTAAAAATACTGTAACCGTGCCAGAAGTCGTACTGCTCACGAGCTTCGAGGCCCACTTCGAATTCCTTGGCAAGCAGAACCAACTCGATAAACCGAGAATAGTTCTTCTCCTGAGGTTGAACGTAGTTCGAGTAGGCGAAGCTGAAGATCATGTTCGCCGCCTGGTCCGGTGTGGCTCCATTCGCGACCGCACTTTCAAGTACCGGTACTGCGTCTTCGATACGCCCCTCCTCTGTCATCCAGGAGGCCATACGGAGGTGCAGGTTGGGCCAGTCAGGATCGATTTCCTCGATGGCCGAAAGGGCCGTGATCGCCTCGCTGATTTGACCGGAATCGTAGAGCGCCCGGGCATAGATGTCCCGCAGACTGGCTTCCTCCGGGTGCGACGCGATCGCGCGCTCGCTAAACGAGGCCGCTTCAGTCATGTTGCCGAGGGTGAGCTGCGCCGCGGCCACGTTGCGGAGCTGCGACACCAACATCTCCGCGCCCTTGTCGGCAAAGACCCGCTCGTAGGCCGCGATGGCTTTGCCGTACAACTCGCGGACCTGAGCCGTCAACCCGTCGCTTCCATCGAGCGCCGCCTCTCTCCGCACTCGCTCCGCTCCGGCGAATGCGAAGTTCCCCAACTGCTCATAGAAGGCGATGTTGTCGGGGTCGAGTTCGACTCCCTGCTCGATGATCAGCATGCCTCCGAGGGCGTCCCCTTGTTGTGCCAGGTCGTACGCCACGTTCATGCGCACGGACGCATTCGTCGGGTCCTGCTCGAGGTACCGGTTATAGAAATCGCGAGCCAACTCCTCCTGGCCGCTGATGTTGCTGGCCAGGAAACCACCGAGCAACAGGGCGTTCGTATGATACGGATCATACTCGAGCACGCGCTGGGTCTCTTCCAAGGAATCCTCGTAACGGTCCGTCTGCCGGAGTACGTTGGCTCTTGTATACCGGCTGGTAATCGAAGTCGGGTTAAGCTCGAGCGCCCGGTCGCAGTTCTGGAGTGAGTTCTCCCACTGCTGGCTCTGGGCGTAATCGCGGCAGAAGATCGCTACCCTTGTCTGCTCGACGAAGAGTTCGAAGGACTCAACGATCTGCTGGGCCGCTTCTTCCTCCATCTTCTCGGCGGATAGGATGTTGTCGACCGCAAAAACTTCTCCGGTCCCACTATCCACGAACTGGATGCCTTGGATCTCCCACCGCTCTTTCGTACCCGCGTATCGTGCGCACAGCACGACCTGATAGTTCTTTTGAAGGGAGAGCTGACGGGAGGTGATGCAGTTAAGGTCCTCCATGTCAAGGTCGTATTCCTTGAGGGCGTCCTTGATGTCGTCCTCGTCTACTGCACTGTGGGTAAGCATGTCGTCGATCAGGTCCCGCAGCTCATCGGCCAGATCCTTGCCGAAGTCGTCGTCCTCGTCATTCAGGGGTTGGAAGTCCGGAATGAACACACGGAAGCGGCTGCTTACAGTCTGCTGAGCCTGAAGCGCCGTGCCGCCCAAAAGGGTCAACGCGAAGAGCACGGTCACACAAGAAAACAGCGGGCTACGTCCAATCATCATCCTTACTCCTAGATCGATTCCTGAAATGTTTAGTCCTAAAGCCTCCTCAGGCTCGCTCCCCCACTAGAACCCCGTCCCTCCACCATATGCCCGATCACCAAACAATCGACCCAAAACTACGCAACGGAAGACGTGGGTCAACCACGATTCCCCACAACGTTGAAGTATTTCGTCAGGATGATACGGTAGGAGCGGCGCTTTTTTTACATAACAGCGAGGGCGCAACGTCGCGCGGGGAAGGCCGAACCAGACCTGGAGACGCCCACTGGCATGGCGCAGCGGAAGATCATTCGCACGATCGTAGCCATGACGAGGAACGCTGCAATAACAAGGTGCCTTGCGCGTGGGCCTCCGACGATATCCATTCGCCACTTGCCACCAACACGCCACCGGGCTCGGCTCAGACGAGTAGGTCATTTGGGCGACATCGAGATCATTGGACATCGCGGATACGCGGCTCGCGCGCCCGAAAACACGCTCATGTCTCTAGAGGCTGCCTTGACGGCAGGTGCACGTGCCGTGGAATTCGATGTCCACGTGGCGTCGTGTGGCACGCCCGTAATTATTCATGACGACGCGCTGGATCGCACAACGGACGGCAGCGGGCCGGTTTCGGGACAAACCGTCGAGCAACTGCGGACATTAGACGCGGGTTCTTGGTTCGATCCAGAATTCGCCGGCGAGAGGATCCCAACCCTGGCCGACGCCCTCGATCGTGTCGCCGGCAGAGCGCTCCACATCTATCCCGAAGTGAAGGAAATCTGTGAGCCGTCGGATGTCGACCGTATCGTGCGCATCGTGCGGGACAGCACGATGTCCGATCGCACGACATTCATCAGCATCGACTGGAGCATCCTCGAACGCATCAGAGCCGTAGATGCGGCCGTCCGCATCGGTTTCATTGTGGTGACCGCCGATCTGTTCGACCAGGCACTGTCACTCGCGTTGGCCGATCGGGTTGCCGTCCTCGATTTGAGTCACGAAATCGCTCTGGATGACCCGTCCATGGTACGGCGGGCGAAAGACAAAGGTGTCGACGTCGTAACCTGGACCGTCAACGAGCCCGATGAAGCGGTTCGGCTGCGGCAGGCAGGTGTCACCGGATTCACCACCGACCACGTCGACCGGCTTCTCACCTGGGCCGGCCAGGATTGATGCCCACTCCCCAGGAATTCAACGTGGCTGGACGGCGTGAGGCCCTCACGCGGCTTGGCCAAGATCGCCTGGATCTACCTCGTCGGCGGCGGGGGCATCACGGGCTGCGGCCTCGCACGGGACGCCGCCCTGCGCGGGTGGACCGGCGGGCGGCACCACTTCTGTTCAGCCCGAACTTCGGGCTCGCCGGGGTGGAAGCCGCGGCAGACATCATGGCGGAAGCGTTGGGATGGGACGCACCTCGGACGATCAAGGAGCTCGCGCAGTACAGGGACAGGGAGCTTGCGGCGGAGCACGCCCCACCCTCCGAGGACGGCTAGAACGCATTGAACTACCGCCCTTAATCCGCTACCATCGAAGACGAGTTGAAAACGATTCTCAATCGCGTTCGCTAAGTATGCCGGCAATCGACCTAGAAAATGTGGGCAAGAGCTATTGGCCGGGGCCTGTTCAGGCCCTGTCCGACGTAACGCTCGATGTCCGCGAGGGGGAGATCCTCACTCTGCTGGGCCCCAGCGGATGTGGCAAAACCACGACCCTGAGACTCATCGCCGGGTTCGAAGCCCCGGATGAGGGGACGATTCGCGTTCGCGACATGGCAGTTTCGGGCAACGGTGAATGGGTTTCGCCGGAACACCGCGGTGTGGGTATGGTCTTCCAAGACTACGCGCTTTTCCCCCATTTGTCGGTGGGAGAAAACGTCATGTTCGGGCTCCACGGGCGCCCGAAGAAGCAACGCCCCGGACGCGCCAAGGAAGTACTCGAGCTTCTCGATCTAGCACATCACTTCGACCGATACCC